>ENA-OPBG01000906-OPBG01000906.1-human-gut-metagenome-genome-assembly--contig:-NODE-906-length-23068-cov-3.641681_pt1 | contig 23068 bp, 17 predicted proteins | sample MGYA00241065_ERZ501446 | MGnify/ENA primary metagenome ERZ501446 (study PRJEB25962, sample SAMEA2042632) | human gut metagenome | biome: human gut; feature: human-associated habitat; material: faeces...
CTTGCATGTGTTAGGCACGCCGCCAGCGTTCGTCCTGAGCCAGGATCAAACTCTCCAATATACCTATTGAAGAACCGATTGGCTCTTAATTATTTAATCCAGAATTTTGTTTGTTTGGCTCATTTGCTTTCTGCTTCCGCTTCAAGCAAACTCGCCCGCACATTCGCTTTTTCTTGGTTCTTGTTCAGTTTTCAAGGTGCTGCCGTTTTCCGGCGACTTGTATAGTTTATTACACTTTCAAAGGTTTGTCAAGTGCTTTTTTTACCTTTTTTCGAAAAGTTTTTTCTTCACTTTTCTTTCAAGCCGCTTGTTTCAAACAGCTTAGTTATAATAACATCTTAATATCCTCTTGTCAACCACTTTTTCGATATTTTTATAAATCTTTTAATTCTATTGCTTTGCCTGCACCGTTTTCATACATAAACAGGTAATACTTTCTTGTTTTTTCGTAAGTAAACGGCGAAATATCAAAATATTCTATGGCATATTTTTTCTGAATCTGCCGCCACGTTGCAAAATTATAATCAGGAAGATAACGCTGCACTCTTTCTGCATCACGCCAGAATGCCATGCTTTTTTCATTTAATTCTTCCGAATGCCATTTTAAAAACTCAGGTTTCCAGCCGGGCTGGAACATTAAAACATCAAAACGCAGCAATTCGCAGATATCTGCCAGCTTTTCTGCATAATATTCAGCGGCAAATTCATACAAAAGCCTGCTTACGCCGCGCACATTATGCCCAAGCGGATATTCTCCGCGTTTTTGCCACCACAAAGCAAACTTTTTATAAAAAACAAAGGCATTCCCCTCTGCTTCCGTTAAATATTTTAACGTATATACAAATCTTCCGCTGTTATAAGTATGTTCAAAAACATCTTCCAAAACCTTTAAAAACCGTAAACCGCAATAGGGCATGTATTTAGTCGACAGTATTTCATAAGGCGGCTCATCCATATACCGCAGCTCATGCGCAAGGCGCTGCTTTTCCATTACCGTACCCGGAAGCACTTTTAAAAATCCCAGCTGCAGCATATCCGGCTGCAGGCCATATACGTCATTAAAAGATTTTTCAAATTCCGCCATTCCCTCGTACGGCAGCCCGGCAATTAAATCAAGGTGAAGATGAATATTCCCGTAGCTCAGCAATCTTTTTACATTGGCTGTAAGTTTCTCCCAATTATCGCGCCTGTTAATAGCTTTAAGGGTTGCTGCATTTGTTGTCTGCACACCTATTTCAAACTGAAAACGCCCTTTGGGAACCGTTTTTAAAAAGTTAAGCACATTTTCCGTCAGCAAATCGGCCTTTATTTCAAAATGAAAAGTTGCATCGGTTTCTGCATCTGCCAAATGCTGCATTATCGGCAAATAATAATTTTCGTCAAGATTATATGTGCGGTCTACAAATTTAACCAAAGCTGCGCCTGCGGCAATCATCCTGTCCAAATCAGCGTAAACTTTGACAAGGCCTCTTTTGCGCACATTGCGCGATATTCCCGATAAGCAGTACGAACAGTTAAAGGGGCACCCGCGCGTGCTTTCGTAATAAATTATTTTTTTGCCTGCAACAACATCCGTTAAATCAGGATAAGCAAATTCAAGCACATCCAAATCGGCAACCACGGCCGTGCCGCCGCTGCTGATAACGCGCCCATCCTTTTTAAAGGCAACATGTGCAGGCGGCTCGCTGTTTTGCTGCAAGGCTTTTATAAGGCTCACAAAAACTTCTTCGCCCTCGCCCATTACAATATAATCAATCTGCGGACATTCATTAAAAATGCGTTCCGGCTCAAACGAAACTTCCGGCCCGCCGGCAATTATTTTAAGCTGCGGCATTACTTTGCGCAAAAGCCTGATAAGGCTGTAAACATAATTTTTATTCCAGATATGCACCGAAAGCCCTACAACATCGGGCTCTTTTCCGGTTATTTCAGCCAGCACTGCCAACAGCGGCGTCTGCACGGTATCTTCAATAAGTTCCGTTTCAATTCCGTGTGCCTTTGCATATGCGCGGATGCTGCGTAGTCCCAATGCCGTATGTATGTATTTGCTTCCGATTGCCGTTAAAATTATTTTCATGTTTACCGCCTCTAACTTTAATATATCGTCTTGTGCTATAATAATAGAGTATTGAAATTTTTGCAAGGAGTGATTAAAAATATGACGCAAAATATTCCCGCGCACGGCAGCAACATTGCCAGAAAAGATATAAATGAAATTTACAAATGGAAAATTGATGATTTATATGCAGACAAAGAAAGCTGGCAGGCTGCCGCCCAAAATTTAAAAGCAGAACTCAGCCGTTTTGAAGAATTTAAAGGCCGCCTTGGTGATGCGGAAGTTTTATTGCAGGCACTGCAAAAGCAGGCTAAACTTTCAGAAGAAATTTCCAAAATTTATGCCTATGCACGCCTGCAGCTTGATGCCGACAATACCGCCCCGGCTTTACAGGCCATGTCCGGCGAAGCCGAAAGCCTGCTGGCTGATTTTAATAACGCGGTATCGTTTGTTGAACCGGAAATAATTTCACTGTCCAAAAATTATTTAGAATCCTGCCTGGCAGAGCCTTCTTTTAACGAATTTAAGTTTTATCTTGCCAACCTGCTGCGCCTTGCTCCGCACGTGCTGCCGCAGGAGCAGGAAGCATTGCTTTCGCAGGCCAGCCTTGCCATGTCAGCACCTGCTGCTATCTTCCGCAGCCTTGTCAGCGCCGATATGGAATTTCCGCCCATTACCGACGGCAAAGGCAATACAGCCAATGTAAGCGAAGGCAATTATTTGCTGAACATGACCAGCGCCGACCGTACATTGCGTAAAAATTCCTTCCGCACGCTTATGGGCACTTATCATAACTACCGCAATACGCTGGCCAACACTTTAACCGGACAGTGCCGCGTAAGCCGTTTTTATGCCACTGCCCACAAATATGAAGATACTTTAACGGCAAGCCTTGCCGAAGATAATATCCCGACAGAACTTTACCACAAATTAATTGAAACAGTACATAATAATTTAGAACCCCTGCACGAATATATTGCCATCAAAAAAGCAGCTTTAAACTTGGATACACTGCACCCGTATGACCTGTACATGCCGCTTTCATCTGCCGGAGAAAGTTTTGCCTGCACATTTGAAGAAGCCTGCTGCCGTGTTGCCGAAGCACTCGCTCCGCTTGGCGAAGATTACATCAGCACGTTAAAACATGCTTTTAAAAGCCGCTGGATTGACATTTACGAAAACAAGGGCAAACGCAGCGGTGCTTATTCCTGGGGTATTTACGGCGTACATCCTTATGTTCTGTTAAACTATCAGCCGCGCTACAACAGCATTTCCACTATCGCGCACGAAATGGGCCACGCCATGCACAGCTACCTTGCCAACCAGGCGCAAACTTATACCAACAGTGATTATTCCATTTTCTGTGCCGAAGTTGCCAGCACAACAAACGAAATTTTGCTTTTGGAACATACACTTGCCAATGCTACCCCTGAGCAAAAAATTTATCTCATCAACCAGTTTCTGGAAGCAGTGCGCACCACAGTTTACCGCCAGGTACAATTTGCCGAATTTGAACTTTATACTCACGGAGAAATTAACGCCGGGCGCAGCCTGCAGGCAGAAAACCTTGAAAACTACTGGCTGGAAAGCAACAAAACCTATTACGGCCCGGCTCTTGCCGCCGATAAAGAACTCGCCAGCGAATGGTCGCGCATTCCGCATTTTTACACGCCGTTTTACGTTTACAAATACGCAACCGGTTACAGCGCCGCAACAGCTTTCGCCGAAGCAATACTCAGCGGCAAAGAAAACGCCGTTGAAAAATACCTCGGTTTCTTAAAAGCAGGCGGCAGTGATTATTCGCTGAACATTTTAAAAAATGCCGGTGTAGATTTAACCACTCCGCAGCCTGTTGCCGTAACCCTGCAAAAATTTGCGCAAAAAGTACAGGAACTAAAAACGCTTTTAAAATTATAACCATTATACAGCAAAAGAGACGGTTCATAACGAACCGCCTCTTTTTATTTAAGCCTGAATTATAATTTTTGTTTTAATTCTTCAACTTTAGCTTTCTGCCCTGCAATAATTTCATCGCCGCGCACAAACTGTTTGTCGTTTTCCGTAAATGCCGGGCCGCCGTAAGAAGTACGTGCAGCCACGCAGTTTTCCGGTTTTAATGCGTCAAGCAAATCTGCTTCAAACAAATCGCTGAACTTTTTGTATTCATCAAGCGAAATTTCCGGCAGGAACTTGCCTTCAGTAATGGCATAAGCCACGCATTTGCCGACAACTTCGTGTGCCATGCGGAAAGGCAGGCCTTTGCGCACAAGGTAATCTGCCAAATCAGTTGCATTGGAAAAATCCTTGCTTACGGCTTCACGCATTCTGTCCACATTAACGGTCATGGTTTTAACCATGTCACTGTAAACGGCAAGCGTGAATTTAAGCGTGTCAATGGCGTCAAAGAAACCTTCCTTATCCTCCTGTAAATCTTTGTTGTAGGTTAAAGGCAGGCCTTTGGCCGTAGTAAGCATTGCCATTAAATGCCCGTAAACACGGCCGGTTTTGCCGCGCACAAGTTCGGAAATATCCGGGTTTTTCTTCTGCGGCATCATGGAAGAACCTGTTGCAAAAGCATCGTCAAGTTCAATAAAGCCAAATTCCGTGCTGCTCCACAGGCAGAATTCTTCGCTCAAACGGCTCATGTGCATCATCAGCGTCGAAGCAAAGCTTAAAAATTCAATAATATAATCCCTGTCGCTTACAGCATCCATACTGTTGGCATAAACACTGCCGAAATTCAGCTGTTCTGCCACAAAGAAACGGTCAATCGGGAAAGTTGTGCCTGCAATGGCGCCGGCGCCGAGCGGCATAATGTCCGCACCTTCCCATACGCCGAGCAGGCGGCGGAAATCGCGCTGCAGCATGTTAAAATATGCCAGCAGATGATGTGCAAAAGTAATCGGCTGCGCACGCTGTAAATGCGTGTACCCGGGCATTAAGGTTTTATCATGCTTTTTAGCAACGCTTAAAAGAGCTTCTTCAAACTGCACCAAAAGTTCTGCAATTTCCACAACTTCGCGTTTCATATACATGTGCATATCAAGCGCAACCTGGTCATTGCGGCTGCGTGCAGTGTGCAGCCTTGCACCGGCAGCACCAATACGTTCTGTAAGGCGTGCTTCGATATTCATATGAATATCTTCCAGTGCAATATCAAATTCAAAATTGCCTGCTTCAATATCTTTTAAAATATCTTTTAAGCCTGCAACAATTTTTTCTGCATCTTCTTCCGGAATGATTCCGCATTTGGCCAGCATTGTAGCATGAGCAATACTGCCGCGGATGTCCTCATGGTACAAGCGTTTATCAAACTCAATGGACGCATTAAATGCGTCCACGAGCTCATTGGTATTTTTGCTGAATCTTCCGCCCCAGAGTTTAGCCATTATTTAAGTTTGCCCTGTTTCATCAATGCACGTACGGTCAGCGGCAGGCCGAACAGTGTGATGAAGCCGGTAGCGTCAGCCTGGTTGTAAACTTCGTCGGCGCCGAAGGTTACATATTCCTTGCTGTACAGGGAATACGGAGATTTAGTGCCGGCGCTCATGATATTGCCTTTGTAAAGTTTCAGGCGAACGGTGCCGGTAACGGTTTTCTGGGTTTCGTCAACAAATGCTGCCAGTGCTTCACGCAGCGGGCTGAACCACATGCCGTCATAAACAAGTTCTGCATATTTAATGGCAACCATTTCTTTGTAGTGCATGGTAGCGCGGTCAAGGCACAGTCTTTCAAGTTCTTTATGTGCGTAAACAATAATTGCGCCGCCCGGGTTTTCATATACGCCGCGGGATTTCATGCCTACGAGGCGGTTTTCAACCATATCGCAGATGCCAACGCCGTTGCGGATGCCGATTTCGTTTAATTTTTCAAGCAGTGCTGCCGGAGAAAGTTTTTCGCCGTTAACGGCAACAGGTACGCCTGCTTCAAATTCCAGTTCAACATATTCGTCTTTATCGGGAGCTTTTTCCGGAGTGCTGGTAACAATAAAGAGTTCGTCTTTCGGAGCATTCCAGGGGTCTTCAAGGTCGGAGCCTTCATGGCTTAAATGCCACATGTTGCGGTCCATGGAATAATCGTGGTCTTTGGTTACAGGCACCGGAATGTTATGTGCTGCTGCAAAGTCGATAGCGTCTTCGCGGGAACGGATGTTCCATTCACGCCAGGGCACAATAACTGCCAGCTGCGGAGCAAGAGCTTTAACGCCGAGTTCAAAACGAACCTGGTCGTTGCCTTTGCCGGTAGCACCGTGGGCAACAGCGTCTGCGCCTTCTTTCAGTGCAATTTCAACCAGTTTTTTGGCAATCAGCGGACGCGCAAAAGAAGTGCCGAGCAGATATTTCTGTTCATAAATGGCACCTGCTTTAACAACAGGCCATACATAATCGGAAACGAATTCTTCTTTTAAATCAAGAATATAGCATTTGCTTGCGCCGGATTTTAAAGCCTTGTCATGAACGATATTCAGTTCATCACCCTGGCCAAGGTCTGCGGTGCAGGCAATAACTTCGCAGTTATTGTAGTTTTCTTTAAGCCAGGGAATAATAACGGAAGTATCAAGGCCGCCGGAATAAGCGAGCACTACTTTTTTAATTTTGCTTTTGTCAATTTTCATTAAAGTACAGCCTCCTGTTGTTTGCATAATATACAGCTTTTATGTATAAAAATATATAACGAATATGATTATACCACAAATTTTAAAAATTTCCAGTATTTTTATAAATATTTTGTGTATTTTTATTAGATGATATCATCAGTCATCAAAAGTGCCATAATGGCTTTCTGCACATGCAGGCGGTTTTCTGCCTGGTCAAACACTTTGGACTGCGGCCCTTCCAGCACTTCCTCGGTAATTTCCTCACCGCGGTGTGCAGGCAGGCAGTGCAGAACCATAGCGTCCGGGCGTGCCACGCTCAGCAGCTCTTTGTTAATCTGGTAATCGCCAAGCGCTTCCTGACGGATGCTTTGTTCGGCTTCCTGTCCCATACTTGCCCAAACATCTGTATAAAGAACGTCTGCGCCTTTGGCAGCACGGAACAAATCTTCATCAACTTCAATGGTGCAGCCGGTAAGTGCGGCATCTTCCTGCGCGGTTCTTACAATTTCCGGGTCAGGCTGGTAGCCTTTCGGAGATGCGCAAACCATATTCATGCCTACTTTGGCACAGGCATACATCAGCGAATGTGCCATATTGTTGCCGTCGCCAACATAAACCAGCTTGCGGCCTTTTAATATTTCCTTATGTTCCATAATGGTAAAAATATCGGTCAAGGCCTGGCAGGGATGCAGCAAATCGGTCAATCCGTTAATAACCGGCACGGTAGCGTATTTGGCAAGTTCAATAACGGAATCATGCGAGAATGTACGAATCATAATGCCGTCAACAAAACGGGAAAGCACCCTTGCCGTATCGCGCACCGGCTCGCCGCGGCCAATCTGCGAAGCTGAATCATTAAGATAAATAGGATGTCCGCCAAGCTGATAGAAACCGGTTTCAAAAGAAACTCTTGTTCTTGTGGAAGCTTTGGAAAAAATCATGGCCAGAGTTTTGCCTTCCAGATATCTGTGCGGCTCCCCTCTTTTTTGTTTGCGTTTTAATTTTTTGGCAACGTCCAAAATTGTGGCTACTTCACCAACAGACAAATCATGAATAGAAATTAAATCTTTGTTTCTTAAACCCATTTTATACCCTCACCAACCGATTAAAATTCTGCCAGGGCTGCGTCAAGAGCAGCAACAGCCGTGTCTATTTCCTTTTCCGTTACAATAAGCGGAGGAACAAGGCGTATTACATTGCCGGCAGTGCAGTTAACGATAACATGGTCTTTAAGGCAGTGTTCCACAACTGCTCCGCCCGGTTTGCAGAGTTCCATGCCCAAAATCAGGCCGCGCCCGCGCACTTCAGTAACTTTTTCCGGGTATTTTGCCTTAAGCTCCTGCAATTTGCCCATAAAGTATTTACCTTTTTCGGCCGCAGCTTCAACAAGCCCTTCTTCCTTAATGGTTGTAAGAGCCGCTTCAATAGCCGCGCAGGCCAGCGCATTGCCGCCGAAGGTTCCGCCGTGGTCGCCCGGTTTAAATACATGCGCCAGCTTTTCGTCAACGCAGAAGCCGCCTGTCGGGAAGCCGCCGCCAATGCCTTTGGCAAAGGTAAGCACATCCGGTTTAATGCCGGTATGCATATAAGCAAACCACTGACCAGTTCTGCCGACGCCGGACTGAATTTCGTCAAAAATCAGCAGTGCGTCATATTTATCGCACAAAGCGCGCGCGCCCTGCAAATATTCGTCACTGGGAACATGTACGCCGCCTTCGCCCTGAATAGGCTCCAGCATTACGCAGCATACATCTTCGTCCATTACTTCTTTCAGCGCTTCAAGGTCGCCGTAAGGAACATAGTCAAAACCTGCCGGCAGCGGTTCGTACCCATGCTGGTATTTAGGCTGTCCGGTTGCAGTTACTGTCATCATGGTGCGCCCATGGAAGGAATGAACGGCCGTAATAATGCGGTATTTGCCGTCGTTTTTGCTGTGGCCGTATTTGCGCGCCAGTTTAATTGCGCCTTCGTTGGCTTCCGCACCGCAGTTGGCTAAAAACACACGGTCAAAACCGGTTGCTTCGCTGATAAGTTTAACTGCACGTGCCTGCACATCCGTATAAAATACGTTGGAGCAGTGCATAATTTTACCGGCCTGTTCGCTGATTGCCTTAACAAGCGCCGGATGGGCATAGCCCAAAGAATTAACGGCAATACCTGCCAAAAAGTCGAGATAGCCTTCGCCATCGGCGTCATAAACCATGCAGCCCTTGCCATGGGTAAGGGCCAGCGGATAACGGCCGAATACCGGAAGGTAATATTTATCTGTCTGTTCTCTGATTTCTATATTATTCACCTTTTTGCCCCCTCAGAAGAAATTATAAAGTTTTTACAACCTCGGTGCCTACGCCTTCATCGCTGAATACTTCCATCAAAATGCTGTGTTCGGCACGGCCGTCAATAATCTGTGCTTTCTTGGCGCCGCCGCTGAGTGCGGTAATGCAGGCTTTAACTTTCGGAATCATGCCGCCGTCGATATTGCCTTTAATGATAAGTTCCTGTGCTTTTTCAAAAGTCATAGTGGAAAGGAAGGTGCTTTCATCGCGGTAATCGGCATAAATGCCTTTTACGTCGGTAAGTACCAGAAGTTTTTCTGCTTTTAATGCGCCTGCAATTTCACCTGCAACGCTGTCTGCATTGATGTTGTAGGTTTCACCGGTTGCGCCAACGCCGGTCGGTGCAATAACGGGAATAAAGTCGTTATCCAGAAGTACGTTTAAAAGTTCGGTGTTAATGTGTTCAACAGTGCCTACATAACCAATGTCAACCAGGTTTACTTCGCCGTTTTCATAAACGTCGGCAAGGTGTTTTCTTGCCTGAATGAGGTTGTCGTCCTTGCCGTTAAGGCCTACTGCTTTACCGCCCAAACGGTTCAAACGGCCAACAAGGTCGGTATTAATTTTGCCAACCAGTGCCATTTCCGTAATGCCTACCGATTCTTCATCAGTTACGCGCAGGCCGCCTACAAACTGGGTCTTTTTGCCGGCCTTAACCATCTGCGCGGTAATTTCCGGGCCGCCGCCGTGAACAACAATCGGGCGCAAGCCTGCACATTTCAGGAAAATAATATCCTGGAGGACTTTATTTTTAATTTCATCATTCAGCATAGCATTGCCGCCATATTTTACAACAACGGTCTTGCCTTTAAAATCTCTTAGGTACGGAAGTGCTTCCACCAAAATTTTAATTTCTTCGTTACGTAACATTGATTATTCCTCCTGTAATCCGGCAAAAGCCGTTAATAAAATGTTATTTAATATCAGGTGTGGTATTCACCGTTTATTTTAACATATTCATAGCTGAAATCACATGTCCAGACGGTAGCTTCTTCTTTGCCTGCGCCAAGGTCTATTTTCATGCTGATATCATGCTGTTCCATAATGTCTTTCAAGCTTTCAAGCGGAACATTGCAGTTCATGCCGTTCTCCACGAGCCTTACGCCGCCGATTTCAAGGTTTACCTTATCCGGCTCCATCTGCGCGCCGCTGTAACCGGCTGCACAAACAATGCGTCCCCAGTTGGGGTCTTTGCCAAAGAATGCCGTTTTTACAAGCGGGGATTTGGCAATGGCCATAGCAGCAGTTTTTGCTTCTGCCCAGGTTGCGGCACCGGCAACGTTTACTTCCAAAAATTTGGTAGCGCCTTCGCCGTCGCGCGCAATCATTTTGGCAAGTTCCTGCGCACATGCCAGCAAGGCTTCAAAAAACGCCGGGTAATCCGGATGTTCTTCGCTTACAATAATTTCGTTTTCGGCAAGGCCGTTAGCCAGTACAATCATGCTGTCATTGGTGCTGGTATCGCCGTCAACAACAACCATATTAAAGGATTTATCGGCAGCAGCCTTAACCGCGCGTTTTAAAACATCCGGCGCAACGGCAGCATCGGTAGTTAAAAAGGTAAGCATGGTTGCCATATTGGGGTGAATCATGCCGGCGCCTTTGGCTATACCGGCAATTTTAACGGTTTTTCCGCCTAATTCAAACTCATAAGCCGCATGCTTGATAAAAGTATCCGTTGTCTGTATTGCCATGGCGCAGCTTTCGCCACCGGTTTCGTCCATAGCGTCAACAGCATCGGTAATGCCTTTTGCCAGTTTATCCATCGGCATAAAGTGCCCGATAACGCCGGTACTGCAAACATAAACAGCGTCGTTTTCAACGCCTAAAAGTTCTGCCGTCTGTGCCTGCATTGCTTCGGCATCTTTTAAGCCCTGTTCGCCGGTGCAGGCGTTAGCACAGCCGCTGTTTACCACAATAGCCTGCGCATAAGATTTTGCGGCAACTTTGCGGCTTACCAATACAGGTGCCGCGCACATTTTATTCTGCGTAAACACGGCGCCGGTTGCCGCCGGCACTGTGCTGTAAATAACGGCTACATCATGGTTGCCGCTGGCTTTAATACCGGCTTTAACACCGGCTGCCAAAAAGCCCTGCGGCGTTGTAACCCAACCGTCAATCTTTTTCATTAGCCAACCTCCTTAAGGATATACGGGCAGCTGACGCAGCCCGGTTGTTTCATCAATGCCAAACATTACATTCATATTCTGCACGGCCTGCCCGGCAGCGCCTTTCACAAGGTTATCAAGCGCACTCATTACAATCACTCTGCCGGTGCGCGCATCCGTCTGCCAGCTTATATCGACATAATTTGATGCCCTGATATTTTTAATTTCGGGGCATGCTCCTTTGCCTAAAAGGCGGATAAAAAATTCGCCGCCGTACATTTCTTTAAAAGCATTTTCAATTTCGGCATCCGTAACGCCCGGTTTCAGCATAGCGTAACAGGTTGCCAAAATGCCGCGGTCAACCGGCAGAAGGTGCGGAGTAAACTGAATTACAACATCCTCACCTGCAAATTCAGAATAAATCTGCTCAATCTCCGGCGTATGTCTGTGCGTTGCCACACCGTAAGCGTGGAAGTTTTCATTGACAGAGCAGTACAGGCTGCCAAGCTTAAGCCCGCGCCCGGCTCCTGTTGTGCCGGACTTGGCATCAACAACAATGCCATTTGTTTCAATTAAACCTGCTTTCAGCAGAGGCACCAGAGCCAGAATGCTGCAGGTTGTATAACATCCGGGGTTTGCCACCAGTTCAGCACCGGCAACATCTTTGCGGTACAATTCCGTTAACCCGTAAACAGCTTTTGCTTCTGAGTCAGCATGCGGAACTTTATACCATTTTTCAAACACCTTTACATCCCTGAAACGGTAATCACCGCCAAGGTCAATTATTTTAACGCCGCTGCCGCGCAGCATTTTGCCAATCTTCATGGCATGCCCGTGCGGAAGCGCGATAAATATTACATCACTGCCTTTTGCAATTTTTTCCAGCTCATTCATGGAAATAAGCTGTTTGTCTATTCTTCCGCGCAAATGCGGATACATTGCGGCTATATCTTCACCGGTACTGCTTTCAGAAGTAATATAAGCCAGTTCTGCCTGCGGATGCCCGTCCAGGAGCCTTAAAAGCTCAGCACCTGCAAACCCGGTTGCACCGATAACACTTGCTCTCATACCGAACCTCCCTTGAATTTATGATTTTATAATTATACAACTATTGTGTATAATTAATCAATAGTATTTTTTAATTTTTTCGCAGTTATTTCCAGTTTTTGCAAAAAGAAAATACTATGCCATTATCATGTATATTGTACTACTTTAGTATCCCTTTTTCAAAATTTTTTCGGTAAAAAATAAAAATAAAATTTAAATTTTACCTTGGCGCAATTTTTGGTACAATATTATATAAGAAAACAGGTGAGGTAATTATGGGAAAATTTATTAAACTATTAATTATACTGGCAGCTGTAACAGGTCTTTTTATGTACTACCCCAATATAGCAGGCTACGAAACAGACCAGCAGCCGTCGCAGCAGGCAGCAACAACGCAGATGCAGGAGCAGGCAAACTCTGTCAGCGAATATCAGCAGACAGAAAGCACGCTGATGACAATTTTGCCCTATCTGCCGGAGCGTGATACCTGGCCTGACCCACTGCAAAAAATGTTCATGCTCTTTACTATTGAAAACACGGTTAAGGAACGTACTGCCGGTATGGAATGGACGCCACTGCCCGACATACCGACAGCTATGCAGCAGGCACTGGTAGCCATAGAGGACCACGATTTTTACCGCCACGGTGCTGTTGATATGGGCGGCATACTGCGTGCAACGTTTGTAAATATTTCTGCCGGCGAAATTGTGCAGGGCGGCAGCACTCTTACGCAGCAGCTTGCCAAAAATATGTTTTTAAGCCAGGAACAGACCATGAGCCGCAAAGTTTATGAGGTAATGTTCTCGCTGATGCTGGAAGATAAATTCAGCAAAGACCAGATTCTGGAAATGTATTTTAACACTACCTACTTCGGCAACGGAGCAACCGGCATCACTGCCGCTGCACGCAGTTACTTCGGCAAAACACCTTCCGAAATGAACCTTGCCGAATGTGCGGTTATCGCTTCGCTGCCGTATGCACCGTCCGCGCTTAACCCGTACGAAAATCCCGAAGGCTGCAAAAAACGCCAGCATTTAGTACTTGATACCATGGTTAAACGCGGTTTTATCGGCGAAACAGTTGCCAACGCCGCTAAAGAGAAAACTATCTATCTGGCAGACGGCACGGAATTATAAAAACTATATATGATATAAAAAGATATAGGAAGTATCAATGTGAAGCGCAGATCAAAATCGCGACGGCTAAATAATTGTTGTAGCCCCCATGCGCCGGACCGCACATCCGGTTCGGCGAACGCAAATAGGAGCGACGTTTTTGACAAGCTGAACAGAGATACTTCCTATATTTTTTAACTAACTTTTATAAAATTATCAATCAGTTTATCCTGAAAACAAAACAGGCCTCATACTTAATTAAAAGTACGAAGCCTGTTTTTTATTTTCTTATTGTTCGCTGAACTGGTCTTTGCCTACACCGCAGAGGGGGCAAACCCAGTCTTCCGGTACATCTTCCCAAGCGGTGCCTGCTGCAACGCCGTTATCAGAGTCACCTACTTCGGGGTCATAAATGTAACCGCAGATATTGCATACCCATTTTGCCATAAATTCCATCTCCTTTTATTTCATTTTAAATATTTTCAAGCCGTTACTGCTTATGTGCCTATTATAGCACACTTTATTCTAAAAGAAAATAATTATTGAAAATGTTTCAATTTTTTAACACTTCGGCTTTTTCCGGCAAATCCATGCGGAAAAAGTCATATATTTTCTGCGCCGCAGGATAATTCATGCTTTCGGTATCCGCAAGTTCTTCCACGCTGGCCGCTTTAATGGCGTCAATAGACTTAAATTTAAGCCACAAAGCCTGCCGCCGTTTGGGGCCAATGCCTTCGATATGGTCCAGCACCGAACGCAGATTGCGTTTGCCGCGCAGCTTGCGGTGATAGGTTATTGCAAAGCGGTGCGCTTCGTCGCGGATACGCTGAATTAAATGCAGCGATGCCGATTCCCTGTCCAACATAATGCTTTCGTGGCTGCCTTCGGTAAAAATTTCTTCTTCGCGCTTGGCAAGGCCTATTACCGGCAGTTCGTGCAGCCCCAGCCCGCGGATAACCTCCAGTGCGCTGCTCAGCTGCCCTTTGCCGCCGTCAATAACAACCAAACTCGGCAAATCCTCGTAATCCTTATAGCGGCGGTACACAACCTCCTGCATGGATTTAAAATCGTCAGGCTTGCCTTCGGCACTGACAATTTTATATTTGCGGTAATCTTTTTTGCTCGGTTTTCCGTTGCGGAACACAACCATGGATGCAACCGTTTCCGAGCCCTGCGTATGCGAAATATCAAAGCAATCCATACGTTCCAGCGGGTCAGGCAGATTCAGTGCCCTTTGCAGTTCTTCCGCAGCTTCTTCGTCCGTTTTTAAGCTGATCTTCCCCTTGCGCAGACGTTCTTCCAGAAGTTTGCCCGCATTTTCATCAGCCAGCTGCAAAAGGTCACGCTTGGTTCCTCGCTGCGGGCGGATAAATTCAACCTTGTGCCCGGCTTTTTCCGTCAGCCAAGTAGTAAGCACCGCAGTTTCATCTTCTTCCGGCAAATCCGGCAGAATTATCTCTCGCGGTATAAACGAAGCATCGTTGTAATACTGCTTTACAAACGCCGTTACAACTTCCTGTCTGCTATCGCCGCCGTCTGGCAGGAAGAAGTTTTCACGCCCAATCAGCTTGCCGCTGCGCACAAAAAATATTTGCAGGCAAATGCCGGTATCATCTTTGGCGTAACCCACAACATCCATATCGCCGCCGCTGGTAACCGCCTTCTGCGATTCATCCAGACGTTTTACAGCCGCCAGCTGGTCACGCAGGCGCGCCGCTTCTTCAAAAGCATAGTTTTCGGCAGCGTTTTGCATGCGCTGCTTTAAGTCTTTTTCAAGTTCACCGGTACGCCCGTCAAGCACCATGCACACACTGCGTATCATTGCGCCGTATTCTTCCTTGCTGACAAGACCGGCACACGGCGCAAGGCAGCGTTTAATGTGATATTGCAGACAGGGACGCTCCTGGTTCATTTTGCGGCAGGTCCTCAAAGGGAACATCGTCCGCAAAAGCTTAACCGTGGCGTGCATTGCACCGGCATCGGCATAAGGTCCGTAATATTTGCTTCCGTCGCGGATAAGCCGCCGCGTAACGTAAATACGAGGAAAGTCCTCCGCCATTGTTACCTTTAAATAAGGGTAGGTTTTATCGTCCTTCAGCATAATGTTGTAGCGCGGACGGTATTTTTTTATAAGGTTGCACTCCAGAATCAGTGCTTCCACTTCACTGTCGGTAACAATGGTTTCAATTTCCGCAACTTTGCTGACCAGCGCTTTAACCTTAACCGTATGCGAAGCCAGATTACGGAAATAACTGCGCACGCGGTTTTTAAGCACAACGGCCTTGCCGACATAAATTACTTTGCCGTGCTCGTCGTGCATCAGGTATACGCCGGGCTTATCGGGCAGTACCGCCAGTGCTTTGGCTATATTTTCGTTCATTGGTACCACCCGTTGTCTTTAGCCTGTTTTAAAACCTGTTTTACATACTGGCCGGTGTAGGATTTTTTTACTTTGGCCAGTTCTTCCGGCGTTCCGCAGGCAACAAGCGTGCCGCCTTTATCTCCGCCTTCGGGGCCGAGGTCAATTAAATAATCAGCAGTTTTAATAACATCAAGGTTGTGCTCGATAACAACAACGCTGTCACCGGCTTCCACAAGACGCTGCAAAACATCCAGCAGCTTGTGTACATCGGCAATATGCAGGCCGGTTGTAGGTTCGTCCAGAATATACAGCGTTTTGCCTGTGCTGCGGCGGCTGAGCTCCGTTGCCAGTTTTACGCGCTGCGCTTCGCCGCCGCTAAGCGTTGTTGCCGCCTGCCCCAGATGGATATAACCTAGCCCGACGTCTTCCAGCACCTGCAGTTTGCGCGCAATACGCGGTAAGTTTTTAAAAAATTCGCAGGCTTCCGTTACCGTCATGTGCAGCACTTCGGCAATGCTTTTCCCTTTATAATGCACTTCCAGCGTATCACGGTTATAGCGTGCACCGTGGCACACTTCGCACGGCACATACACATCCGGCAAAAAGTTCATTTCAATCTTGTTCATACCGTCGCCGCGGCAGGCTTCACAGCGCCCGCCCTTAACGTTAAAGCTGAAACGCCCCGGCTTATAGCCGCGCATTTTGGCCTCGTTGGTCTGGCTGAACAATTCGCGTATAAAATCAAACACGCCCGTATATGTCGCCGGGTTGCTGCGCGGAGTACGCCCAATCGGCGACTGGTCGATATTAATAATTTTGTCGATGTTTTCCAGCCCGCGTATTTCCTTATGCTCCGAAGGGCGCAGACGCGCGCCGTGCAGTTTTGCCGCCAGCGCATTGTATAAAATATCATTAATCAGCGTGGATTTGCCGCTGCCGCTGACGCCGGTAACAACGGTAAACACGCCCAGCGGAATTTTTACATCTATGTTTTTAAGATTATTGGCTTTAGCACCGATAATTTCTATATAGCGCCCGTCGCACTCACGGCGTTTTTTCGGCACGGGTATAAACTTGCGGCCGCTTAAATACTGGCCGGTAACGGAGTTTTCCACCAGTTTGATTTCTTCTGCCGTGCCCTGAGCCACAACATTGCCGCCGTGTTCACCGGCACCGGGGCCGATATCAATAATCTGATCTGCGGCATACATGGTTTCTTCGTCATGTTCTACCACCAGCAGCGTGTTGCCCAAATCGCGCAGATGCTGCAAAGTTGCCAGAAGTTTGCTATTATCGCGCTGATGCAGGCCGATAGAAGGCTCGTCCAAAATGTACAGCACGCCAACAAGCCCGCTGCCAATCTGCGTGGCAAGGCGTATGCGCTGCGCTTCGCCGCCACTTAACGTACCTGCGGCACGGTCAAGCGTTAAATAATCAAGCCCTACATCATTTAAAAAACGCAGGCGTGCCAGTATTTCCTTCAAAATCTGGCGGGCAATAAACTGCTGGCGTTCCGTAAGATTCAGCGTTTCAAAAAAGTTTATCGCGTCACGCACGGTAAGGGCAGTAACTTCACAAATATTTTTGCCGCCGACGAGTATTGAAAGCACCTCCGGTTTTAAACGCGCACCGTGGCACACCGGGCAGGGCGTACTCGTCATAAAGCTTTCAATATCAAGGCGCATGCGCTCACTGAACGCTTCGCGGTGACGGCGGCGCAAAAGCGGTATTATGCCTTCAAACGGCGTGGTATGTTTTTTTACTTCGCCCTGCAAATTTTCATACATAAACGAAAATTTCTGCTCGCCGCTGCCGTACCACAAAATTTCCTGCATATCTTTGGGCAGGTCGTTCCATACGGTATCAAGCGAATAACCGTAGTAACTTAAAACCGCTGCCAGCTGCTTCATATGGTAGGCTTCCTGGTTTGTTGAAAGCGCAGCAATAACGCCTTCGGCAAACGTTTTGCTGCCGTCAGGAATAATCAGCGATTTATCCAGCTCCATATTCATGCCGAGGCCGGTACAGGCCGGGCAGGCACCCATAGGGTTGTTAAACGAAAACAGGCGCGGCTCAATTTCCGGCAGGCTGATACCGCAGTCGCTGCACGCAAAATTTTCGCTGTACATCTGCGTTTCGCCGCCGATAACATTAATTTCAACAAGCCCTTCCGCCAGCTTCAGCGCCGTTTCCACGGAATCTGTAAGGCGCTGCGTAATGCCGTCGCGCACAGCAAGTCGGTCGATAACAACGGACAGGCTGTGCTTTTTATTTTTTTCCAACTTAATTTCTTCATCAAGAGTGCGCACTTCGCCGTCAACAAACATGCGCACGTAACCCGCCTTGCGCATCTGGTCCATGATTTTGGCATGTTCGCCTTTGCGTCCGCGCACCAGCGGCGCCATTACCATAAACCTTGTTCCCTGTGGCATGGCCAGTACATGGTCAACAATCTGCTGCACGGTCTGGCGTTCAATCAATTTTCCGCATTTAGGGCAGTGCGGCTCACCGATACGCGCAAACAGCAGCCTTAAATAATCGTAAATTTCCGTAACGGTACCAACGGTAGAACGCGGGTTGCGGCTGGTTGTTTTCTGGTCGATGGAAATTGCAGGGCTAAGTCCTTCAATATAATCAACATCGGGCTTGTCCATCTGCCCCAAAAACTGGCGGGCATAAGCCGAAAGCGATTCCACATAGCGGCGCTGCCCTTCGGCATAAATCGTATCAAACGCCAGCGACGATTTGCCGCTGCCGCTTAAACCCGTAATTACCACCAGTTTGTCGCGCGGTATTTCCACGGTAATATTTTTTAAATTATGCTGTCTTGCTCCTTTTACAATAATCTGGTCTTTCATGTTTTCCTCTATTTTTTACGTTTCTTAGGCACTAATTTTTCACCCAGCAGCCCTTTGGTTACAATCAAACGGTCGCGCAGTTCGGCGGCGCGTTCAAAGTCAAGCGCTTTGGCGGCTTCCGTCATTTCTTTTTCCAGCGTGCGCGCCAGTTTTTCAATTTCTTTAATGCTGCGTTTTTTCAGTGCCTTTTCGCTGTAATCATCAATACCGGTTTCTTCGGCAACCTTGGTCAGCTTAATCAGCTGGCGCTGCTCTTTGTAAACCGTTTTCGGCGTAATGCCGTGTTCTTTATTGTAAGCCGCCTGTTTTTCACGGCGGCGTTCTGTTTCGTCAATGGCGCGCTGCATCGAATCCGTTATACGGTCGGCGTACATAATTACGCGCCCGTGCTCGTTGCGGGCCGCACGCCCGATAGTCTGAATCATGGAGGTATCACTGCGCAGGAACCCTTCCTTATCAGCATCCAGAATGGCTATCAGTGAAACTTCCGGCAAGTCAAGACCTTCGCGCAGAAGGTTAATGCCTACCAGCACGTCAAACTTGCCGCTGCGCAGGTCGTCAATAATCGCACCGCGCTCAATCGTGGCAATTTCCGAGTGCAGGTAACGCACGCGTACACCGGCGGTTTTAAGGTAATCCGTCAAATCCTCCGCCATGCGCTTGGTCAGCGTTGTTACCAGCGTGCGCTCACCGGCGGCGGTAACTTTATTTATTTCCGTCAGTAAATCATCAATCTGCCCCTTAATCGGGCGTATTTCAATTTTTGGGTCCAAAAGCCCTGTCGGGCGGATAATCTGCTCCACAACCTTATCGGCATGTTCCAATTCGTACTTGGCAGGCGTTGCCGATACGTAAATTGCCTGCTTTATCTGCGACTGAAACTCGTCAAAAGTCAGCGGGCGGTTATCAAACGCCGACGGCAGGCGGAAACCATGCTCCACAAGCATTTCCTTGCGCGAACGGTCACCGGCGTACATGGCGCGTATCTGCGGCAGCGTAACGTGCGATTCGTCAACCACCAGCAAAAAATCATCCGGGAAATAATTTACCAGCGTAAACGGCGCTTCGCCCGCCTTGCGCCCTGCCAGATGGCGCGAATAGTTTTCGATGCCGGAACAGTAGCCCATTTCGTTCATCATTTCCAAATCGTAGTTTGTACGCTGCTCAAGGCGCTGAGCCTCCAGCAGCTTGTTATGCTCATTGAGGTATTCCAGCCGTTCTTTCAGTTCAACCTTTATGTCCTCCATCGCGCGTTCCAGATTCTCGCGCGAAGTTACATAGTGCGACGCCGGGAAAATTGCCACATGCGTGCGCTGCGCCAGCACTTCACCGGTCAGCACGTCAATTTCCAGTATGCGGTCTACCTCATTGTCAAACATTTCTATGCGCACGGCTTTTTCATTGTAACCGGCAGGAATAACTTCAATAACATCACCGCGCACGCGGAATGTGCCGCGCTGAAAAGCAATATCGTTGCGGTCATACTGAATTTCCACCAGCTTGCGCAAAATAGCCTGACGGTCAATAATCTGCCCCGTCCTCAGCGAAAGCACCATATCGTAATATTCCTGCGGTGCGCCCAAGCCATAAATGCACGACACACTGGCTACAATAATAACGTCGCGGCGTTCAAACAGCGCGCTGGTAGCAGAGTGGCGCAGTTTATCAATCTCGTCGTTAATGGAAGCGTCCTTTTCAATATAAGTATCGCTTTGCGGAATATAGGCTTCCGGCTGATAATAATCATAGTAAGATACAAAATATTCAACCGCATTATCCGGGAAAAACGCCTTTAACTCACTGGCAAGCTGGGCCGCAAGTGTTTTGTTGTGCGCAATAACAAGCGTTGGTTTGCGCACACGGTTAATAACCTGCGCAATGGTATAGGTTTTGCCGGTGCCGGTTGCGCCCAGAAGCACCTGCGTATGCAGCCCTTTGTTTACACCGTCAACAAGTTCTTCTATGGCCTGCGGCTGGTCACCGGCAGGCTCAAACGGTGCTTTTATGTTAAAATCCATAATTAACGCCTCACAGCATTATTTTAAAATCAAACCTACGGGGCAGTGGTCGCTGCCCATAATCTCGGGGTAAATCAATGCGTCCTCAATTTCGTCCTGCATTTTCTGTGATACAAGGAAGTAGTCAATACGCCATCCCACGTTCTTTTCGCGTGCTTTAAACATGTAGGACCACCATGTATAAGCGCCTTCCTTATCCGGATATAAATGGCGGTAAGAATCCACAAAGCCGGACTGCAAAAGTTCTTCCATTTTTGCACGTTCTTCGTTGGTAAAACCGGCATTGCCGACATTGTTTTTGGCGTTTTTAATATCAATAAAATTTCGCGCCACATTCATATCGCCGCAGATAAGCACCGGTTTCCTGGCGTTCAGTTCGCCGACATAACTGCGGAAAGCATCTTCCCACGTTACGCGGTACGGCAAACGTGCCAAATCACGCTGGGCGTTGGGCACATAAACGTTTACAAGATAAAACTTATCGTATTCCGCACAAATAATGCGCCCTTCCTTATCGTGTTCTTCAATGCCCATATCGTAAGTTACGCTGATTGGTTCCGTTTTGCTGAAAATTGCCGTGCCGGAATAACCTTTTTTCTCGGCGCTGTTCCAGTATTCAAAATAACCCGGAAACTCAAAATTAGCCTGCTCGCGCTGCATCTTGGTTTCCTGCACGCAGAAAACATCGGCGTCAACGCTGTCCATAAAATTTTTAAAGCCCTTATTCATGCAGGCTCTTAAACCATTTACATTCCACGAAACTAATTTCATTAATCAATCCACATCCTGTTCTATATAAAATATAAAAATTATCTAATAGTATAATTATATCATTTTCGTTTTTGCTTTTAAAGCCATAACGGCAAACACCCGTTGACAAATTTGTAAACAATTATTCCACCAGCACCATGCCGTAAATATCCAGTTTGGTTATCGGCCCGGTTACTACATCCATGTCAAAACCGTTGTCACGCGCCAGCGCGAACACATCTATGCCGCAGGCTTCCAGCGAGAGGCGTGCTTTGGTTGGATGCACACAATGCTCCAGATTACATTTTTCGCACAAACGGCAGCGCCCCGCTTTAAGCGCGAATGCCTTATAATGGTTAAGCAAAAACGCTTCGCGTTCCAGTTCCAGCAAAATGCGCAGAAGTTCATTGCTCAGCTGCAAATCCGCACGCTCAAAATCAGCCGGGCCGGTAGGGTCAAGCTGCATGGTATACTGCACAATAATGCCTTTTTTGTATTCGCTCAAAAAACGCTGTGTTGCTTCATAATCCGGAGAATACGGCGGGCAGCACAAAGTTTTGCCGTAATTCGGGCAGCCGTACTGGCATTTCCAGCGCGTCCACGAACCTGTTTTTATCGTGTTTACATCCACAACTCTGGCTGCAGAAGCCCCTGCCGCCAGTGCTTTTTCTATTAAAACCTGCAAATCTTTTTCCATTGTAACCCCTCCTGTTTAATTATCGTCAAGCAGGCTTTCCAAGCCCTGCTGCCCAAGCTGCCTGCAAAAACCGGTAAACCAGGTAAATTCTTTGCTTAAAACTTTATCCTTATGGTAAATAATGCCAAAACGCCGCGTAAACACCTTGCTGCAAAGATTAATGCAGCCAAGTTTATGCTCTTTAAGTTCACGCTTAACCAAAAAGCGCGAAATAAAAGCTATGCCCATTTTATTTTTTACAGCAAGTTTTACAGAAGCCGCACTGTTGCAGACACAGTTAATCTTCAACGGCAGCCCGTTTTTGGCAAATACATTTTTTAAAAGCAGATCTGTCGCACTGCCGTTTTCCCTGCCTACAAAAACTTCTCCGGCAATTTCTTCAAGCGCTGCCGTATGGCCTTCCAGCGGATGCCCCGGCCAGCATATAACAACTATGTCATCATCAAAAAACGGCAGATACTCAAAAGAATCCTGCTGCACCGTTTCCGGAACTATTGCCAGATCGAGGCTGCTGTTTAAAATTTTCTCCGTTAAGGTTTGGGTATTGCTTATCTCGGCGCTGATATGAATATCCGGGCTGAGCTTTTTAAATTCCGCCAGCAGCGGATACAGAAAACTTGCGCCCACAGTATTGCACGAACCAATATTAAGCGATACCGGCGCATTATGCATGGCAGAATTCAAGCGCCCGATGCTTTTTAAAACCTGCGTTGCAAGGTACAGCATCTTCTCTCCGGCGTCGGTTAAATAAAGATTATGGTTCAGGCGTTCAAACAAAAGCACATTATATTCTTTTTCCAGCGCCTTAACCGCCTGGCTGACGGACGATTGCGAAATCATCAGCGACTGCGCCGCTCTGCTCATGTTCATGTATTTACATACTTCCACAAAAATTTCCAGATAACGGATTGTCATTTTATTTTCCTCGTTATTAGTATTTACTTATTATCTTACTACTATATTCATATTTTTCAATAGCCTGAAAACGTGTTAAACTTTCTTCATAAATAAAAAAGGTGGTTAAATTATGAATATTTTTGTAATTTTAATTTCAGCACTGCTGATTATTATTGTACTGCTGCGCCGCCGTGTGCCAATAGGGCCGGCAATTTTAACGGCAGGCA
>ENA-OPBG01000928-OPBG01000928.1-human-gut-metagenome-genome-assembly--contig:-NODE-928-length-22564-cov-2.308499_pt1 | contig 22564 bp, 16 predicted proteins | sample MGYA00241065_ERZ501446 | MGnify/ENA primary metagenome ERZ501446 (study PRJEB25962, sample SAMEA2042632) | human gut metagenome | biome: human gut; feature: human-associated habitat; material: faeces...
GTTCTGAAAATGACACACGAAATCCTAGATTTTCTAACGTTTCTTTGGCAGAAAGGTTGGCTTCAAATCCACCCAAGCGAGCAATTGAATCTGACGGACTGAGTACGCGAATGTGACTCTGTTAGGACTTAGTTTTTTCATAAAACACCTCCAAAGATTTTTAGTATTGTAGCATAAATCCCGTATTTTACAAGGAAATAGAATCGGTAAGATAAGTTCAGAATTTAAGAAAACTACTTGACGCCATTTAGATTTTAAGGTAGAATATTATTAGTTATGGCGGTATAGCCAAGTGGTAAGGCACGGCTCTGCAAAAGCTTGATCGTCGGTTCAAATCCGTCTACCGCCTTTGTATAATGTGTTTACACACAAAAAGCCCGATTCTGTCGGGCTTTTATTTTCGTAATAAGGGAACAATAATTTATCATGGCAGATATTTTATGATAGGAAGTATGCAAAAATCTTTTCCAAAATACTTTAAAGAAAAGCTTTTTTAAGGTCGCATTTGACTTGTCAAAATGGGGCTTTTATGGTAAAATATGATAGTTGTATTATGCAACAAATACTCATTCTGGATGTATTGTGAACCTGTTGCTCTTTATGGGTGGGTTTGCAAGATGAAGTCTGGGAGAGGAGAAAACAATTTTTTAAGGAGAAATACTCATGGCAGTAATTTCAATGAAACAACTTCTTGAGGCTGGTGTTCACTTTGGTCACCAAACTCGTCGCTGGAATCCTAAGATGGCTAAGTACATCTTCACAGAACGTAACGGAATCCACGTTATCGACTTGCAACAAACTGTAAAAATGGTTGACAATAATAGAAAAATATGATATAATGAAAAACGTTTGAGTGGAGAACTCAAATATGTACGCAAAGAAACTCATATGTAAAACTTACAGGAGGAAAAGGCAATGGAAAACGAAATTAACATGAATGAAAAGGCAAAAGTTCTGGTGTTTTTGGACACTGAGGATTTGATGCGGATTCGTGGTACTGTAGACTATGATGCTGTTTTTGCACGCATAGCCGAAAATGGTGATCTAGAACTGTTGAGGGACAATGCCCAAACAGTTATCGGATATGCTGTTTGTGGCGAGGAACGTAATGCAAAGCTTAAAAGCATTATCGTTGCTGGCGAAAATGTTCAAATCAATGTCTTCAGCAAAAAGAAGGGAAAGTTTGTTCCTATTGAGGTAAAGGCAGAAGACGGTCTGCTGGATCTTCGCAAGTTGATTTCCAAACCAAACAAAAAGTAAAAAATATGCAGAGTGTGATATTATCATGCTCTGCATATTTTTTAAATTTCCGTAATTTTCATATTATATTTATCTTCAAAAACTTTCTTTTTAGTAATATATTCTTTTGTTCTAATACCTTTAACGTCAATAACATCATAAGAATTATCAGTATTAAAAACAATAAAATCAGCTTTATATTTTAGACCAGGTGCAAGCATAAAAGTAGGCTGTAAGCAAAAGCCATTAATCTCTTTTGCCTGTAATTTCAATTTTAATTCACAATAATAATCAGCTTCTTTTTGGCTATCAAAAGTATGACCATCAATAGAAGTCTTATTTGCTCTATATTTACTTTTTTTTACTTTATTATTAGCGAAGTTCTTATAATCTTCAACACTCCAATGTTCCATTTTTTCTCCAATCTGTGAAAATAATATCTTTAAAATTATATATTAAAATAGAAAGAAATTCAATAAAAATAGAAAAAACTTGTCGAAATATTTTACTGAAAGTATAGTCAGTTTATTGACAAAAATATATCAAATATGATAATCTAGTATTGAAAACTAGATTAATTTTTGGTTTAATGAAAGGAAGAATAAATATGGAAAGATATTTTGAATCAGTAAACTGTAAAAATATAAAAGAAATAGTATATAATTCAGCAAAAAAATTTGCTGAAAATGTAGCATTTGTAATAAAACATAAAAATGAGAAAAAAGAAGTAAGTTATGAAAGTATAACATATAAAAAATTATTACAAGATGTTAATGAATTTGGAACAAAATTATATGATATGGGATTAAAAAACAAAAGAGTAGCAATTGTTGGAAGAAACAGATATGAATGGGTAGTAGCACATTTATCAAATCTATTAGGAGGAATTGTTTCAATACCATTAGACAAAGAATTGCAAGTTGATGAGTTAGAAAGTTGTTTAGAAAGAAGTAAAGCAGATGTTATAGTATTTGATGAAAAATACATTGACAATATAGAAAAAATAAAACAAAATGGAAAAACAAATTTACAAGAATATGTTTGCATGACAGAACAAGAAGGATATAAGAATTTCTGGACATTAAAAAAAGAAGGTGCAGAAATATTAAAAAATGGAAACAATGAATATGTAAATTGTGAAATAGACAATGATAAAATGGCAATATTATTATTCACATCTGGAACAACATCAAAATCAAAAGCAGTTATGTTATCACAAAACAATATAGCTTCAAATGTATATGCTATGCAATTAGTAGAAAATTTTTATGAAACAGATGTAAACTTAGCATTTTTACCATTTCATCATATATTTGGATCAACATGTATGATAGTAATGATTGCAATTGGAGCTAAAACAGCATTTCCAGATGGATTAAGATATGTAGCACAAAATTTAAAAGAATATCAAATATCCTTATTTGTAGGAGTTCCATTATTAGTTGAAGCAATTTATAAAAATATAGAAAAAGAAATAGAGAAAAAAGGAAAAACAAAACTTATAAATAATGCAAAAAAATTAAGTAATTGCTTATTAAAACTTCATATTGATGTTAGGAGAAAACTATTTAAAGATGTAATAGATGCACTTGGTGGAAGAATGAGATTTATAATTTCAGGAGGAGCACCATTAGACAAGAAAGTTGCACAAGGATTTAATGAATTAGGAATTGAAGTTGTTCAAGGATATGGGCTAACAGAAACATCACCAGTTATATCTGCTGAAAATGCAAAAAAGAAAAGATATGGTTCAATAGGTTTTCCTATGGAAAATGTAGAAGTTGAAATAATAAATAAAGATGAAAATGGAATTGGAGAAATACGTGTAAAAGGACCTAATGTAATGTTAGGATATTATGAAAATGAAGAAGCAACTAAAAAAGTTATGAAAGATGGATGGTTTTATACAGGAGATTTAGCATATAAAGATAAAGATGGATTTATCTTTTTAACAGGACGTCAAAAAGATATGATAGTTTTAAAAAATGGTAAAAAAGTATTTCCAGAAGAATTAGAAACATTAATTAATAGATTAGATTTAGTAAAAGAATGCATTGTATATGGAATGCCAGATGAAAAAGATAAAAATGATTTAAAACTATCAGTAAAAATTGTTTATGATAAGAAAATAGCTGAAGAAAAATATTCAGGAAAATCAGAAGGAGAATTATATCAAATTTTATGGGAAAAAGTAAAAGAAATCAATAAAACATTCCCACCATATAAATATATAAAAAATATGATTTTAACAGATGAAGAATTAATAAAAACAACAACTCAAAAAGTAAAAAGAAATGAAGAAATAAAAAGAATTCTTGGAAGATAACCCTTAACTAATTGCAAGCTTTTATATAAGCTTGCAATTTTATGTAAAATGTGATATAAATTATATATACGAATGTTAAAAAGCAAAGGAGTACAAGATGTCAGAAGTACGTATTGAAATCGCAACAAAAAATCCTAGCAAAGTAAAAGCAATTACTGAAGTTTTCAAAATTTATTTTGAGAATGTATCAAGTAAGGGAACAGAAGTAATCTCTGGAGTGCCTGATCAACCAATCAATGAAGATGTTTTTAAAGGTGCTAAAAATCGGATTGAGTTTTTGAAGAAAAATTTAGAAGAACATAATTACGATTATTTGGTATCTTGTGAAGGTGGTCTCATTAATATGTATGGAGGCTGGTACAATGTTCAGATTGTAACTATTGAGAACAAGCAAGGAGAACAGACTACAGGAATTAGTCAAGCATATCCTATTAGTGAAGAAAAAATTCCTCAAATTATTGAACAAGGACTGGCTAAAGTTCTTGATACTGCATTTGACGGAAAAGGTGGAATGAGAGTTTTAACTCAAAATCAAAGAACAAGGGAGGATTTTATTAAAGAATCGACACTTATGGCATTAAGTGGTTTGTTGAATAACAAAACATGGTAAAAACAAAAAGCAGAGGTTGAATTTTAACTTCTGCTTTTTGTTGTATGTATGACATATATAAACTTTACATAATTGTATTGAAAAAGGCTATAAGATATGATAAAATATAGCTATTATAAAAAAGGAGAAAAAATATGAAAAATTTAGAAAAAGAATTAGAAGAATTTAAGAAATTCAAAAAAGATTTTAAATATGAAGTAAAAGAAGTTGAAGAAAAAGATGGAGTAGAAGTATATGAAGGCGAAAGTTTAATAGATGAAAATGGAAAAGAGAAAGGTGAAGGCGAAAATTGGATAAATGTAGGTTATAAACATTCAGGACCATATGCTAAAGTATTATCTAATTTATTTCCATACGAATTTGTTTTTAAAGGAAAAAAATTAAATAGTATAGAATCATTTTTTCAAGGAATAAAATTTAAAGATCCACAATTACAAGATATAGTATTCACATATGGAGGGTTAGATTCGAATTATATACAAGCATGTAGTGAGTATAATTGGAAAGAAAATGGAATTGTATTTTGGCAAGGAAAAGAAATAGATAGATATAGTGAAAAATATGATGATTTAATAGATGAACTATATATATCAGCAATACAAAATCCATTATATAGAAATGTTTTGAAAAATTGCACAAAAGAAATAATACATACAATGGGAAAAAAGGAAAAAAGTGAAACAACATTTACAAGATATGAATTTGAAAAACAATTAAATTGTTTAAAAGAATTTTTAAAGAAAGAGAGTAATTAAGTATGGTAGAAAAATTAAAGTTGCAAGATTTTGATATATTAGGAATCCTTGAATTAAAAGACATTCAAGGAATAGAAAAATTTGTTACACCAATAAAAGATGAAGAAGGAAGAACCAAAAGCTATTTATCAAGATCAAAAGAATATTATAATGTAAAAACAATGTCTGAACTTGCAATTTGTAGAGAAGAATTGCAACATTTATTAACAAGAGAATGTTCAAAAAGAAACTTTGTTATATTAGAAAACATGCTTAATTGCTCAGGAAAAGTGTATTTTAAAAATTTTGAAAAATATATAAAATATAAAGTACAAGGAAAAGATACAAGAAATCAATTAATTCAATTAATCCAAGCACAAAAATGTTTAGAAGAAGATATTAGAAATATATTAATACTTTTACAAGGAAATAATTGTATAGAAGTAGATCTTGGTAATAGATTACCTGGTGGAGATGAAAACTCAGAACAAAGACCAATAGAAATGGATAATAAAGCAATATTATATATGTTTGCAAAATCATTATCTCAAGCAAAAGATCCAGATAAAGTAGAAGTTGTAACACCTGGATATGGTGGAATATATATAGGACCAATGTTAAAAGCAATGTATGGATATGATTATACAATTTTATTGAAAAGCAAATATGTAGAAGAAGCTACAAAACTAGATCATGTTGATGTAAGAGAACTAACATCAAGTCAAAGACCTTTTGAAGAAGGAAAAAAGGTATTGTTATTAGATGATAATGTAGGAACAGGGGCAACATTAAAAGAGACCAAAGAAGCATTAGTTAATGCAGGAATAAGAAACATCAAAATGGGAGCAGTACAATTTAATTGGAGAAATTATTATAGAGTATCTGTAGGGGAGAAAAAAGACATAGATAGATTTGAAACTAGTGATTTTGACATTATAACACCAATTAATTATGCTGGTCACAAATTATATAGAAACGCAAAAAATTTATTATTATCATCTGGAGGAGCTGACTATATAAAATATCTAGAATCAAAAGCATATAGAAAAGAATTTTGTGATTTACAAGGAGCTGTAAGAAGAGGAATTTTATGTGCAAGACCAACAGGATTAGAATTAGACCCAGAACATAAAACACCAAATCAAACAAATCTTGCAGAAGACTGTGTAATACTTGAAAAATATCAAAACTCACCAAAAACAATACAAAATAAATTTGCTAGAAATCTAATAGATAGAATCATTGATGAAACAGAACAACTTGGAAAAAATTTAGAGATACCAAAATCAAAAGAAAATCTTCAGGATGAACAGTAAAAGTATTGCAACTTTACGAATATTGTTATATAATTTGAAAAAAAGTACAAGGAGAAAAAAATTGATACTATATCCAAAAGCACATTTTAACAATGTAAAAGAAATATCAATAAAATTTTTAAAAAAGAATAATATAAAAGCATTAATATTAGATGTAGACAATACACTAATAGATTATGATAGAAATATGCCTGATGGAACTGTAGAATGGGTAGAGCAACTAAAAAATAATGGAATAAAATTTTATATTGTATCAAACACAAATAAGAAAGACAAAGTAGAGCAAGTATCACAAAAACTAAAAATAAAATATAATTATTTTGCAAAAAAACCATTAAAAACAGGATTATTAAAGGCACAAAAAGAATTACAAGAAAAGCCAGAAAATGTTGCAGTAGTAGGAGATCAAATCTTTACAGATGTATTAGGTGGAAATAGATGCAAAATGTTTACAATCTTGATAGAACCAATAGCAGAAAAAGATATATGGCTAACAAAAGTAAAAAGACCAATAGAAATATTTATAAAGAAAAAATATTTAAAGAAAATAAACAAAGGAGGAGATATGGATTAAAATAATCCATACAAGAAAAAATGTATATAAATGATACACACATAGGATTTTTTATAGGAATATTTATATTAGGCTTATTAGTAGGTCAATTTGTAGACTGGATGAATAAAAGATTACCAGAATACAAAAAAGTATTCTCAAAAGAAATATTCCAAGAATACAAAATAAACTTTAAACCAAATTATATATTAATGTTAATTACAGCTATATTATATTGTGCAATATTATATAGGTATGGAGTACAGAAAACACTGATAGAAAATTTAAACTTAATAAAATATTTGATTTTAACACCAATGCTATTATCAGCATTTGTAATAGATTATAGACAACAAATTATACCAAATAGATTAAATTTAACAATGTTTGAAATAGGATTAATAATAGCATTTTTATATGGGATGTCAAATGTAGCAATAACAGTAGATATGTTACTTGGAATGTTAGTAGGTGGTGGAATATTTTTAGCAATAACATTAGTAGGAAGTTTAATATATGGAAAAGAAGCATTAGGATTTGGTGATGTAAAACTAATGGGAGCATTAGGGCTATATTTTGGAGTATCAAATATTTTGGCAATATCAGCAATGTCATTTCTAATAGGAGCAATATTAGGAATAATATTAATAGTTACCAAAATAAAAAAATCAAATGAATATATACCATTTGGACCATTTATAGTAATAGGGGCATTTATATGCATCTTTGTACCATTTGAAACAATAAAAAATATATTATATACAATATTTACATTAGGATTATTTAATAAATAAAATAGGGGGAAGTTTATAAATGAATTCAAAACTTCAATGGTTAAGAAATAAAATGTCAAGCTTAGACATGCAAGGAATAATAATATCAAATCCAGTAAATATAAAATACTTAACAAACATAGATGCAGAAGGAACATTAGTAATAACACCAAAGGAAAATATGTATATAACAGATGCAAGATATATAGAACATGTACATAGTATATTAACATTATTTGATGAAATAATAGTATATGATGTAAACGATTTATCTAAAGAAGATTATGAAAATATATTCATGTTTTGTGAAAACGTAGGATTTGAGGAACATTATATTTCATATGCAGATTACAAAGAATATATAAGAAAATATAAAATTCATAATTTTGTAGAAACAGAATATATAATAGAAAAACAAAGAATGATAAAAGATGAAGAAGAAATGAGCAATATTATAAAAGCTTGCAACATAACAGATGATTGCTATAAATATATACTAAGTTATATAAAACCAGGAATGACAGAAAAACAAATAGCAAAAGAAATAGATAGTCAATATTTAGATTATAATACAAATGTACAGGCTTTAGAAAAATACTTAGAAATATTAGTTAATAAAAATCTGGAAACATTAGGCACAAAGGGTAATGAAATTTCAAATTTATTAGAGTATGCTTCCCTGATTGGAAAGAAATTTCTTAATGATGAAGTTAAGAAAACGTATAATTTAAGCAGGCAGGATTATCTCAAACTGATGCAATATTCGGAAAATATGGAATATATTATTCAAGACAAACCATATACATATTTTTCAAATGAGATAATTCAAATTGTTTTCAGAAATAAAGCACATCAAAATAATATATTATATTATGAAAAAATGAGTGACTGTGTAAAGGAACTATTTCCAGGTGACTATAAAAGACGTATTGATATTGAACTGAAATTAGAGAATGGACATAATGCAGCAATTCTATCTGTATTATTATTTTTCAAACACAAATTCCAGACTTTTTATCAGGAAGAGGCTTATTTGGAAAATATTAAAGAAGATGCAAATGTAAATGAGTTCTTTACGTTATTTAAACCGGTCGTTGAACAATATAACCATCGGAATTATAAAGAAGCATTAAATAAGCTTAGTTATATTTACGATTTATATCCATGTGAATTACTTGTAATAAGAGATATAGTTAAATCTGCTTCTTTAACAAAAATTCTCGATAACGATAGCAGACGTGAAGCACTTAAATGCTTAGAACATTATACTCTTGAAAAAATAAATAGAGAGGGAGATTTATACTTACAAGTTTTATTAACATTGATTTCTTCTTATTCACACAATGGAATGATTGAAGAAGCAAAAGAATGCGAAAAAAGAATAATGAATTATCTACAGCCACGTATATCATATGATGAAAATGCAAGACTGATGCTATATACATTAAAAAGAATATCTAACTGTGTGCATGAATGCGTTTTTTCAGAAATATATATACGACAAAGTGTTGAATTTTTTAAACCCTTACCCGGTAATACAATGGCCCTTAATCCATTACAATATGTAATGAGTTTAGCTAATCACACAGGAATATTAATTGAATGCAGCAGTTATAAAGAGGCTTTATGTGAAATTCAAAAAGCTTACGATTTTATTAATATAAATCCAACAATATGTTTTCCAAGGCTTCATATTATTGATAATAATTTTCTGGTAGCTTTGTATCTGCATGAACCTCAAAAAAAGAAAGAAATTTTAAAAATATATGCAAGACTAATGAACCTTAGTGAAAATGCAGATAATATCTTCATAACCTCTAATTATTGTGCATTTTTGGCAATTAACGGCGAAATTGACCTGGCTTATGAAAGATTGCTTCAAACAAGGCAACAAGCAAGGAATACTAGTGAAGCTTTTTATGAAATTTGTATTGAAAATAATATATTAATTCTTGAAATATTTAAAAAAGACTATGCACAGGCTCAAAAAATACTTAACGAATTGCGTGTGGCAACAAATGGTATCATCGATGAATCATATTATAAGAAAAAATATGACTTATTGCAGACAGCAATAGAGCAGCATATTGAAATTCAAATTGAAGACATCGACACATTTATTTTTAAGTATTGTCAAAGTTACCAAGAGGCTTGGGCATATTGGGGACATAGTTTTGATTTTACCGCATTATATTATTGGAGCGATTTATAATAATGGGATAATGTGCATCCAATCAAGCATGAAAACATATCATCATAAGAATATCCCAATTTACTAAATGCGTATGCAAATGATGAGTCTTTTGTAATATGTGGATTGGTAGCAATGTCTGTTATATAGTATTCATTATTGCAATTTATACGATAGTCAATACGACAAAATCCTTCCAGTCCAAGTATATCTGCTATTTGAATGGAATTTTGCTGTAATTGATTTGCCAATTTTTCATTATATTCGCAAAAATTATAAAAGTCATATGAATGCTCAAATCGAGAAGTATAATCTAAAATGGCATCTCCGATAAAATAATTTTCTTTTATTGAAATTCCAATCGGAAGAAGGAAAGTATTCTCAGAAGATAATATTATAGGTAGTTCCACTTCATAGCCGCTGACAAATGGCTGTACCACTATTGGCTGCTTATATTTTTGTGCAAGATTAGCAATATAATTATCGGATTTTTCACCATTATAGTGAATTATATTATCTTTTGTAAGCCCAATACTAGCCGACTCAGAGTTCAGCTTGAGAATAATGCATTCACCTATTTGTGGTTTACTATTATTTAACCAATTTTGATGAATGTCAAACAAATATGTATTTAGATTGTACTTAACATATGAATCTATGATTTTAGAAGTATGAAATTTATTTCTGCACAGACTTACAACATACGCATTACTTCCAGAATGCATAATTTTATAATGGTCACAAAAACTTGGAATTAGGGATTTTCGACCGACATATGTTCCACTTTGAGCAGAATTAATTACCAGTAATTTTTTGTCGGTGTTTATTTTGTTGTTAATTATTGCATTCATGAAATCTTTTTCACTAAAATAGCAAATAACTTCATATCCTAATTTCTTATATGTTATACTAATATTTTCAAATTCGTCTAAGGTATAATATTCTGATAATACGGATGTATTTTCATAATCATCGTAATCATTTGTTTTACCCTCTACATTAGCAACTAAAACTATTAATATTTCATTCTTGTAATTGTGTTCTAAATTCCTGTAAACGTCTATTATTTCACATATATTTTGATTCATACATACTCCTTAAAGTACAGCTTATATTTTAACTTATCTGACGGATAACTAAAAATCATCCGTCACACCACATCTCCGTCCGATAATATTCAATTATCAGTACCAAATGTGAATAGTCTTGTGCAGAAGAATTCGACACACAGAAATCCTATAATTTTCAGAAAATTATCCAATAATGAAAATTTTAAATTGCATCGTTTCCTTGATTTAAGAAGTAAATGTTTGTATAGTTCGATAAATCATATGATTTCATATGTAACATATGGGTTGAATGCCAGGTTGATTCAAAAGTATACTAAATATGGTTACATATCGAGCAATACAAGGGGGGAGAGATTCCGGTGCTATATAAGTATCGAAAACCGGATGCAAAAGATCTGTATCGGGTACAAGGATATGTGGATGCTTTGCTGGAAAAGCAAGTCAGGAAAATGATTGGAAGGAAGATGAAAGAAATGTTATGAGAAAAACCTAATAATTATGAAAAAAAATCATATCTTTCTAGCAATATTGTTCTATCTGCGGTATACTAGATGAGAAAAAAGAACGACGCTATAGGAAGCAGATACAGGAACGTATGTGTTGATTCCGTTAATGTATTTATGTTCTTTTGCTTTATGGAAATAATTGATTTGCCACAATAAAAAATATTGATTTTTTAGATAACAGGTGGGAGAATGTGCATGGACTTAAAATTAAGAGTAGCAATTTGTGATGATGAGAAATATTTTCGAGAAGAAATTAAAAGGTTAGTCGAACAATATCTTAAAGAAAAGAAGATTATATTTTGTATTGATCTTTTTACAAGTGGTTTGGAATTTTGCAGCGATGATAATAACCTGCAACAATATGACATTATATTTCTCGACATTGGAATGAAAGAAATGAATGGGATGGAAACAGCGTATGCGATACGGGAAAAAAATCAGAATGTGGACATTGTTTTTATTACTATTATGATGGATTATGCACTTGAAGGGTATCGCGTGGATGCAGTACGCTACATATTAAAGGATGATCTGGAAAGCTTGCTGCCGGAATGTATGGATACGATTCTTCAGAAAAAACAGGAAAGGGAAATGGAATTTCCGTTTGTAGGGGGAAAGAGGAAAGTTCTGTTAAAAGAGATTCTTTTTATTGAGAGTAAATCACATCAATTATGGTTTGAGAGAACCGGAGAAAATTTATATATGTATGGTCAGATTAACGACCTGGAGTTGATTTTATCGAATTATGATTTTGTAAGGACGCATCAAAGCTTTTTAGTGAATCTTGTACATATAGAGAAAATAAATAACTATTTGCTATACTTGTCAAACGGTGCTGAAATTCCCGTGACAAAACAAAGATACGCAAAAGTGAAAGAGCAGTATTTAAGTTACAAAGAAAAAATGTAGTTAAACACGAGGTATAAAATATTATGGTAGAAGAATTTTTCAAAAGTATCAGTATTGTATTTTATGAAGCACTCTGTTGTGGAATCTTCCTGAATATGTTTTTGGAACAAAGATATCCGGCCAGATGGTTGAAATCATTATCCGTTTTTTTGCTGACAGGAGTGTTTTTGTTTTGGGCATTAATTACTCAGACGGGTGGACATTATGTTTTTCGCAGTATAGGGATTATTATAAGCATTGCATTGTTTGCTGTGATATTTTATACAGGGAAATGGCTGCTCAAGATATTTCTTAGTTTTATTTTTTATGCGATTTTATTCTGTGTTGATTATTTAGGATTAATATTGGTTGATTTATTGTTGGATTCTGCTGATTTATCAAACAGTGTAATTCAAGTGATTCTAGTCCTTTTGTGTAAGACGGTTTTGTTTGTGATTGTACTGATACTGGATTATTTTTGGAAAAGAGAAAAAGAGCTGGATGTAAAGAAATCAGAATGGATTTTAATGATTAGTTTTCCAATGATGACTGTAGTAATCATGCTTGTTATGTTGCTGTCTTTTCAACAGAAGAACAATTCTTTTGGATACTTGACGGTTTCTTTTGGAATGGTAAGCATCAATCTTGTCATGTTTGTGTTATTAAAATACATATCGGCAAGAGAAAAACAATATAATCAAATGAAGATATTACAGGAGAGAAATAAAGAAAAAATGCAGGCATATTATGAATTTAGTGAGGATTATGCGCAGAAAAAACGGATGGTGCATGATTATAACAATCAGATTCATTGCATTCAGGGACTATTGAGGCAAAACAAGTACCGGGAGGCAGAGGAATATGCAGATAAATTGACAGAAATACTAATAGATGGTCGGGAAGTCATAGATGTTAATAATACAGTATTAAATGTTGTACTAAATCAAAAATATCGTCTCGCAAAAAGTAAGGATATTGCTCTGTATTTTCAGGTAAATGATTTATCCGGATTATGGATGAAGGAGCAGGATGTGGTTATTTTGTTGTCGAATTTATTGGATAATGCGATTGAGGCTTGTGAGAAATTAGATTGTAATAAGGTGATACGGCTAAAACTTGTAAAGGAAAAACAACAAATGGTACTTTCTGTCCAGAATCCAGTGGCGGTTCCCGTAGAAATTAAAAACAATGATATCCAAACGGGTAAAGGGGATAAGAAAAATCATGGGATTGGTTTGAAGAATATTCAAATGGTTTTAGATAAGTATGGTGGAATTGGGAGAATCAGATGCGATAAGGGATGGTTTTATTATACGGCAGTAATTCCCCAAACGGAAGAAATATAAATATCTGTTTACAAAAACAAGGCTGCAGAGCCTTGTTTTTTTCTTGCAAAAAAAGTAAATATGAAAAATCACAGTCAAATTTGGTTACTTTTAGTCGAATCTTGCTACTACTGTTGAATTTAAGTAGGAAATTATGGTATATGAAAGACGAGGAGAACCTGGCTATGATAGTTAAATTTGTAAAATATCTTATTGACAAAGATGTTTTGGATAAACAATACGAAGAAGATTCTATATATGGGCTGACAATTATGCTGGAAAAGATAGTAGCATATGTTGTTTTGTTTTGTATTGCCTTTATAGTAAGAAAACCAATAGATGGAATCATCTTTACTGTTTCCTTTATGGCTGTAAGGCAGACTACAGGTGGTTTTCATGCAAAAAGTTTTTTGGGATGTCTGACAGGATCAGTATTAACATTATTAATGGCATTAGAAATAATTGCTCCGTTAATAGAAAAGTATGAAATGGTAAAAGGGATTATATTTATTCTGTCAACAGTTTGTATATGGTGTTTTGCTCCCGTGAATCATCCGAATCTGGCTTTGTCAAAATGCGAACAACAGGAGTATAAAATGTGGAGCAGAAAGGTATTGGGGATGGAATTTGGAGTAATTGTAATTGCGTATTTGTTACATATGCGATGGCAACAGTACATGATGCTTGCAATTGTGTTTTGTGCTGTTTTCATATTGATAGCAAAAATAGTAAGGCAGGAGGTGAAGTGTGATGAAAAGTAAAAAAGAAAATCGTTTACTCAACTTGGCGGGAAAACTGGCAAAGGCTGAAGCTGCCAGAGCAAAGTCCGGCTGGCCGCCAGCATGTGCAGGAATTTTGCATCAGCCGAAACGTCCGACGAAAAAGTAATGCAACATGGGAAGTGACGAAACTAAAATTTGCCCATTGAATCATAGCATTGCTTAGCATGGAACAATGGGCAGAGAAGAAAATATATCAATTCGATTGATTTTATCTATAGATATAAATTGGTGTTATATTTGGAGCAATCGCAGAACATATGAGGGAGGTTTTTTATGAAGAAAACAGGAAAAGAAGGAATCCAAAAGGGCATTATCAGTGGTACATTAGCTGTGGTATTGGTACTCACTGCTGTCGTGGGAGTGGATTTTTCCACTAGGAAAGATGCAAAAGCAGGAACAGGTATGAATACGGGAACATCCCGGGCAGCCGTTACGGAAGAACTGACTGCCAAGCGGAGCAAATTTGTCAAACAGTTTGCCTTGTCTGATGGCAGTTTTATCGCTGCCACCTACTCCATGCCCATCCATTACAAAAAGAACGGAAGATGGAAAGAAATCAATACCACTCTGGTGAAATCCGGAAAATCCCAATATAAAACAAAAGCGACGGATTTATCCATCAGAGTCTCAAAAAAAGCAAATAAAAAATCCGTTGTATCTCTGAAACGAGGTAAAACCAGCTTATCCATCGCCTTAAAAGGCAAAAAACTCAAACAATCAAAAGTAAAGATCAGCAATCCAAAGAAGACGACATACACCGATGTTCTGAACCAGAACAAAGTAACATATAAAAAAGTTCTGAAGAATACAAATGTCTCTTATGACATTTTTCCGGAAAAAGTGCAGGAGATTGTTACGGTTTCCAAGAAACAGAAGAATAAATCCTTTTCTTTCAAACTAAATACAAAATTAAAAGTTAAGGTAAAGGGTAAAAAAGTCTATTTCAAGATGAAAAAAGGAAAAACCCAATTTACCCGGATGAGCACCAAGATTACCGATGCAAATGGCGTATCGACAACCAATGTAAAACTTTTCTATAACAAAAAGACAAAAACATTGAAAGTGACACCAAATAAAAAGTGGTGGAACAGCAAAAAAAGAAAATTCCCGGTGGAAATCCGGACAACCTATCTTACCGATAAACACCGCAGAGATGTAAAGGTGGGGGCTGCTTATGCCGGCGCACCAAACAGTAACTTCGGCTATGACAAATCCCTGCTTTTGCAGGCGAATAAATGTGTGGCATTTACCAAGATGAGTACCCTTTCCGAACTGAAAAACCAAGATGTGCAGATTCGGGATGCAGCATTACATATCAAAAATGAAAAGACAATCAAATTAGGGGCTGGAAAGACCTTTGACATCGGTGTCCACAAAGTGACACAGAACTGGAACGTCAATAAACTGACCTATAACAACCGTCCGGCTTATGAAGCGGGTGCCTCAGCAACCGTGGGAATCCAGAAGGCAGGGAAATACCAGTGCGATGTAACGGACATTGTAAGGGCATGGTATGCGGGAGAAGCCAACTACGGTGTGGCATTAGTGGCGGACAATTCCAACCGCTCTTACCAGGCAAAAATAGACCGGAATCCATACTTTACCGTGCATTATGAGGTGGTGGGATTTGACGGTGCTGTGGAATTAAAGGAAAACGCACCGGTTACCCGGTCAGTAATAAAAGCCGGACAGGAGAATTACTATTACTTTGACACCAAGCCGGGCATTGCATATGACATTTACACCGATTCCTCCATTGACACACAGGCAACCATGTACGACACAGCTAAAAATCAGGTTGCCTATGACGACAATTCCGGACTGGATAACAACTTCCTCTTTACCGGAGCCTATAACGGACGGAAATATCTGAAAGTCAGCGTCAAAAACAAAGGAACCGGGGATTACACCCTTACCCTGAAAAAGCATTTTGCAATTCCGGAACCAACGGGAATCAAAGGACAGGATAAGTATACCATCACCTGGAATGCGGTAGAGAACGCCAAAGAATATCTCATCTGCGTTTATGACGGAGGAAAGAAAATCAGCGATGCCGTTGTGACGGGAACATCCTATGATTATATCTATAACAATGAAACCGCTGGAAAGATACTGGGATTCACCGTGACGGCAAGGGAAAATGCTTCCCTGGCCGGTGAAGCATCCCGGATGGTCTATAACACAGACAGCCGGTCGGAGTGGGTATATACGACACCAATGCAGGAAACCAGAAAAAATGCTTCTGCCGCTGCGTTGGATGGGAAAATCTATGTACTCGGCGGGGAAAGTGCCACAGGTTCCCTGAAAACCTTTGCGGTATATGATACGGAAAAGAAAACATGGGAAAGTCTGCCGGAGTATCCCGGTACCGAAAGCGGAATCTGCCGGGCAGCCGTGTTTGCGTACAATAACGAAATCTATGTCATCGGCGGTCAGACCGATACGGGAGTGACGGCAAAACTTCTCAAATCTGTGTATGCTTATAACACAGAGACCAGACAATGGCAGAAAAAGGCAGACCTGGCAGAGGGAAGAACCAATCTGGCATATGCATGTAGCAAAGACAAACTCTATGTATGGTCAAAGGCAGGTACCACGGATCAAGCAGAAATTTATGACATCAAAACCGATACCTGGGAGACGGCAGTTCTGCCGGACACCAGTGCGGTCATTGCTGCAGCAAGTGTGGATAACCGTGTGTTTGTGTTAAAAGAGGACGGAGAGAAGATGTTCTGGCAGGAGTATCTCCCGGAGGACAATCTCTTTGAGGACGCCGGAACCGTGTGTCCGTTTGTTGCTTCGAATATCTATGGTACTCCTGTAGTAATCAGCGGAAAAATCTATATGGCAAAAACAGAGGAGACAAAAGAAGTTCTGGTGTATGATGCTTACTCTGATGAGTGGAGCAGGATTTCGGATATGAACCTGACCAAGAAGGATTCCATGCTGGCAGCTTCCGGCAATGACATTTACAGCATTGGCGGAGAGTTGGTTGGCTTTGGTGTTCTGGATACCGTAGAGCAGTATACGGTAAAAGTGCAGACCATCACAAAGCAGATGGCAGTGAATCAGGGAGAATCCTACGAATTACAGGTGAATGCCGGGAACTTAAAAAAGGGACAGGCAAAGATCGTCACGGTAAATGTCAACCCGGAGGAAATGAAAATCCAGAACGCGTCTTCCTTTGAAACAGAGGATACGCTGAAAGAAGGGGCAGACGGCGTTACTTTATTAAAATACCAGCCGAAAAAAGGCGTAATCGTGCTGAAACTGACCGGAAGTCTGGAGCGGGGAGAATCTTATGAGACTTACCAGTCCATCCCGGTGGAAGCAAAGATAACCGGGAAAACAACAGTAGAGATTACCTTGACAGAAGAAGGAAAGTAATAATGAGGGGATTCGTTCGTTAGGAAAAACATAACGGGCGGGTCCTGTTTGTCGTACAAAGAAAATATAGAATCCGGAATGGGGGAGTTATCATTGAGGAAGTGCAAGGATAGGAAAGGAAAAAGAAAAAGAATCGTTGCAGCAGTAATTGGAATTGTAACTATATTTTTGATTGTTGGTGCTGCCCTTCTGATACAGAGAGGTCATGGGAAAGAGCAGACAGCGGAAAAGAAAGAGAAAGTCTATTCATCCCTTTCGGCGGCGGATAGGGAAACTGCTGATCTGTATGCGGAACTTTATGAAATGGACCGGGAACAGGTCGCAAAGATACAGGCGGAAACAAAGGACTGGGAGCAGACCGGTAGGAAATTGGAACAGGATTTTTTCACCATCCCGGAGAACACCAAGTACCAGATGGAACAGGAAGGCTACAGTCTGGATGATCTGGAACAGGCAGAGAAGCTGTCCGTAAAAACCGGAAGAAAAGCCATTGAGTTAGCAAAAGCAAAGGGAAAAACATCCGAAAACAGGCAATGGTCTGATGTGGTGAAGGATAGTGAGATTCTCAGCACGGAAGAACAGTTAGGAGTGTCAAAGGAGCAGATACAGCAGTTAAAAGACAAGTCCCTCAGTAAAGAGGAACGGATAGAAGTGGCGGTTCTGTTATTGAATGAGGATTATACCTTTGAGGAAGTGTTGGAGAAGCTGGAAGCCGGGAAAACGGTGGAGGAACTAACCAAACAAGAAGCGAAATAGAACAAGAACCGTATAACATTTATAGTACTTAGTTTTACTATTGATAGTCATGTGATAAATAAAAATGATTAGGAGTACAGGAAAAGGAGTGGATATCTATGGGAAAAATCAAAAAGATGATTACAGGAGTGGCAATCACATTTTTGTGTGGAATGGCGGTGTTTGTTAGTGGCAACACCTGTCTGGCGGCCGGAGAATCCTATAACACGGCAACCGAAGCCGCCTACGGGGATACCTTCCGGAGCGTCTATGAAAACAGGCTTGCCGGTTCTCCGTTAGAAGCAGGAGAAGTCAGCGGAGTGGATACCGCAACAGGTCATCTGATGCTTTCCCGTAATGACCTGTCGCTGGACGGAACAGGCGGCATGGATTTTGAACTGAACCGCTACTACGACAGCAACGAAGCCAACTTAGGTCATGCCACAGTGGAATATATTGAACAGTTAGAGGTAGATACCTTCTGGGTTTACTACACGGTGTCAGACGGTTCCCAGAGGCGCATTGTAGTAAACGCCGCCATTTGGAAGAACCATAAGAATGCCTTGAAAAACCTGTTAGTGAAATATGAAAAGGGAGAAGGTTGGAAAGGGGTATCTAAAGATGGAAAAGAACACTATGAGTATGATACCCAGCGGACCAAGATCGTCAGCAATGAGGGACACAACGTATACGGGCTTGCAAGCGGCTGGCGGTATGATTTCCCGTGGATTGAGACTGTCACATTGACTGAGGATGAAGGCTGGGGAAAGAACCCGGCTTACCTTCACTATGGAAGTGCCGGGGGCATAGGTATCGAAACCGAAGCGGATGACGCTACTAAAACCTATTCGATTAAAGGACTGGAAGGCTATGATTATGATGATATCAAACTGGAGGACTGGGACAAGACCGTAGACGGCATTGCCTGCAAATACCTTCTCCGGGATAAAACCGGACTCCGTACTTATTTCAATGAAGACGGTGTCATTGTGCTACAGAAAGACGTCCATGACAACACGGTTACTTTTACCTATACTGATGACATTTATTTCAGTAAGATCACCGATTCTGTAGGGCGGGAAATTGTATTCCACTACAGCGGCGAGGGGGACGAAAAGGCAGTTACCTCTGTCACTGTTCAGGGAAAAAACGTTGACGGAGGTGTGTCTTCTAAGACGATTACCTATGAGACCGAGGAAAAATCCTATACCCCTCATCATGGGGACCGGCTGAACGGCGTGATACTGACCAGTGCAACCGTAGACGGCAGTAAAGAAACGTATTCCTACAAGACTGTGGAGCGGCTGGTCAATACTTCCGGCGCCGGAGTAGCGTCACAGCGTGTTTCCACCAATCAGAGTTATCTGTTGACTAAAGTAACCGCAGACGGAAGCGAACAGCACTATGAATACCGTGCCTGCTCCCTGCGGGGAGAAAAGGAATCCGGAACCGACCAGAAACGGGACGTGGTAACGGAACAGTTCTATGTCACCAGGGAGTATGAGAAGGACACGAAAACCGGGAAAAAATCAAACGGGATCAAATACGATTACTTCCAGAAAAAAGGAAGCGATGACCTCCGTTCCTATGCGGATTTCCGGGAGAAGGAAAAGGAAGAAAACGGCGGCGATGGAATCAGCTATGAAGTATGGCAGTATGGGAACAGCGGGCTGAAAACCGTAACGGTCGTCAGCAGCTTCAATCCCGACGAATATAAAGCCAACGGAAAGTATTACGACTATACTTATAAGAAATCAAAAATCAATGCCAAAACCTTGAAATTAAAGAATAATACGAAAAAGAATGTCACCTTATACATATATAATGAAAATAAGCTGCTGACCGACGAGGTCAACTATGGAAAAGAAAAAGAAGAAACCCTTTACAGCTATGATGGCAGCGGGAAGGGTTCCCTTGTGGTGCTGGAAACCGACAAGTCTTATGGGAAAAAAGGAGAGAAAGCAGTTACAACAAAAGAGGGCTATACTTATGACCGTTACCGGAATGTTTTGACCGACAAATCTTCCAAAGCCTATCTGGCAAAAAATAAAGGGAAGGAGCATTTATACACTACAAGCTACACCTATCAGACAGTGCAGGGATACCCTGCTGGGGATGAACCCTTTGTGTGCCCGCTTGTAACAGAGGAATCCTATGCCTCTGCAGCGACAAAAAATAAACTGGTGAGTACACTATCAGCCAATGGGGTTGACTATGCCAGCATTTCTGAACAGAGAAGTGTAAACGGCGGGGCATACCAGACCATTTCCAAGACGGATTTCCAGTATGACGAGCAGGGAAATGAAATCCAGGGGAAAGTCTACCCTTCCTACAGCACGGATGGGGAAAAGGAAGTCATTCAAAACGATTATACCTATAACAGCCTGGGACAGCAGACCAAGAAGAACGTTACGATTACCTCCGCTAAACGTCCACAGGATAACCGTACCTACACGGAAGAAGAAGTGACCTACGATTCTTTCGGTAATGAGTTATCTTATATCGATGAGAATGGTCTAGTATCCCAAACCAGCTATGATCCGGAGACAGGAGAGGAAACCGAAACCATCCATGCGGTGGGAACAGAGTATGAATCCAAAGATAAGGAGTATGTTTCCACAGATGGATTAAAAACCATGACGGTGGACAACTATGGGCGTGTATCCATCGACATCCAGGATGCCTTTGGCAATACCATCATTAGCAAGGATGAAGCAGCAGGCACCTGGACGGAAAGTACCTATGACTATGGGGATGAAGATGACGATAGCAGTAACTCTGATGACAGCGAGGAAGACGAGGATGCTGGAGATGTGGAAATAGAAGAAACTGCCCGTTTAGTGGAAGAAAAGACATATCCCTTTACTCCGGATGAGAAGAAATTCATTATCAATGAAAATGGGGAAACGGTGGCTAACTTTTACATGACTGGAAAAGGGAAGGACATCCTGAGCGGTACGAAGTATTTCTATGATAATCTGGGCAATGAGATCGGAACAGCAGCGTTTAGCAACGGGGAACTGGATGCTGCCCACTGTACTTCCTGGAGTTTTAGTAAAAGCGAGACGGAAGTAACCGGAGAAGACGAGGATGCGCAGACGATTTCTACCAGCTACAGCAAAGAATTAAATCCATCGTCTTATCAGTCAGATGTGGATACCGAAGATTATTACGACCAGTTCAATGATGCCGTATTAAGCGAGACGACTACAGAGAATGTAACCGATGCGGAGGGGAATGCCCTGTCGCAGAAAACCACTACCATCCGGGGAAAGAACCGATCCGAATCCACCACGACTTATGAAACGGACGACTTTGGCAGAACCACAAAAGAGGATACCGTCACCAAGAACTATCAGGATGGCAGGTGGCTTCCTGCCTATGAAACCCAGACTCTCTCCACCTATGATGAGAACGGCAACGTGAGCCAGACGGAGGCAAAGAGCCGGAAAGAAGGGGAGACAGAATGGGAAACCCAGACGGTTAAAACGGATTATGATGAGCAGGGACAGGTTACAAAGGAATACACTCCAAGAGGGACAAAAGAGGATGTTGCCACCAAGTATGAATACGACATCCTCGGACGAATGATTCAGTCCGGGATTCCACAGGAGAAAAAGGATGGAAGTATCAGTTACCAGACCACCAAAACCGAGTACGACAATACGGGAAATGTGACGGAACAGGAAGAACAAATCGATAGTGACAGGACAGCAAGAACCGAGTATACTTATGATAAACAGGGAAACCTTGTCATGGTCAAGAACTGCCTGGATGCAGATAAAGCACAGTATGTCCAGTATGTCTATGATGTGCAGGGGAACAAAGTGCGTCAGTTTACCGGAATGACCAGTCCGCTGACGATTACGGTATCGGAAGTGACGGAAGCAGAAGACAATGCGGATACTTTTTCTTACGCTGGGAAGAACTATCAGTTAGAGGTCAGCGGAAAGAAAAAGGCAGATAGTATTGCTGAGACAAAGTACGAATACGATGGGAAAAACCAGTTAATTTCCTATACCGATCCGGAGGGCAGGACGGAGACCTATACTTATGATGTCAACAGTAACCTGACCAAAACAGTAGATAAAAACGGAAACACACAGAAAAGCACCTATGATTACCAGAA
>ENA-OPBG01000940-OPBG01000940.1-human-gut-metagenome-genome-assembly--contig:-NODE-940-length-22429-cov-4.275677_pt1 | contig 22429 bp, 19 predicted proteins | sample MGYA00241065_ERZ501446 | MGnify/ENA primary metagenome ERZ501446 (study PRJEB25962, sample SAMEA2042632) | human gut metagenome | biome: human gut; feature: human-associated habitat; material: faeces...
ACCTGAGCAGGAACGCCTTTCCAAGCTTTATTCCGGTTCGGGTATCCACAGCCTTCCTGAATTAAATCCCAAATTAATTCCGATACTGTGTATTTTTATTACTGCAGCTGGCTCAGACGGCTGCGGAGTACAGGTCCGACGATAATCGCAATGATAATCTTCACTGCGTCACCGGCAAGATAAGGAATTACTCCGACAGAAAGTGCTGCAACGAATGACATTTTCAACTGGATCGCAAGCCACTCTGTACCGAAGATATAAGTGACTGCCATACCGATGATCATACCGACAACTGCCAGGATTCTGTTCTTTGGAAATTTATCAACGAACAGTCCGGAAATCAGTGCAAGGAAGATGAAACCAATCAGGTATCCGCCGGTAGGACCTGCAAGCTTTCCTAATCCACCGGTAAAACCGGAAAATACAGGGAGACCGACAAGACCAAGTAACAGATATACGATGTAACTGATGGTTGCATCTTTAAAACCGAGTACATAGATACTGATCATGATCACCAGGTTGGTAAGACTGATCGGTACCGGGCTGACCGGAATCGGAATCGCCATAGGAGCGAAGATACAGGTGATTGCAGTCATCAAAGCAATCAGAACCAGTTTGCGGGTGGAAAGCTTTTTCGTTGTTGTGCTATTTACTGTGTTGTTCATAGTGGTAATTGTCTGCCGTATGACATGGCAGAACTCCTTTCCTTTAGTTTTATATCAAAAATATAACAGAAGTATAAAATAAACAGAGGGGAATGTCAACTGTAAAAGATAGAAGGTTAACAATCGAATGTAGGAAAGCGTATGCTGTTAACAAAAACATACGATTTGAAAATGTATAGTATTGTGTAAACATTAAAATAAATAAAGAAAAATCAGATAATTCAATTGCTAAAATGAAATAATGAAAAATAAATAAAATAAATTGCAAAAAGTATTGACAAAATAAAAGCCGAATGATATTATATAATCAATCCAAAAGAAATCCAAAATAAACAAAAAGAATTCCTGACGAGAAAGGGAATCTTGAAAATTGAATATCACATATTTTATAAGATGTATTTTTATTATAAATTCTCAATTCGTTTAAGAATCGAAAAATACAGGATATAGATATGAAATATCTGGTAAGGCATCGGATATCAAATATCGTAAAGTATATTGTAGAGAAAGAGAATGGATGAATAACGATTATAGAATGGTATCAAGGGGATATGGATCATAATCGTAGAAGAGATGAGATAATAAATTCCAACTTATATCTTAAGTGATAAAAGAAAAGTTTATCAAGGATGAAGAATATTTCATATGTCGGTGAGATATCGTTGATTGGAAATTTATGAAAAGGAGGCTTAATCCAATGGACACAGTAGAATCATCGAATCAATATGTTAGTGGTATGGCAGGTAGAAGTTCCCAGAGAATAAGCCTTTATTATAATAGATAAAAGGCCGGTAGAGGAGATTCGGAAAAATAGAACAGACGGAGAAAATATACACCGGACGATAAAAAGAACTGCAGACATATTGAACAGAATACCACATATTTAAAGATATTATTAATATGTGTAAAGAAACATGAATAGTAGATTTGAATGAATGTGCAAAGAAGATGAGTAAAAGATCATTGGAAAGCATACAAAGGCGACAGGGAATAAGAAATAAAAATTAAAAATCATTCTCCGATATAAAAATTAAATATGATAAAATTGAATATGTAACAGCCATCATAGGAAAGAATATGATGGCTGTTTTTTATGTTGATATCAGAGAGCAGCCGGCAGACATTTTACAGGGATAAAAAAATTGTAATTTTTGTAATATTTTTTTAACATATTTGGCGGGATATTTTGACAATAAACAGGTCATATGATAAACTTATATAAGTAAAATTGTAGGGAAATACGCTTTTTTAAAATAAACATTTGAGGTGAGAAATATTGGATAAATATGAATATAGGGTGAAGACCGAGCAAATGCTTGATCATCTGGAAAAGAAGGAGTACCAGCAGGCAAAGGAAATTGCTGATGGTATAGACTGGCGAAGAGTAAAGAACGCTTCTATGCTTAATACGGTAAGTGAGATTTATGAATATAACGGTGAGTTTAAGAAGGGGAGAGATATACTGTTCCTGGCATTTGACAGAGCACCGGGAAGCAGAAAAATTGTATATCGTTTAGGCACACTGGCATTGAAGATTAAAGATATCAGAGAAGCAACGGATTGTTATGAAGAATTCGTAAAGCTGGCACCAAAAGATCCGAATCAGTATATTTTAAAATATAAGATTCTGAGAACACAGGGGGCATCGCTGACAGATCAGATTACAGCACTGGAAGAATTTAAAAAAGCGGAATATATTGAAAAGTGGGCATATGAACTTGCCAAATTGTATGATGAAGCCGGAATGACAGCAGAATGTCTGGAAGAATGTGATGATCTGATCTTGTGGTTCAGTGAAGGAAAATATGTATACCTTGCAATGGAACTGAAGATGAAGTATAAGCCACTGACACCACTTCAGCAGGAGAAATATGACAGCCGTCCGGGAGCGGTTAAGAAGAAACCGGAACCGGAGAAACAACCGGAATCAACACTGGAAGAAGTGGATGACGAGAATGAATATAATGAAAGTACAGAAGAGACTGTTGACGTACAAGAAGAGCCGGTCAGAGAGCCAGTGACAGAAAGAGTTGATGAATCTGAAGTTCAGGAAATTCCTCCGCAGGAAGTACCGATGCAGGAAACTGTTGTACAGGAAGAGATTCCACAGGAAGTGCCGATGCAGGAAACTGTTGTACAAGAAGAGATTCCGCAGGAAGAAATTGTAGAAGAAGCTGCAGAAGAAGTCGTGGAAGAAGAACCGGTATATACTGAACCGGAAGAGGCTGCGGAAGAACATGGATCAACGATCAAACAGGTTGTGACGGGAGCTACTTTGGAGGAAGCTTTAGCGCAGGGCATGGCGGTTGCCAATGGCATTACAATTGAAGAAGAAGCAATGAAGGAGCGTGAAGATGAGATTCTGGCGAATGGTCAGATGATGATCGATGATATTCTTCAGAAATGGGAAGAAAAACAGAAAGACCACGAAGCAGCAATCGAGAAGCAGAAAGCAAAAGATGAAGAGCGTCTTCAGAAAGAAAGAGAACAGGCTCGTATCCGCCAGGAAGAAGAACGCAGAGAAGTTGAGAGAAAAGCGGCGGAAGCTGAGGCAAGAAGAAAAGCCGAGGAAGAAGAGGCAGCAAGAAAGGCGGCCGAAGAAGAGGCAAGAAGAAAAGCCGAGGAAGAAGCAGCAAGAAAGGCAGCCGAAGAAGAAGCAAGAAGAAAAGCTGAGGAAGAAGCAGCAAGAAAAGCGGCCGAAGAAGAAGCAAGAAGAAAAGCCGAGGAAGAAGCAGCAAGAAAAGCGGCCGAAGAAGAGGCAAGAAGAAAGGCCGAGGAAGAAGCAGCAAGAAAGGCGGCCGAGGAAGAGGCAGAACCGATAAGCAAGACGCAGAGAATTCCGGATGATATTGTACGTCTGATGGAAGAAATGGGAAATGAAGAGTCGGAAGAAGAACTCTATGAAGAGGATTTTGAAGATGGTTCGGAAACGGAAGAAGACTTCATTGAAGGAATCGAAGAAGAACTTAGCGGAATCGATATGAGCGGAAGCAGTTTTGAAGAAGCCGATTTCGGTGATGAAGATTTTGAAGAAGCTGATTTCGAAGAGGAAGACTTTGAGGATGAAGACTTTGAAGAGGCTGATTTCGAAGAGGAAGACTTTGAGGATGAAGACTTTGAGGATGAAGACTTTGAAGAAGCCGATTTTGAAGAAGAAGACTTCGATGCTGATTTTGCGGATGTAGAGGACGAAGAAGAAGACTTCGACGATGATTTTGCAGATGTAGATGATGAAGAGACAGATTTTGATGACGAAGACTTAGAGATTGAAGACGACGAAGAAGCGGATGAAGAGTTAGAAATCGAAGAGCCATCAGAGGAAGAGATTCAGGCAAGAATCAAGAAATCTAAAGGCGGTGTTCCGTTCGATACAGGATTTGTTGTAACCGGAAGATATGATCTGAGTGCTACGAGTGAGATCGGTCTGAAAGCTGGACTTACAGAAGAACAGAAGAAGTTGTTCTCATATTTTGTACCGGTGAGAGGAATGAGCGAACAGATCGTTGAAGTACTTGATAACGACAGAAGGGCACAGAGAGAAGGAACATCCAAGACAGGTAACCTTCTTGTGATTGGTAGAAAAGGATCTGGTAAGACAGTCCTTGCGGTTGATATTGTAAAAGCAATTCAGAAACAGAGAAGTCTGAAACAGGGTAAAGTAGCAATCGTTACAGGTGAATCTCTTAATAAGAAAGAGCTTACGAATATTATTCAGAAGCTGCGCGGCGGAGCGATCATCATCGAGCATGCAGGAAAATTGAATGCGAGAACTGTAAAAGAGTTAAATTATCTGATGGAGAAGAAGACAGGAGAATTGCTCTTTGTACTGGAAGATCAGAGAAAACCTCTGGAGCGTCTGATGACAGCAAATCCGGAATTCAAGAAGAAGTTCAGTTCTAAGCTGGAGCTTCCGGTATTCATCAATGATGAGCTGGTAACATTCGGTCAGACATATGCGAAAGAGAATGGATACAAATTGGATGAGATGGGAATCCTTGCACTGTACAGCCGTATCGATGTAATGCAGAGAGAAGATCATGCAGTATCAGTTGCTGAAGTAAAAGAGATCATGGATGAAGCAATCTCACATTCACAGAAAGCAAATGTAAAACATCTTGCACGAAGAGTATTCGGCAAGGGAACCGACGATTCTGACAGAATTATTCTGAAAGAAGAAGACTTTAGAATTTAACAAAAACGAATACCTGTAAGAAGCTGTCGAGAACAGGATTTACAGGTCGGATTTTGAAAGAGTTTTGACAAACTAAACGGTCAAAGCTCTTTCTTTTTGCCTGTTTGTAAAGTATAATGTTCTTATAAATATGCAGCAGAATGCGAGGGGTAATTATGGCTGAAAAAAAGAAAAAACCATATGAAATAGGTGAATTGGATCAATACCTTTTCGGACAGGGCAATCATTATGAGATTTATGAGAAGCTGGGCGCACATCTGGTACAGAACGGAAAACAAAAAGGTGTGTATTTTGCAGTGTGGGCACCGCATGCGCAGGCGGTATCTGTAGTCGGAGAGTTCAATGAATGGGACACAGAGGCAAATCCGATGAAGAGGGAAGAGCCGCTCGGGATCTATACCTGTTTTATACCAGGTGTGAAGAAGGATCAGATGTATAAATATTGTATCGAGACTTATTCGGGAGAACAGATATTTAAGGCAGATCCATATGCCAATTATGCGGAGTTAAGACCGGGAACAGCATCCAGGGTCACAGATATTGAGAATATCAAATGGACAGATACAGAGTGGATGACACGTAGAAAGACCTGGAATCATAAGCACGAGCCAATGTCTGTCTATGAGGCACACATTGGTTCCTGGATGCGTCACCCGGGAAGGGAAGATGAAGGATTCTATACATATAGAGAATTTGCCAGGGCAATTACCAAATACATAAAAGAAATGGGTTACACACACGTGGAACTGATGGGAATTGCCGAGCATCCGTTTGACGGATCCTGGGGATATCAGGTGACCGGATACTATGCACCGACATCCAGATATGGGTCGCCGGAAGATTTTGCATGGATGATCAATTATCTGCATAGAAATAAAATCGGTATCATTCTCGACTGGGTACCGGCACATTTCCCGAAGGATGCACACGGACTGGCAGATTTTGACGGAACACCGACGTACGAATATGCAGATCCAAGATTGGGAGAACATCCGGACTGGGGAACGAAAGTATTTGATTTTGGAAAGAATGAAGTAAGGAACTTCCTGATCTCAAATGCGTTATTCTGGGTTGAGACGTTCCATATAGACGGATTGCGTGTGGATGCGGTTGCTTCGATGCTGTATCTGGATTACGGACGGAAGGACGGAGAATGGGTTGCAAACAAATATGGCGAGAATAAGAATTTGGAGGCGATCGATTTCTTCAGACATCTGAATTCTGTTGTACTTGGAAGAAACCCGGGAGCACTTATGATCGCAGAGGAATCTACGGCATGGCCGCAGGTTACCGGAGATGTAGAAGAAGGTGGATTGGGATTCAGTCTGAAGTGGAATATGGGATGGATGCATGACTTCACAGAATATATGAAACTGGATCCATATTTCCGAAAGGATAACCATCATCTGATGACATTTGCCATGAGTTATGCATACAGTGAGAATTATATTCTGGTATTGTCGCATGATGAGGTGGTACATCTCAAGTGTTCGATGTTGAATAAGATGCCGGGACTTGGATTTGATAAATATGCGAATCTGAAAGCCGGATATGCATTTATGATGGGACACGCAGGAAAGAAACTTCTGTTTATGGGACAGGAATTTGCACAGCTTCGTGAATGGAGTGAAGAACGGGAACTGGACTGGTTCCTGCTGGCCGAACCGGAACATCAGCAGATGAAGATGTGGGTAAAAGACCTTTTACACCTGTATAAGAGGCATAAGGCAATGTATGAGATGGATCAGAGCTGGGAAGGATTCGAATGGATCAATGCGGATGACGGATACAGAAGTATCTACAGCTTTATGAGACATTCGAAAGGTGCAAAGAAGAATCTGTTGTTCGTCTGCAACTTTACGCCGATGGCAAGAGATGATTACAGAGTCGGAGTGCCGAGAAAGAAACAGTATAAACTGATCCTGAACAGTGATGAGGAGAAATACGGCGGAACCGGAGCAGATCGTAAGAAGATATACAAAGCGGAGAAGAAAGAATGTGATGGAAGACCGTATTCATTCGCATACAAATTGCCGCCTTACGGAGTTGCTGTATTCGAGTTTTAATTATATGAAGTCAGTGGCAAAAAACTTTGATGCCTGCGGATAAAAATGCCGGGAAGTGTTGAAACTTCCCGGCATTTTTCGTTTTACTAGACATCTTTATTAATGACTGTATTTAGTTGGAAGAACTGTCGGCTGAGGAATCAGAAGTATCGGAACCAGAGGCATCGGATTCACTGCTGTTTTGTGTGTTGCTCTGGTTATCAGACTGGTTATCTGTACTGTCATTCGATGAAGAATCATCAGCAGAGTTGTCTGTTGTGCCGTCATCTGAAGAATCAGCATCGTTGTTCAGAGAATCGTTCTGTGTGTCGCCAGACGGCTCATCAGTGTTATCAGAGTTATCTTCTGTAATGGCATCATCGTTACTCTTGTCTGTGTCGTCTTTCTTAGAATTGCTTCCACCGAACAGATCTTTGAAGAACTTCTTGATCTTGCCCCAGAATCCGCTGTCATCGCTGTTGTCATCCGAACTGCTGTCGGAAGAATTATCTGCGCTGTCGGAATTGTTCGAAGAAGAGTTGTCGGAAGAATCCAGTGTGCTGTTACTTACGACATCATCGCCGAGTGCACTGTCATCCGTATTGTTGATGATTCCGCCATCAGAGCTGTCACTGCCGCCGAAGATTCCCTTGATGGAATTCCAGAGGTTGGAGAAGAATCCCTCGCTCTTTCCGTCGATGTTGTTCAGTGTATTCTTCAGTGCTTTGACATCATAGTCATACTGGGAAATGTTTTTCATCAGATCGGAGATCTTGTCGATCTGTTCCTGTGTCAGCGTGACGTTGTTATCCTTGGCAGCGTTTTCAACTGCATTCTGAATGTCATCTGCATCCGTTAATCCGCCCTCGATCACATCTTTTTTTACATCGTTCATGACACTTTCCGCTTTGTCCTGGCCGATGTTATTGGCCAGATCTCCTGTGGTGACAAGTTCATCGGTCGCAGCTGCTTTCTGATCGTCATTCAGAGTTGTTCCGGTGGCTTTCTCATAAGCCATCATGATACCTGTCAGTGCACCGGTTCCGGATACTTCGATCGGAGAAGCGGCAACGACATTACAGTTTTCAACACCGGATGTCAGAAGCGTACTGGAGATCATAGAGCTTGTAACATAAGTTAAGTTGGAAACCTTTACCTGGATTCCGCCGCTTGTGGTCGGTTCTACATAAGAACAGCTGTAGGTACGGGTACCGATTTGTTCGTCGGGAGCGACTCCTTCCAGATATTTTCTTTCATCTGCATTGGTAACTTCGATGACTTCTGCTTTGTCAGATGAAGTTCCGAAATACTCATACATAGAATTCTTCTGTGAATCAGTCAGATTGGCGCCAAGTGTTACGACTTTGGATGAATCTGCTCTTACAACCAGTGGTGCCGCAGTAGATCCAAGTACGATTGCCATGGCAACTGGTAATGCTCTTTTAAATTTTTTCATAATGCGTGGTGTGTTCACCATGCCCCCTTTTTATTAAATATTTTTATCCCTGTTACTTTTTTAATATAACATAAAACAGTGTGTTTTCCTAGAAAATATAAATTAACTATTTCTAAAGATTTTCTGTAGATTGCGTCCGCATCTGCACAGTCAACAACTTCTGCAGGCGTGAGTCCAGCTCCTTTTGCGGTATCATTCCCTGCATGGTGGCAATCAGTTCTCGGTCTTTGAAAATGAGAAATGACGGAAGAAGATCGGTCTGATATTGCGCAGCAAGAAGTGCGGATTCAGAGGTCTCTACTTCAAAAAAGCAGATGCTGCCGAAATATTTCTTCTGATATTTCTTTTCCAGATCTTCTATGACAGGGCGCATCATTGCACATTTTCCACACCAGACAGCGTAGAACATGACTACAGCCAGTGTGGGATGCTCCGGTCCAGCCTTTGCCGGTGTATCGGAAGAAAACTGCCAGTGGTTCATCCGGCAGATATCAAAGTTCTGTGTCGTCAGATGTAACATAAGCTTCCACCCTTTCCCATAAGAAACAGGAGCATAAGATATGCTTTCTATTAATATATGAAAGGAAAGGGAAGAAGTGCAGGCAGACAGGATTGGTATATAAGTCCGGATATTGCAGCATGTTATCTGCGCTTTGCGATCAGTTTACAGATCGGATTGCCCATAGAAGAGAACTTGGCTTCATATTCAGTCATAATATTGCCTTGATTCATCGTACTGTCGTTATGAAGATCATAGGATAGCTGATCCAGAACGAAAAGTTCGGAAGTTTCAAGTTCTTCTACTGAAAAGTCAAAGAGCGGCCGGTTGTCGGTCTTGAATTCTACCGTTCCATCTGCGGTCAGGACCTGGTCATAAAGCTTGAAGAATTCATTGGAAGTCAGTCTTCTTCTTGCATGGCGGGCTTTCGGCCACGGATCGGAGAAGTTCAGGTAGATACGTGATACTTCTGCCGGGGCGAATACGGTTGGCAGGTCATTTGCATCCATACAGATGAACCGGATGTTGGCAGGAGCTTTCCCCTCTGCTTCCAGTTCCTGGAATTTCTCAACGGCACGCAGCAGAACGCTGGAATAACGCTCAATGCCGATGTAGTTGATCTGTGGTTTTTTGGCTGCCAGGGTCAGAAGAAACTGACCTTTTCCCATGCCGATCTCGATATGCAGGGGCTGCTCTTTTTTAAACGTCTGGTTCCAGTCTCCGCGTAAGCTTTCCGGATCTTTCACAACTTCTTTGCAGGCTTCGAGAACGCTCTCTGCACGTGGTATATTTCTAAGACGCATACGTGTATTCCTCCTTATAATCACTGGATTTGCAAATCGTTCTTAGTTTAGCGTCTGTGCAGGAAAAAGTCAATGGAAGCAGAAATTGTCAGAAGAATTGAGAAGAAATAATACAATATATACAAAATAATTGTGGTAATTTTAAAAAATAGGTGTATTATTATAACATGGATAAAAAAATAACAATTATTTGTTGTGAAATGTGCGAAAAGGAGGGCGGCTTATGAACTCTGTAATTGAAAAATTGGCTGAAGTAGAGACGACGGCGGAGACGATCGTAGAGCATGCCAGACAGCAGAAGAGTGAAATTGAAAGACAGATACAGGAAGAAAGAGATCAATTTGACCGGGATCTGGAAGAAGAGACACAGAAAAAACTGGAGAAGATAAAAGAAAAGTCGCAGCAGGAAGTAGAGAAGGTCCTGGACCGGGAACGGAAGAAGAACCAGACTGCAATTGATGCGCTGAAGCAGGAATATGAAGAAAATCACGAGATTTATGCAGAGGAAATCGTAAGACATATGATCGAGGTGTAGTGTATGGGAAATGTGATGGCTTACAGTGGGATTACGACAAAGGTACGTGCAATGTCGGCAAAGCTTTTGACAGCGGAGGATTATGACATAATTGCCGGACTTGGGACAGTAACGGAAGCAATTGAATATCTGAAAGACAAGACGGCATATGCACCTTATGTGAACCGGATGGACATTTCTCTGTATCACAGGGGAAATGTGGAGAAGATCCTGTATCAGTCTCTGTTCGATGATTATTCGAGACTCTTCCGTTTTGCCGGAATGAAACAGAAGACATTTTTAAAATTATACTGGAAACGTTATGAGATTGATCTGATCAATTATTGTCTGAGAATTGTGTTCAATCATTATGACAAGCCGTTTGACCTGGAATATAAGAAAGAGTTTTTTGACAGATATTCACAGATTTCCATTGACCGGTTGATAACTTCGAAAAATATTGATGAGCTTGTGGATAACTTACGGGATACGGAGTATTATGATGCACTTGCCAGAATTAAAGATTCCGGAGCGGGAACGCTTTTTGATTATGATCTGGCACTGGATCTGTATTATTTTTCCACCATGTGGAAAAAGGGAAAAAGAGTTCTGAAAGGACATGAACAGAAGATATTTTTAAAAGATTACGGGACGAAGATCGACCTTCTGAATCTACAGTGGATCTACCGTGCGAAGAAGTATTATCATATGCTTCCGCCGGACATTTATTCGATGACGATCCCGATTCATTACCGGGTTCGTGTGGAAGAGTTCAAGAGCCTGGTAGAGACTCCGACACTGGAACAGTTCGAAACCGAAGTGGGAAAAACGTACTATGCGGGAAAGTATGATTATATGCAGGCAGATAAGACACTGGAACAGATGTACCGTGACTGTCTGCGGAAACTGTACCTGACCGATAAAAGAAATGATCCGTATTCGATCGCAATCATCAATACGTATCTGTTTCTGAAAGAAGAAGAAATCTATAAACTAACGACAGCCCTTGAGTGTATCCGTTACGGTTTGACAAAGGGAGAGACATTAGGATACTTAGGAGGTGTGAATCAATGATTGTTAAGATGAAGTTCTTAAGCATCAGCGGACCGAAGAATGACATCGACCGTGTCTGCGAGGTGTATCTGTCCAAATACGAGATGCAGCTTGAAAATGCAGCGGCGGAGCTTAAGACGACCGACAACCTGCAGCCTTTTGTGGAAGTCAATCCATACAAAGAGCCGCTTGCGAAGGCAGAACAGTTCAGCGCACTGTTAGCGGATGAAGACCAGAGGATCGATGTATCGATGAATCAGGAGGATATGCTGAACCTGATCCGGGATGTCAATCATGACTATCTGGATCTGCTGGAGAAGAAAGAGTTAACGAAGAAGCAGGTAGATGAATACAAAGAAAAGCTTCTGATCATGGAGCCGTTCCGGACACTGGAATTGGATATGCAGAAATCATTAAAGTATAAATATATGAAAGTCCGGTTCGGACGGGTAGATGTGAATTATTACAAACGTCTGGAAAAATATTTGTTTGATGATCTGAATGCGGTATTTATCGAAGGTACGAGGAATGAAAATTATGTATACGGATGTTATTTCGTATCGAATGCGGATTCCAGTAAGGTGGATTCGGTATTCAATTCCTTACATTTTGAAAGGATTGCAATTCCATCCGAATACATAGGAACGCCGGCGCAGGCCTGTGAAGAGCTTGAAAAAGAAATTGAAGAAAAACAGAAAGAGATTGCTGGGATAAAAAAACAGATCAGTGAACTGATGGCAAAGAATGCCGCAAAGCTCCGAGGTGCAAAGAAGCGTCTGGAAGAATTGGCTACGAACTTTGATGTCCGCAAGCTGGCGGCAAGGATCGAAGAGGGAGATAATAAAGAAGACTATTACATCCTGTGCGGATGGATGGGCGAAGATGATGTGAACAAATTCCTGGCGGAATCGAAGAATGATGATAAGGTATTCGTTGTTGTAGAAGAAGACAAGGAGAAATTCTTCGGAGAGCCGCCGACGAAGCTTAAGAATCCAAGGTTCTTCAAGCCGTTCGAGATGTTCATCCGGATGTACGGGCTTCCGGCAAATGATGAGATGGATCCGACGATGTTCGTGGCACTGACGTATACATTTATCTTTGGTGCGATGTTCGGGGATGTCGGCCAGGGCTTATGCCTGTTTGTATTCGGCGGGCTTTTGTATCTGATCAAGAAGATCAACCTGGCAGGGATCATATCCATTGCGGGACTGTTCTCGACATTTTTTGGATTCATGTTCGGAAGTATCTTCGGATTTGAAGATGTGATACAGGCACGCTGGTTAAGACCTGTGGATGCGATGACGAACCTGCCGTTTATCGGACAGCTTAATACGGTATTCGTGGTAGCTATTGCATTTGGTATGGGATTGAATATCCTGGTGATGATCTTTAACGTGATCAACGCAGTTAAGAGTCATGATCTGGAAAATATGTTATTTTCCCACAACGGAATTGCAGGACTGGTGTTCTATGGATTCCTGGTGCTGACGATCGTGCTTTATATGACGGGACATAAGGTTCCGGGTAATATCATGATGGTAATTTTCCTGGGGGTTCCGGTGCTCTTGTTCGTATTCAAGGAACCGTTGGGCAATCTGGTGACAAAGCAGCATAAGAAGATGGAAGAGGGAAAGGTGATGTTCTTCGTGCAGGCGTTCTTCGAACTGTTCGAGACGATGCTGAGTTATTTTTCCAATACCATTTCTTATGTGCGTATCGGTGCATTTGCCGTCAGTCATGCGGCGATGATGGAGGTTGTGCTGATGTTATCGGGCGCAAGTGCGGGGCATACGAACTGGATCGTGTTCGTGCTTGGAAATGTGCTGGTGTGCGGACTGGAAGGGCTGGTCGTCGGTATCCAGGTACTGCGTCTGGAATACTATGAGATGTTCAGCCGTTTCTATAAAGGAACCGGACGGGAATTTAAGCCGTTCCACAGTCAGAGTGACAGAAAGTAATAAAATTCAAAGATATATTTACAGGAGGACAAAAATATGAGCCTGACAGTTAGAGTATTATTCGTTGTAACATTGTTGCTGAGTATTGTAATTCCATTTGGATATTTTCTGATCGGACAGAGGACGAAGAAGCGTTATAAGAGGGCTATCGGCACAAATATATTCTTTTTCTTCAGCACTGTTCTGATCGCAGGGATCATGCTTTTTGCGGGAGATCCGGTACAGGCAGCGGAAGCAGCCGGCAATACGGCGTCGAACGCAACAGGATTCGGATACCTGGCAGCAGCACTTTCAACCGGTCTTTCCTGTGTCGGCGGTGGTATCGCCGTTGCAAGTGCAGCAAGTGCGGCTCTGGGTGCAATTAGTGAAGATTCCAGTGCACTTGGTAAGTCACTGATCTTCGTAGGTCTTGCAGAAGGTGTGTGTCTGTACGGACTGATCATCTCCTTCATGATCTTAGGTAAATTGTAAGATGAAGATGTATCTGATCAGTGATAATATCGATACTCTGACAGGAATGCGTCTCGCAGGGGTAGACGGAATCGTGGTACATGAAAGAGAAGAACTCCGGTGTGCGATCGAGAATGCCATGGAGGATAAAGATGTAGGTGTGATTCTGTTGACAGAGAAATTCGGAAGAGAATTCCCGGACCTGATTGACGAGATCAAGCTGGAGCGGACAATGCCGCTTCTGATTGAGATTCCTGACAGACACGGGACCGGACGTAAGAAAGATTTTATCACATCGTATGTAAATGAAGCGATAGGGTTGAAATTATAGACAGGAAGAAGGTGGCACATTTGACAAACGAAGAAAAGATCACGCATATCCGCATGGCAGCGATGGAAGAGGCAAGAGCGGAGGCGAATGCGATCATAAAGCAGCATGAGGATGCGCTGAGAAGTGTGTTCGAGCAGCACCAGATCGAAGCCAGACGGCAGTCGGAGACGAGAGTGCGTGCGGAGAGTGTGACTGCAAAACAGCAGCTGAATATGGCGATGTCAAAGGCGCAGCTTGAATTAAAACGTGAGATGGGTAAGATACAGACAGAACTTAAGACAGAACTGTTCGAAGAAGTACAGTTAAAGCTTCTGGCATTTATGAGAACAGAAGAGTATAAAGAGGTTCTGATCCGTTATATAGAGAAAGCAGCACAGTTTGCATCCGGGATGGCGATGACGATCTATATCAATCCGTCCGATGCAGATAAGAAGACATATCTGGAGGAACGCACGGGAATGACGCTGACGATCAGCAAAGTGGATTTCATCGGCGGTGTGCGTGCGGTTGTGCCTGAGAAGAATGTTCTGGTGGATTATGCATTCAAAGGGGCACTGGAAAATGAATACCAGAAATTCCGGTTCCGGGGAGGTGTAAAGGGTGAGTAGCGGAAAGACAGAAAAGATATATGGCATCAACGGCCCGGTCATTTACCTGAAAGGGAAGACGGATTTTAAGATGTCGGAAATGGTCCATGTGGGAGAGGAAAAGCTGGTTGGCGAAGTTATTTCCCTGGATAAGGACCGGACGACGGTACAGGTGTATGAGGAGACTTCCGGACTGCATACGGGAGAACTTGTGGAAGGTACGGGAGCGGCAGTGTCGGTTACGCTGGCACCCGGTATCCTGAATAATATCTTTGACGGTATTGAGAGACCGCTGGAGCGGATCGCTGACAAGGGCGGGGCATTTATCACCCGTGGTGTCAGTGTGGACGCACTGGACCGTCAGAAACTCTGGGAGACGCATATCACAGTGGCTGAAGGCGATATGGTACAGGGTGGAACGATCATTGCGGAAGTGCCGGAGACGCGGGCTATCGTGCACAAATGCATGGTTCCGCCGGGAGTAGAAGGGACTATTGTATCGGTGGTTCCGGATGGTGAATATACGATTGATGAGACGCTGGTTACGATTGAACTGTTCAATGGAGAAAAACGAGAACTTTCGATGACACAGCACTGGCCGATCCGTGTACCGAGACCGGTGAGCCGGAGATTCCCGGCAAGTGTGCCGCTGGTGACAGGACAGCGAATTCTGGATACGATGTTCCCGATTGCAAAAGGTGGAACGGCTGCGATCCCGGGAGGATTCGGAACGGGTAAGACGATGACCCAGCATCAGATCGCAAAATGGTCGGATGCGGATATTATCATATATATTGGATGTGGCGAGCGTGGAAATGAGATGACGCAGGTTCTGGAAGAGTTTTCAGAACTAGTCGATCCGAAATCAGGAAATCCTTTGATGGACAGAACGACGCTGATCGCCAATACCTCGAACATGCCGGTGGCTGCCCGCGAGGCATCCATTTACACCGGACTTACACTGGCGGAATATTACCGTGACATGGGTTATGATGTGGCGATCATGGCGGACTCGACATCCCGATGGGCAGAGGCACTGCGTGAGCTGTCCGGACGACTGGAAGAGATGCCGGCGGAGGAAGGGTTCCCGGCATATCTGGCATCGAGACTGTCGGCATTCTATGAAAGAGCCGGCATGATGCAGACATTAAATGGTGCAACCGGATCTGTCTCTATCATCGGAGCGGTGTCTCCGCAGGGGGGAGATTTCTCCGAGCCGGTTACGCAGAATACGAAGCGTTTCGTGCGCTGCTTCTGGGGACTGGATAAATCCCTGGCGTATGCGAGACATTTCCCTGCGATCCACTGGCTGACGAGTTACAGTGAATATCTGAATGACTTAAGCGGCTGGTATTCGGATCATGTGTCGCCGAAATTTGTTGATTACCGGAACCGTCTGATGGCGATCCTGAACCAGGAGAGCAGTCTGATGGAGATTGTAAAACTGATCGGCGGGGATGTGCTTCCGGATGATCAGAAACTGATCCTGGAGATTGCAAAGGTGATCCGTCTGGGATTCCTGCAGCAGAATGCATTTCATAAGGATGATACGTGCGTATCGCTGGAGAAGCAGTTCAAGATGATGGACGTGATCCTGTATCTGTATAAGACCAGCAGGAAACTGGTGGCAATGGGAATGCCGATGTCGGTACTGAAGGCGGAAGGTATATTTGAAAAGGTCATTGCGATCAAGTATGATGTGCCGAATGACAACCTGCAGTTACTGGATCTGTATAAATTAGACATTGATGACTTCTATAACCGCGTCATCGAGAAGAATGCGTAAAGGGAGGGACGTAAGATGGCAATAGAATATCTTGGACTGAGCAGTATAAATGGCCCTCTCGTCGTGCTGGAAGGCGTGGAAAATGCATTTTACGATGAGATCGTAGAATTTATTGTAGATCATAATACGAGGAAAATGGGGCGTATCGTGGAGCTGGATGAAGACAAGGCTGTGATCCAGGTATTTGAAGGGACAGAAAATATGTCACTGGATAATACCCATACAAGACTTACGGGACATCCGATGGAAGTTACTGTATCGGAGGAAATGCTGGGACGTACATTTAACGGAATTGGGGAAGCGATCGATGGACTTGGTCCGATTGCAGATGCAGAAAAAAGGGATGTAAACGGACTTCCGTTGAATCCTGTCAGACGGGAGTATCCACGAAACTATATCCGTACCGGAATCTCGGCGATTGACGGTCTGACGACACTGATCCGCGGGCAGAAGCTTCCGATATTCTCGGGAAACGGATTGCCGCATGACCAGCTCGCGGCACAGATCGTAAAGCAGGCTTCACTTGGAGACAATTCGGATGAACAGTTTGCGGTTGTATTCGGTGCGATGGGAGTCAAGCATGACGTGGCAGAATTCTTCCGTAAGACATTTGAGGAAAGCGGTGTGGCAGACCATGTGTGTATGTTCCTGAATCTGGCGAATGATCCGGTGGTGGAGCGTCTGATCACGCCGAAGGTAGCATTGACGGTAGCAGAGTATCTGGCATTTGAGAAAAATATGCACATTCTGGTTATCCTGACGGATATGACTTCTTTTGCGGAAGCCATGCGTGAAGTGTCTTCTTCCCGTGGCGAGATTCCGTCAAGAAAAGGATATCCGGGATATTTATACAGTGAACTGGCAACGATCTATGAACGTGCCGGTATTGTGGACGGGGCAAATGGTTCCGTAACACAGCTTCCGATCCTGACCATGCCGAATGATGATATTACACATCCGATCCCTGACCTTACCGGATATATCACAGAAGGACAGATCGTACTGGACCGTAATCTGCACGGGCAGGCAGTCTATCCGCCGATCAGTATCCTGCCATCGCTGTCACGACTGATGAAGGACGGCATCGGAAAAGGATATACCAGGGAAGATCATCAGGATCTTGCGAACCAGTTATTCTCTGCCTATGCAAAGGTTGGAGAGGCGAGAAATCTGGCTTCGGTTATCGGAGAAGATGAATTGTCACCGATTGACAAGCAGTATCTGAAGTTCGGTGAAGAATTTGAAAAACGTTATATCGGGCAGGGACCGGCGGAGAACCGTACGATGATGGAGACGCTGGATCTTGGCTGGGAACTGCTTGGACTTCTGCCGAAGGAAGAACTGGACCGTATTGATACGAAGCTGGTTGAGAAGTATTGGAAGGATACGAAAGAGACATTGGAGACAGAAGAGTAGGAGGGATGCATATGGATCCGAGAGAATTTCCTACCAAGGGAAATCTGATGCTTGCGAAGAATTCTCTGATGCTTGCGCGTCAGGGCTACGATCTGATGGATAAGAAGCGGAATATTCTTCTGAAAGAGCTGATGGGACTGATCGATGAGGCGAAAGACATTCAGGAAGAGATCGATGCAACCTTTACAAAAGCATATGCCTGCCTGCAGCGTGCCAATATCGAACATGGAATCAGCAAAGTTCAGGAGCTGGCATTTACCGTTCCGATCGAAGACTCTCTGAAGATGCAGACCAGGAGTATCATGGGAACCGAGATTCCGCACATTAAGTACGATGCGAAACAGAATGATCTGACGTATTCGTTCAGCACGACACATGAGACGGTGGATATTGCAAGAGAAGCTTTCCGGGAAGTGAAAGAGCTTACGATCAAGCTGGCAGAGGTGGAAAACTCGGCGTACCGTCTGGCGGCAAATATCAAGAAGACACAGAAGCGGGCGAATGCGCTTAAGAATATTACGATACCGATGTATACGAATCTGGTGCATACGATCAGTAATGCGCTGGAGGAGAAGGAAAGAGAAGAATTTACACGGTTGAAGGTGATAAAGAGGATGAAAATGTAACGACAAATTTTGCAAAGTAATTCCACTTATCCCCAACAAAAGAGGAGTTATCCACGGGAAACTGTGGATAACTCCTCTTTTGTCTGATAATTCCGATGCATGAATCGACATAGAATGACAACGATTATAATGAACGGGATTTTTCTGTACTTACATTAATGCATTCGATTACAGCACCACGCATGCCGGCTTTTTCAAGAGCCTCGCAGCCTTCGATGGTTGTTCCGCCAGGGAATGTGACCATGTCTTTTAATTCACCCGGATGTCGAGTGCGCCATAGAGAATGGCACCGCCCATATTGCCACATCCGATAATTCCGATTTTTTTGTGATCATAATAATTCCTCCTAGTTTGGTCATGAGATGTTTTAGAGCAGATATTTAAAAAGTGTACAGTATGCAATGACAGGAGCTTTAAGGAGTCAGCTTGTGCAGTTCCCATGCTTTTTCGATACTTCCCGGAGTTTCCATCAGTAATTTTGTCCCTTCTGCCATACATCTCGCAACGTAGAACATACCTTTCTGTCCGATAGTCATACCGGCCTGTCTGGCAGCAGCCCAGTGATGAAGCGGGGTACCTTTACACATCGTAGCGGCACTTAAGGTGATCAACGGGACGGTGTGGCTGACCTGTGAAGCGTCCGTGCCGATAGCGATCGGAACCGGTTCATCTTCAAGCGGTTCCAGGCCGGAGAATAGTGTCCCGTCATTGATGAGTCCGGCTTCTTCTATGATCTGCTTTGCAAAATCCAGCTCTTCCGGTGTATAAGCCGGTGTCGGAACTCTGGTCATAGCATCGTAATATAATTCTGTCAGTACCCGGTTAACTTTCATCTCACTGCAGCTTGCGACCAGTTCGATATCGACGGTGGTGTCTGTCATAAGAGCGGCACCTCTGGCGCAGTTGTCTACACGTTCGCTTGCATCTTCGGTGCGGGAACGTAAGTAGGAGCGGATGAAATAATTTGTCTTTGCGATATCCGGAACAACATTTGCCGGAAGACCGTTATCAATGTAGGCATAATGCATACGGACATCTCCCGGTACGTGTTCACGGAGATAATTGACGCCTACATTCATGAGTTCGGCGGCATCCAGGGCGCTGCGGCCTTTTTCCGGTGCTTTGGCAGCATGGGAACTAAGTCCGTGGAATGTGTAGTTCTTAATGTCCTGTGCCTGCCAGATATCGTTGCTGACACGGTTGCGGTCGAATGGATGCCAGGTAATAGCAACATCGAGGTCATCAAAGACTCCCTGATCGTTCATCACAATCTTGCCGGACATGATCTCTTCGGCCGGGCAGCCGTAGATGCGGATCGTTCCGGCAGCACCGGTTGCTTCCATATCGGCTTTTAATGCACATGCCGCTGCGGCAACGGCTGTTCCAAGCAGGTTGTGCCCGCAGGCGTGTCCGACACCTGCCAGAGCATCGTACTCAGCCAGGAATCCAAGGAGTGGTTTTCCACTTCCCCAGACTGCGGTAAATGAGGTGTCGATACCGGCTGTTTTCCATGTTATTTTAAATCCCTGGCTTTCCAGATAATCTGCCAGGCATTTGGAAGAAAGTGTCTCCTGATATGCAAGTTCCGGGTGATGGAAAATGTAATCGGCAGTATGTACAAGTTCTTCCTGATGATCGTCGAGCCAGCTGGCAATGATATTGTCAGGTGTATGTTCGGTTGTTAGTGTATTCAAAGTATAGATACCTCCTCATAGAATCGGGTGTTTATCTATCATTTTAGCATAGAAAAACAGGATGTAAATAGATTTCATAGTTTTCTTATATGAAAAGTAAAAACTATTCAACCGGATAAAGCCCGTTCAGTACATCCAGATATTCCTGTCCAAATGTATCTACATTGACGCAATAATATTTCCCATATTCGGTAATGTTATGCTTTTTCCATGCTTCACACCATGCACATTTTGCAATGTAAGTCTGAAGTGTCGGTTCGGTGCGAAGTGTTCCGAAGTCCATTTGTCCGGCGTAATCTGGTTTCCATTCACCGTATGCCTGATTGGTCATGGTAGTCAGTTCATCACCGTGTGCGAACATCATGGCGTGATGTTCGATTTTACAGCTGACAGGACAGACTTTATTTTCATTTTCACTCATATTAAAAACTCCTTTCGACATTTGTAAGTGATAATCTATTTATTACAATACTACGTTGTAGTGAAAAAGTCTCGAGAAAAGGCTTGATAAAAAGGAAAAAAGCGGTATGATAGTAAAAAAGGAAAAGCAATTACTTAAAAGTGAGAATAAAGTTGAAAATTAGAGAGGAAAAAAGTATGAGCAGGAAAAAGTTAAAAAATAGAAGACGAAAAGATCGTGCACAGAGAAAGATTCTGATTGCAGCAGTCTGCATAGCAGCAGTGATCATAGGTGTGGGAATCGGCGGGCATGTTATAAAAAAGAATGCCGGTAAAACGATGACAACGGCCGAGACGGAAAGTAAAAAGGCAGTATCAAAGAAAAAAGAAACTGCAAAAAAACTTACGATCAATGAGAATGAAACTGATGCATCCAATAAAGAAAATCAAGGCCAAAAAGATCAGGCAGATGACAGAAGTGAATTTGCAGTTCAACCAGGAAGAAAAGTGGGTACAACAGAACAATCGGATGAAAAAGTTGTCTATCTGACGTTGGATGACGGACCGTCTAAGAATACGCAGGCGGTGCTGGACATTTTGGATAAATACAATGCGAAAGCAACGTTTTTTGTTACAGGAGCCATGCCGGAATATAAAGATATGATCAAAAAGGCTTATGATAAGGGACATACGATCGGAATGCATACATATTCTCATGATTACGCAAAGGTGTATGCATCTGTTGATGCATATTTTCAGGATCTTGACCAGATTGGACAGCTTGTAAAAGAAGAGATCGGCTATGTTCCGTGTTTTATCAGATTTCCGGGAGGATCTTCGAATACCATATCTGCAAGTTACATGAAGGGAATTATGACAACGCTTACGCAGGAGGTTCAGGCAAGAGGATATCAATATTATGACTGGAATGGAAGTTCGGGAGACGGGGCCGTGAGAACAACGGAACAGCTTGTGAATCAGGCAACCAGTTTCCATGACAATAATATCATCCTGCTGTCACATGATTCCGAGACAAAAGATACAACTGTGGAAGCGCTGCCGAAAATTATTGAATATTATCAGTCACAGGGATATGTGTTCAAAGCATTGGATCTTAACAGCTATGTTGCACATCATGGTGTGAATAATTAATTATATATGTAGGGAAATGTGTTGATGGTTGTTGTACTTATGCTGAATAGAATAACGGAAGATCTGGCGGAAAACATGTAAATACAAAGAAGAAAAATGATGTTATCAACCAGAGTGAGACTACAAAGCCAGGTTCTGTCTCGTGAGGAGAACGGGTCTTGCCGGAAATATATTCAGACATTCCAAATGAAAATATTACACTGGAATAAAAAAGCAGGATGTCTAAGATCAGGAAATTCCGGCCGAGAATCCCGGAATATGTGTAAAAAACAGAAACAGTAAAAAGCATTCCGAGAAGCACACCCAGATACCGACAGTAAAAGAACGGTAAAACAACCGGATGCAGAGACAGATATTCCCATATGCTTACGAATAAAAAAGGAAAATATAAAAGTTTCAAATGTTCCCACACGGATTCATTAACCGGGCAGAAAAGTGCAATGATTGGAGACTGCCCGGATAAAAAATACAGGAAATGATTCAGTGTTCCGAGAAAGGCAGCGACCAGGACAAAATGCAGAGCTGTGCCTTGAATGCAGGAGATAATCTCTGTGCAGACAGTATGAAAGATTTTTTTGAAATTGGTTGTAACATAATGGATAATATGGCTCATAAATTCACCCCCCATATCAATATATGAGAGCTGTGAAAAAAATATGAAAAAAATAAAAAAAGTACTTGCATTTTTAAAAACCTTATTATATAATTAATCTTGTCGTTACGGAAAGCGTGACACAGAAAATTGAAAATGCGCGATTAGCTCAGTTGGTAGAGCACCTGACTCTTAATCAGGGTGTCCAGGG
>ENA-OPBG01000942-OPBG01000942.1-human-gut-metagenome-genome-assembly--contig:-NODE-942-length-22426-cov-2.982656_pt1 | contig 22426 bp, 7 predicted proteins | sample MGYA00241065_ERZ501446 | MGnify/ENA primary metagenome ERZ501446 (study PRJEB25962, sample SAMEA2042632) | human gut metagenome | biome: human gut; feature: human-associated habitat; material: faeces...
TACGCAAAATTTACTCGCAAATCACTCTTGTTCAATTATGCGGTATTGCCTTAAATCATCGCGCGCAGCGCGATACCACAATTCTCAATTCTCCATTATCCATTCTCAATTAAATTTCCCATCGGAGTGAAATAGATGGAAAAAGACTACTTTGTGCCTTTTGCCGATTACGGCGAGGATAAATTTGAAGAAAAACGCTCCAAGTTCACCGGACGGCTGTGGCACGTTGAAACCGCCGAAGAGGCGGTAGCGAAGATAAAGGAGATGCGCGAGACCTACTGGGACGCGACACACAACTGCTACGCCTACATTCTCCGTGAAGGCAATGTGATGCGTTACTCGGATGACGGAGAACCGCAGGGCACGGCAGGCATGCCGATCCTCGAGGTGCTGCGCCACGAGAACCTGACTGACTGCGTTTGCGTTGTCACGCGCTATTTCGGCGGTATTCTGCTCGGCACGGGCGGATTGGTCCGCGCGTACACGCAGGGCGCGCAGGTGGCTGTCGCGGCGGCCGGTGTGCAGAGAATGAGCCTGTACACGGTGGCGCTCATCGCGTGCCCGTACAATCTGTACGAGATTATTCTGCACCTGCTGCCCGATCACGACTGCGCGGTCGAGGAGACCGACTACGGCGCGGATGTAACGCTGACCGTGACGCTGCCCGCTGGTCGGGAGGACGAGCTCAATCGGGCGCTTGCCGAAGCCACGGCAGGGCAGGTTTACGCCGAGGTCATGGAGACCCGATTCATGGGTCGGCGTGTCAAGTAAATATCGGCTTGCAAGGCTCACAAAATTCTGAAAAAATTTTTGTGAAAAAAAGAGGATTTTCAGATTTCGTTTCGTATAACTATTATGTGACGGATTCTCCGAGGCTGAGGAGGCGGTACATATGACCATTCGAGAGCAGAACGAACAGCGCGAGCACGCGGTGTTTGAGCCGTGGGCGACCTTTGCGGACAGCTCCGCAGGCAGGCTGCGCCCGATGGAACCGTGTCCGTACCGCACCTGCTTTCAGCGCGACCGGGACCGCATTATCCATTCAAAGGCGTTCCGGCGGCTGGGCAACAAGACGCAGGTATTTATCTCGCCGGAGGGCGACCACTACCGTGCTCGGCTGACGCATACGCTCGAGGTCGCGCAGATTGCGCGGACCATCGCGCGGGCGCTCGGACTCAACGAGGATTTGACCGAAGCAATCGCACTTGGACATGATCTCGGACACACGCCGTTCGGTCACGCCGGAGAGGCGGCGCTTGACGAGGTTTGTTCGTTCGGGTTTCGGCACAACGAGCAGAGTTTGCGCGTGGTGGATGTGCTCGAGGATTTGAACCTTACGCGCGAGGTGCGCAACGGCATTGTCTGCCATACCGGCAGACGCAAGGCGAGTACGCCGGAAGGCCGCATTATCCACTTTGCCGACCGCATTGCCTACATCAACCATGATATTGATGACGCGGTACGCGCGGGCATTATCCGCGAGAACGATATTCCGCAGCATTTGAGGAAACGCCTGGGTGAGACGCACGGCAAGCGCATTGACACGCTGGTGACGGCGATGATCGAGTACGGTCAGCAATATCTGGAGATCGGCATGGACGAGCAGATGCACGCGGACATGATGGAGCTGCGGCAGTTCATGTTCGATCATGTGTACCATGGCACGGCTGCACAGCGCGAGGAAAAACGCGCAAAATCCATGCTGCGCAGTTTGTACGAATATTTTATCGAGCATCCCGACGAGCTGCCGGATGATTACTTCGTGCTGCAGGCCCGGGGGGAGGCGCTCGAGCGGATCGCGTGCGATTATGTTGCAGGCATGACCGACCGCTATTCGATAGCGGTCTATAAGAATTTATTTATTCCAAAAAGCTGGAATAAGATTGAGGATTAACGAAAATGGGTATCATATATTCGTTTTCGTTCGATAAATAGGGAAGGAGGGGCACGAAATGCCGTTTGACCGTATATTTCTGGACGAGCTGTCCGCGCGGAACGACATTGTAGAGATCGTTTCGCAATATGTGCAGCTGAAAAAGAGCGGCGCGAACTATTTCGGTCTGTGCCCTTTCCACAACGAGAAAACCGGTTCGTTTTCGGTTTCGCCGGACAAGCAGATCTTTCACTGCTTCGGCTGCGGCGCAGGCGGCGGTGTCATTACCTTTATTATGAAGGCGGAAGGTCTGACCTTCCCGGATGCGGTACGCTATCTCGCCGAGCGGGCGGGCATGCAGATACCCGAACAGGGCGAAGCCGAGCGCAAAGCGGCGCGCCACAGAGAGCGTCTGTACGCGCTCTGCAGGGATGCCGGACGCTATTATTACGACACACTCTGGCGGCCGGAAAACCGAACCGCACAGCAGTATTTTATCAACCGAGGTCTGTCCCGAAGGACGATGAACCGTTTCGGACTCGGCTATGCACCGGATTCCTTCCACGCGCTCATCGATGCGATGACGGCCAAAGGCTACACGCGCGAGGAACTCATGGACGCCGGTCTGGTCAGCCGCAGCGAAAAGGGACATATTTACGACCGGTTCCGCAACCGTGTCATGTTCCCGATCATCGACGTGCGCGGTCATGTGATCGCATTCGGCGGCCGTGTGCTGGATGATTCCAAGCCGAAGTACCTGAACTCGCCGGAAACGCTGATCTTCCACAAGAGCCGCAATCTGTTTGCGCTTAACCTGTCAAAAAGCACGAAGAACGATTATTTTATCTTAGCCGAGGGCTATATGGATGTCATCGCGCTGCATCAGGCGGGATTTGATTCCGCGGTTGCATCGCTTGGCACCTCGCTGACCGAGGAGCAGGCGCGCATTATCGCGCGGCATACCGACCGTATTGTCATCTCGTATGACGCGGACGGAGCCGGTCAGGCGGCGGCACAGCGTGCGATCGACATCCTGAAAAAATGTGATCTGCAGGTCAAGGTGCTGCGCATTCCGGGGGCCAAGGACCCGGATGAATTCATCAAGGCACGCGGCGCGGATGCGTTCCGCAATCTCATTGAACGCAGTGAGGATCACAACGCGTTCCGCATTGAGCAGATCGCCGCAAAGTACGATCTTGAGGACGACGAAGCACGCGTGCTGTTCCTCAGAGATGCAGCGCGCATGCTCGCCGGCATCGAGAGCACCATTGAGCGCGAGGTCTACGCCGGACGTGCCGCCAAGATGGCAGGCGTGACCGCCGAAGCCATGAACGTTGAGGTTCGGCGCGAACTCGGCATTCAGCGCAAGCGGCGAAAGGCCGCCGAACGGCGTGAGATACGCTCTCCGGTCGGACTGGCGCAGCCGAAGGACAGGTCGCTGGCGTATACCGACATGAAATCCGCTAAGGCCGAGGAGAACGTGCTTAGACTTCTGTTCTCGGACCAGAAATTGATTGCCGTTGCTGAAAAGGACTTGCAGCCGGCGTGGTTTTCCGCACCGGTGCTGCGTAAGATATACGAGCGCGTGCTGGAGCTGAACCGAAACGACCAGATGGTCGATGTGCTGTCCTTTGAGGGATGGCTGGAGCCTAACGAAATGAGCCTGCTGTCTGCGATACTCGAACCCGGCATTCCGGCCGGAGAGCATCGAGGGGAACTGCAGGAATACATAAACACCATACGAATGCAGCGCGTCAAGGATGGAACCATTACGCAGGCGGGAGAGGACCCGTTGCTTACATTCGGACGCATCAAAAAACAAAACGCGGGAGGACAAACGATATGACGAAAGCAAACGCAAATGCAGCCGCAAACGCACAGGAGCAGCAGGCAGCACAGCAGCAGATCCTGCGCGACCTGCTCGCGCTTGGCAAGAAGAACGGCCGACTGACCCTCAAGGAGATCTCGGATGCACTGAGCCATCTGGAGCTGTCGAGTGAGGACATCGACAAGGTGTACGAGACGCTCGAGACCATGGGCATCGAGGTCGAGACGAACGGTGTGCTGGAGAAGGTCATCGGTGACGATGACGACTCCTTTGAGCCGGAGGAAGTGGAAGAGGTTCCGGAGGAAGAACTGGTCGATACCTCTGCCATGGCTGAGACGTTCGCCATTGACGATCCGGTCCGCATGTATCTGAAGGAGATCGGCAAGGTCGATCTGCTGTCCCCTGAGGAGGAGGTAACGCTCGCAGAGCGCATGCAGAAGGGCAACGAGGCCGCAGAGCGTATCGCAAACGAAGGCGATGCCATTCCGGCGGAGGAGCGCGCACAGCTTGAGAAGGATATCAAGCTCGGCGACCGTGCAAAGAAGCGTCTGGCTGAGGCGAACCTGCGACTGGTTGTCTCCATTGCAAAGCGCTATGTCGGCCGCGGCATGCTGTTCCTCGATCTGATCCAGGAGGGCAACCTCGGTCTGATCAAGGCAGTTGAGAAGTTCGACAGCACCAAGGGCTTTAAGTTCTCTACCTACGCAACGTGGTGGATCCGTCAGGCGATCACCCGTGCGATTGCGGATCAGGCGCGTACGATCCGTATTCCGGTACACATGGTTGAGACCATCAACAAGGTTATCCGCGTTTCCCGCCAGCTGCTGCAGGAGCTGGGCCACGATCCCAGCCCGGAGGAGATCGCCAAGGAGATGAACATGCCGGTTGACCGTGTGCGCGACATCCTGAAGATCGCGCAGGAGCCGGTATCGCTCGAGACGCCGATCGGCGAGGAGGAGGATTCCCACCTCGGCGACTTCATCCCGGACGACGACGCGCCGGAACCGGCGGAGGCGGCCTCCTTTATGCTGCTCAAGGAGCAGCTCGTCGAGGTACTCAAGACTCTGACGCCGCGTGAGGAAAAGGTTCTGCGCCTGCGCTTCGGCATCGAGGACGGCCATACCCGCACCCTCGAGGAGGTTGGCAAGGAATTCAACGTAACTCGCGAGCGTATCCGCCAGATCGAGGCAAAGGCGCTGCGTAAGCTGCGTCATCCGTCGCGCTCCAAGAAGCTGAAGGATTTCCTGAACTAAAGAAGCCCAAAGCCGCTTACCGACAGGTAAGCGGCTTTTTTATGGAAAACGGAGGATTGAGGATGGAGAATGAAACCGTTATGTTAATTCTCCATTCTCAGTTACTGCGATATTCGAGATACCGCAAAAATGCCTGACCGCCAGAGATGCGTCTATCGTGTTGTAAAACTGCGGTAGAATATTGCCTGAGATCAGCGGAACGGCCAGCTGTGCAAAATGCCGTCACAGGCTTCCCTTTGTCAGATTGTGCGAAGGGTGTTTTTTCTTCCTTTGTGAAGTAGCACTAAAATTATATCATTTTATTTGTAAGAAATAAACAAAAGTGAGTGATTTCGCTGAAAATCTTTCGGAAATGCAAAAAACAAAGGAAAATTCGGATTTTTTATCAGAATGTGTGCGAAACGTACACTAAGTGGCCGCCGCTGTTATTCGACGGCGTTGTGAAAAATGCTACATGAAAATTGCACAAAAAACTGCTTGCATACCTGGTTTGTATGGTGTATAATAACGAAGAAGGGGAACGATCCCGCAAAGAGAGGATTGCTCCCGCGAAACAAAGCGCCCAGGAGTATAACGTGCCGGCAGGGCACGATGACAGGTTAGGGCAGGGGAGTGTAATATAAACTATGGCGAATTATCCGGTTAACAAGATCCGTAATGTATGTCTGATGGGTCACGGCGGCGACGGCAAGACCTCGCTGGTCGAGAGCCTGCTCAATATCGCCGGTGTAACCGACCGCGTTGGCAAGATCGCGGACGGCAACACGGTTTGTGACTTTGATCCCGAAGAGATCAAGCGCAAGTTTTCCATTTCCACGGCTGTAGCGCCGGTAGAGTGGAACGGCTGCAAGATCAATCTGCTCGATACCCCGGGTTTCTTTGATTTTGAAAGTGAAGTGCAGTGCGCACTGCGCGTTGCGGAGTCCGCGCTGATCGTCGCAACCGGCAAGTCCGGTCCGGGCGTCGGCACCGAAAAGGCTTGGGCTCACTGTGAGGAGCACGCAATGCCGCGTATGTTCTACATCTCCAAGATCGACGAGGAAAACTCGGATTACTATAACTCTCTGCACAAGCTGCAGAAGCAGTTCGGCGTATCGGTAGCGCCGATCGTTGTCCCGATTTTTGAGGGCAACCGCGATACCGTCGGCATTGTGGACTGCGTTATCCGCAAGGCGTACCGCATGGAAGGCAACAAGCGTGTCGAGATCCCGATCCCGGACAACATGAAGGACCGTATCGACCAGCACCGTGCAGCACTGTGCGAGAACATCGCTGAGCTGTCTGAGGACCTGATGGAGCGTTACTTCGCAGGCGAGGAGTTCTCGGATGAAGAGCTGATCGCCGGTATCCGTCAGGGTGTGAAGGATCTGGTTCTCGCGCCGGTATTCTGCGGCACTGCTGCAACCGGTATCGGCTCCTACGCACTGCTCAAGGGCATTGCGGACTACATGCCGTCTCCCGATGAAAAGCCGGTCGAGATCTGCGAGGACGAAAAGGGCGAGCTGATTGAGATCAACTGCACCCCGAACGGCTCTACCTGTGCATTTGTATTTAAGACGGTCGCTGACCAGTACGGCCGCTTCTCCTACTTTAAGGTTATGTCCGGCGAGGTCAAGCAGGATATGACGCTGGTCAACAAGCGTGCCGATGCAAACGAGAAGATGGGCCACATCTTCACCGTATGCGGCAAAAAGACGACCGAGGTTCCGGTGATCGGCTGCGGCGACATCGGCGCCGTTTCCAAGCTGGTTACCACCAAGACCGGCGATACGCTTTCGATGAGCGTTCGCAAGGTTGAGCTTGAGCCGATCGAGATTGCGCCGCCGTGCTACACGCAGGCAATCGCGCCTAAGGTAAAGGGCGTTGAGGAGAAGATCTCCACCGGTCTTGCTCGTCTGCATGATGAGGATCCGTCCTTCGATACCGAGTTCAACGCGGAAACCAAGCAGCACCTGATCTCCGGCGCGGGCGATATTCATCTGGACGTTCTGTGCTCCAAGCTGAAGGATAAGTTTGGCGTAGAGGTTACGCTGACCGACCCGATCGTTCCGTACCGCGAGAAGATCCGCAAGGCTGTTACGGTAGAAGGCAAGCATAAGAAGCAGTCCGGCGGCCATGGTCAGTACGGCCACGTTAAGATGGAATTTGCACCGTATGCCGAGGGCGATTACCTGTTCCAGGAGAAGATTTTCGGCGGTTCCGTACCGAAGAACTTCCATCCGGCAGTTGACAAGGGCATCCGCGAGGCGATGGAGCATGGCGTTCTGGCCGGCTATCCGATGGTTGGTCTGCGTGCAACCCTGCTCGACGGCTCCTACCACGATGTAGACTCCAACGAGCTGTCCTTCAAGATGGCGGCCCGTCTGGCCTACAAGGCTGGTATCCCGCAGGCAAATCCGGTTCTGCTCGAGCCTGTCTGCTCGCTCAAGGTCGTTATCCCGGATTCCTACATGGGCGATGTTATCGGCGATCTGAACAAGCGCCGCGGCCGCATCATGGGCATGAATCCGCTCGACGGCGGCAAGCAGGAGATCGTAGCCGAGTGCCCGATGGCAGAGCTTGGCGATTACGCGATCAAGCTGCGCTCCATGACGCAGGGCAGAGGCTCGTTTGTTTCCCAGTTCGAGCGCTACGATGAGGCACCGGTTCCGGTACAGGAAAAGGTTATCGCAGCGAATAAGGCTCGTCTGGAGGCGCTGAACAAGGAATAACATTCCCTGCATTTTGTGAAATTGAAACCGGCTGCGTGAGCGGCCGGTTTTTCTTTGGGAAAATTGAGATGTAATGATACGAAAATGGAAAATTGAAAATGGAGAATGGAAGATGAAATGTAATCGTAGGGCGGGGTACACCAGAGTGGCTTCTCTTGCGGCTTTGCCGCAATTCACCTTCTGCCTCACCCCGCCGGATGTAAATTCATCGGCAGCATTAATCTCGTAGGGGAGGCCATTGGCCTCCCGCACTATGGTTTAATGGATGCGTGGGCGACCACTGGTCGCCCCTACGGTTACACGATTGCAAGTGATTTACAAACGGCGGGGTGAGGGCACCCCGCCCTACAGTATAACGTAATCTTTACGTTCATTCTCAATTCTCCATTTTCCATTCTCCATTATGTCAATCGAAAAATTAACTTGTTGAATCATTGGGCTTTTTCTCCTATAATGAGATTTGAAGGGGGGTCTGCCCATGAAGAACAAACGAATGCGCTATATATCGATAACGGCGGCTATCCTGCTGGTTTTTGTGCTGCTGATGCTGCTGTTTTCCAACCGATCGGGAGATTTCAGCGCAATGGAAGCGCAGGACGGCGTACTGGATGCAACATCAGCGGACTTTTCGTCGGCGGTATATGAGATAGACGGTGAATGGACGTTCTATCCTGAGGTGCTCGGCAGCGGCGCAGAGCTGGACGCTGCCAAACCGGGAGAACGCGACGAATCCATTCCATACGGCTCATATCGGCTGAAAATACACGCGCAGCCGAAACAATACCTGACACTCGGCGGCTACTCATTCGATTACAGCACGCGCGTGCTGGTAAACGGCAGTGAAGTGCTCGAAATCGGCAAGGTGGGGGCGTCTGCGGCGGAGTCTGAGCCGCGCATCGACTACATGCTCATACCGATTTACACCGGCGAGGATGGCACGGTCGAGGTGGTCTGTCAGTACGCGAATTTCGTGCACCGCGAAGGCGGCGGTCTGACGCAGATGCATCTGTCCACTGCGGAGAACATCGACCACATGCGCCGAAGCCGGAATTTGTATTCCCTGGTGCTTGGCGGTTCGCTGTGCCTGTTCGGCATGTATTTTCTGCTGTTTGCGGTCTTTCAGGGCGAGATCAAGTATGTTTTCCTCGCGGTTATCTGCGCGTTGCTCGGCCTGCGCGACCAGAATTTCTATGTGCTGCATCTGCTGCCTGCAAATTACAACTGGGCAGTTCCATATCGGTTTCTGGTGCTGATGATTACGCTGCAGCCGTGTTTTCTGCTGCTTTTGCTGCAAAGCCTGTACGAAAAGCTGGCGAAGCCGATTGTTGTGCGGTGCTATGCGGTGCTGTATGCCGTGCTGGCGGCGGCGCATTTTATCCTGCCGACGCAGGATATCGCACCGCTGAGCAGGATCGGGTATTATCTCTCGATGCCGTTTTTCCTGTATCTGGTCGTACAGCTGATTCGGCGGTTCTGGCGTATCCGGCGGCTTGAGTGGGACGACGTGCTCGTTCTGCTCGGCTATCTGCTGCTGTTCGGGTCGAATGTATACGAGGCGGTATTCGGCCGTATCGTGATGACCATTACGCGCCACGGAGCGGCACCGCCGTATCTGCTGGTGTTCGTATTCCTGATCGCGGGAGCCATCAGTTTGAAGATCAACCGCCGGGAACAGGAGCTGTCCGAGAGCCGCCGTCAGCGCGAGGTGCTGACCCAGCTCAACCGGCTGAAAAGCGAATTTCTGCACCAGATGGCGCACGAACTGAAAACACCGCTCACGGTCATGAGCGGCTATGCGCAGCTGACCGACTGGCAGCTTGGCACCGGAGCGGTCAGCGCGGATGCGCATGAACACATGCAGACCATTTCGTCCGAGGCGCAGCGGCTTTCTGCGCTGGTATCGCGGCTGATCGATCTCGCCAACGGCGGCTCACCCGATATTGAGATGGGCGTCATTGACGCGGCGCAGCTGCTGTCCGGCGCGGTGGATGTGTGCCGTCCGATGCTGGAAAAGAAGCACAACCGGCTGGAAAGCGACAGTGGAGAGGGCATTACGCTCTGGGGCAATACGGAAATGCTGCTGCAGGTGCTCATCAATCTGACGGTCAATGCCAACCGTCACACGGAGAACGGCGTGATCGCCTACCGCATTGCGGACGAGGGCGAGCGGGTGTGCCTGCGTGTGAGCGACACCGGCAGCGGCATTGCGCCCGACCTGCTGCCGCATATCTTTGAGAAGGGCTGCAGCGGTGATGGAGGCAGCGGTATCGGCCTGACGATCTGCGCGGATGCAATGAAGATTCACCACGGCTTGCTCGAGGTGGAGCACACCGATGCAGACGGCACGGTGTTCCGGCTCGAACTGCCGAAAAAGCCGCTCAAAACACAAGGAGAGAACGATTGTGGAAGATAAACTGATTTTGCTGGTGGAGGACAACCCGCACATCATGGCGATCAACGATGCGGCACTGCACATGCGCGGTTACCGCACCCTGCAGGCGGAAACTGCACACAAGTGCCGGGAGCTGCTGTGCTTTCACGCGGTGGACTTGATCGTGCTGGATATTCTTCTGCCGGACGGCGACGGTGTGGCGCTGTGCCGCGAGATCAAGCAGGAATACGATGTGCCGATCCTGTTCCTGACCGCTATGGGCGAAAATGAGGATATCGTCAAGGGTCTGACCGCAGGCGGAGACGATTATCTGACAAAGCCGTATGATTTGGAGGTGTTCATGGCCCGCGTGGAAGCGCGTCTGCGTGCGGCGCACCCGAAGGAACGCGCAGTACGGCTTGGCCCGCTGCAGATGAATCTGCTGAGCGGACGCGCGTACATCGGAGAGACCGACCTGAACCTGACGCAGAAGGAATTTGCGGCGCTGCTGTATCTGGCGCGGCACCCGAACCGCAGCGTCAGCGCGCAGGAGCTGTACGAGGCGGTCTGGCAGCAGCCGATGGGAGCCGACCCGCATGCCGTGCGCATGACGATCTCACGGCTTAAGCAGAAGCTCGGCGGCGAGGATGCGAGGGTCACGGTCAATTCGTACCGCAGCAGCGGATATCGGCTCGAGGAGCAATAATTGAATATTTACAGCGGACGGCGAAGGTAACAAATTTGGTACCTTCGCCGTCCGCCGCCTTTTTGCCCTTATACTGAAAGTACGGTGAAATACCTGTATCCTCGGACGGTGCTCCGCGGTAAAGCAAGGGGAAAGCCGTGGAAACCGTTTATTTCATAAGGCAAGGAGGAAGAAAGATGAAAAAACGAATTTGCAGTTTGCTGCTGATATGCAGTATGCTGGCGGGTCTGCTGCCGCAGATCGTGCTGCCGCAGGCGGCGGCAGCGGATACTGCAGCAGCAAGAGACGGCTTTGGTCTGCCCACGGAAGAAAAAACGGGCATAACAGACGCAGCCACACTTCGGAATAACCCATACGGCACGCTGGGATGGGTTCCGCTGTTCCAGAACCACGAGCTGGTTGTAGCCGGTGTGGACTCGGATGAGTTCCAGACGACATACGAGGGCGCAGCCAACGGCAAGGGCAGTCAGATGTCTACGTTCCGGTGGAGCAATTCGACCAATGTCGGCAATGCCGAGCGTATTGCGACTGTGGCGTTTGATCCGAACGGCACCGGCAAGGATGAATACATTGCGAATCTGGTATTTGATAAAAGTTCGGAACGGCTTCGTCTGTATGTGACGAACAAGGACCGCAGAGTATCGAATGTTGTCCAGATTGGAGATGGTAACGACACCGAATACATCAAGAAACTGAAATTCTACCAGACCCGCGCTATGCTGAGTCTGGCCGCAGGCGACTTTGACGGTGACGGCAAGGACACGCTGATGATCTATACGCCGGGCAATAACAAGGATACGGCTACTGTAGACAGCATTAAGGAGTATACGTTCAGCGGCAGCAAACTGACTGACAACGGTCGCGTAATCAACCTCGGTGACGTCATTGACGACGGCCGAGAGGCGCTGAAGGCCATGCTGTACCACGACGGCAACGGCGATAACGAGCTGCGCGCGCATCTGAGCGTTGATATGGAAGTCGGCGACGTGGATATGGACGGTATCGACGAGCTGGCAATGACGGTCAATGTCAACGACCTGAAGGAGAAATCGTATGGCAATTATACCAATTATGAGAAATCCTATCTGACGGTCTACGACTACAATGATACCAATAAAGATAATAAATGGCAGCAGATGATGAAAAAAACACTGCTGAGTAGCAGCGACGGCGCAAAAGGCCGTGCTCGCTTTGCGGGTGTAACCATCGGTTATGTCAGCGATGCGCCGAGCGGCAGCATGCCGCCGGAAGTCGTTGCAGTTGGCTATTACGATAAGAAGGATAATTATAAGGACTGCGAGTTTGACAAGAGCAAGCTGCTGGCATACAGCTATCAGTACAGCACGAAGGATAATTCGTGGATAGAGAAATGCAAGGCCACCGAAGTTGTCACCAACGGCTTTACCAATACCGGCACCAAGGGTGACGATGTGCAGAATCCGATCGCGGTAGCGGCTGTTGCAGCGGACGGCGTGAACACCCAGGAATATTTGTTCATTTCCGGCAGTATGTATAAAGTCGACCCGGCGAACGGCAAGCAGCTGTCTATCCTGGAAGGCTCGGATAAGGGCCATGACCGCTGGCTGGGCGGCCGACTCATCAACAACAGCGGTATTCTGGACTATGCTGTCGGCAATTTTGACGGCAACAAGCAGGGCATGGAACAGGTATACTACGTTGAGTACCGCAAGCAGGAGACCTTCGACAAGCAGTTTTTGAAGATCGGTCAGCTGTACAAAAGCTCGGCTGGCAGCACGTTCAGCCGCTGGGAGGATGACTGGACATACTATGACAAGAGCAACTGCAATCTGGCGCTTACAACGGCAGATGTAAACAACGATGCCATGCTCGCGAAGATCAAAAGCGTCAGCACCGGCTACACCGACCCGAAGGTAATGGCGATTCTGGAAGCATCGCCGCACTTTGCTGAGGTGAATGACGGCGATATCGGAAACTCGCAGACCGGAATCGGATACAGTAAGGATAATACTGTAGCAGTAACGGCATCCGGTTCGTTTGGTTTTGATATCATGGCGGGCTTTGAATATGTTGCACCGCTGATTGAGACCGGCGGCGGTGTTGAATTTAATACCAGTCATACCTTTACTGTTGGTGCAACAAAATCTACAAGCAAGAAAATAACGGTCGAGTATTCTAATGATACGAACGACAATATGGTGCTCATGTATGCAACACCGATGACATATTACGAGTATCAGGTGAAGTATCCGGATGGCACAAAGAAGGGCAATTCGCCGAAGCTGACCAGTTCTATGACGCTGGCGGTTCCGGGTAATCCTTCGATGAACATGGTTTCGGTAGATACTTATAATAAGGCTGCTTCGGCGTACGAGGATATGCAGCAGATTGGCAGCAACCTGCATCTGGGCACGTCCGGTCAGCCGAATACTTATCGTTCCAGTCTGCCGAGCGGTTCACATTCGGAGCAATCCGGTAAAGTTGGTCATTACAAAGATTCGGGTACACAGCTGCAGAGTTTTACGGCTGCAACCAGCAGCGGCGTAACCTTTGATTACACCTATGAGGGTTCGGTGCAGATGTATGGTGTAGTTGGCGGCTTCAAGGCTGGCGGCGGTTATCACTGGGGAGCAAGCGCCGGAACCGAAAAGGTAAACACTGAGGAGATTACCAAGCTGGGCTCTGTTACCGGCGGCGGCGATTCGCGCTATAACTTTGACTGGAGCTTCGGCACATGGACGGTACCGTTCAACGGCGATGAAGTACCGGTACTGGGCTATGTTGTCAGCAATGTGACGGCACCGCCGTCTCCGGCGCAGGATCTGTCGCTGAGTGAGCAGACCACCAACAGTATGGTGCTGTCGTGGGAATCCGGCGACCGTCCGGCGGAGTATTACAAGATTTACCGCTACATTGAGAACAATAAGAATAAGCCGTTCGTATTGATTGACACCGTAGACGCATCGGAATCACCGAGTGGTGAATATGCGTATCAGCTGAAGGATCTTGCGTCGAACGAAGAGTATCAGTATACGATCACTTCCGGATATTATACCAGTAAGGAAGAGTCGGTTGAAAGCGAGATCGTTGTCGGCAAGACGCTGGCGAATGAGATGAGCCGTCCGATTATCAATGGACCGGACAAAGTAACCGTTCCGCTGAACGGCTCGACAACTTTCCGTGTGCAGGCTTCGACTCCGGCAGAATTTTCGAGCACGGATTATCAGTGGCAGAAGCGTCTGCCGGGAAGAAAGTGGACGGATATTGAAGGTGCTACGCAGGACACCTATACCGTAAAGTCGGTAACGAGCGAACTGAATGGTGCGATGTACCGCTGCGTGGTAACGTGTTATACCAAGTCGGCAACGCCGATTTCGTTCTACAGTGATGCGGCAACGCTGACGGTCGGTACACCGCAGGCAACCGCCGGTTTGACGGTATCCGGTACTTTGGAGGGCAGCGGCGCTCAGGATACCCCGTATATCGGTCAGAGTAATTTCAACACGGTTAAAACCACGACAGAATCCGTAGAGACAACCGTTCCGTGCACCGTAGAAGTCGATGGCATGACGCTGAATGTTTACGCAGTAAGCAATCAAGCGGGTGCGGTACAGGGATATGTCGGCATCGATGAAAAGAAGGAAACAAACGGTTCGATATCGACCGTATACTACGCCGTAACAAAGACTGGCGAGAAGTATACCGCAGGTTCGGAACTCACCATGGAGACCACCTATCAGTGGAAGAACAGTGGTGCAGACGCAGCAGTGCCGGGCACAATTACGCCGGAAACCGTAGTGATAGACAAAAACGAAAACGAAAATGAAAACGCAAAAGCAAAAGCGTTTACGCTGGACAGTGCAACGAATGCACCGACAGACGCGGAATACGACGAAAGCAAGTACCGGAACGGCGAGCAGTACCTGATTCACGGTAAGGATACTGTGACGGAGAACGAAACTACGTTTGACCGCTATATTCTCAGTACAATGGCTAAGTCGACCAGTGGTAGCGCCGGTGCGGAAGAGGACACCTATACTGTCAAGTATTATCAGCTGGTGAAGAAGGCAGAGAACAGCTATGACCGGACCGAGCTGACCTGCACACAGCAGACGAAGCTGGGCAGTTATACGGATCCTTCGTTCACACTGGTAACAAAGGAAACTACGGTTGAAAATAAGGTTACTACCTCTACGCCGGGTTCTGGTACGGCGCTGACCCTGACGACGAAAACGGCGGAAAAGAACGGCGCTGCACTCGGCAATGTGGAGTACACGCTGACGATTACGAACACGTCGGACGGCACGGTCAGCACGATTGTCGGCAGAACAGACAGCAGCGGCACGGACAGCAAAACGTGGACCGCACCGACAGCCGGTCTGTATGCCATCACGACCACCGCGACCGGCGGCTTGACAAGTGATACGGTATATTATCTGGCAGGCGTGCAGAGTGTAGAGAACGGCGAGACCAGCACAACGGAGACCGTTTACACTCTTGAAAGCACTGTTGGCAAAGAAAACAAGATTACGAGCGTATACGGTACGCCGATTGATCTGAGCGTGCAGCAGCAGACTGTAACGAAAAACGGAAACAATGTTACCGCAGGCAACAAAACAGAGGTTACGGAAAATATCACCTACACCTGGCGGCAGTCCGGTCAGAGCGAGGGTAAGGAAACGGCTATCAATGGCAGCACTTTCCGACCGGAGAAGGCGGGAACCTATATCATCACGGCATACCAGAATTACAGCGATACTTCCAAGCGCACCAAGCTGGCCTCCACGACCATTACGGTAAAGCGCAAGCCGCTGGAGCTGTATGTTACTTGGCCGGGAGATAATGAAAATCATAATTCGACCGAAGCACCGGACAGCAAGAGCGCATTGGTGGTCAAGGCGGATGCGCTGGAGACAGGTGACTCCCTGCCGTCGGCAATTACAGCCGTATGTGCGCTGTATGATGACAAGGGCAATCGAAAGAACGTCAGCGGCCGCTTTGAGGTAACGATTGCGGTCAACGGTGAGGACGCGGCTGTGAAGTCGCTGCTCGAGAAGTACGAGCTGAATCTGACCAAGCGCATGCTGGTTGTCAAGCAGGACACCCTGAGCGTAACCTATCGCGCCGGTGAAGGCGGCTCGCTTAGTGCAAGCTACAAAAGCGGCGACCTTGACCAGAAGTTTGAAAGCGGTAAGAACATCGCTAAGAACACCAGGCTGATGTTTGATGCCAAGAGCAACGACGGTTTCCTTGTAAAGGAATGGAAGGTCAACGGTCAGTCCATTACCGGTAATACAAAGTACAAGGTGACGGAGATTCTGTCGAACGGCAAAAAGGTCGGCGAACGACTGACGGTAGCGGCGCTGACGGAAAAGCTGGACGTAGAAGTATCCTTCAGCAGTGATTCGCATACGATTACCTTCAGCAGCGGCGAAGGCGGTAAGCTGACCGCAGCACTGAAGGACGGCGGTGCAGTCACGACCGGACAGAAGATTGCGGAAGGCGCAAATGTGACGTTCACGGCTGCGCCGGACAGCGGTATGTCGGTAGCACGCTGGATGGTGGACGAAAAGCCGTATTACTGGCCGGGTACGACCGATCTGTACCGTGAGTCCACGCTGACACTGGAAAATGTGCAGAAGGACCGCAAGGTAGCGGTAGAGTTCAGCAAGGCAGGCACCTATAAGCTCACCTTCAACATCGAGTCGGAAACCGGCAGCACCTTGCCGTCCGTGCAGACCTCGGCGAAGCTGGCAGACGGCACTGCGGCAGATCTGAATGCGGTTCCGGACGGTGCGGCAGTAACGTTTGCACTGGAAAATCTGGGCAGCAACTACACGGTCAAGACGTGGAAGGTGGATGGTAAGGAAGCCGCAAATTCGGGTACGCAGAAGCAGTTTACGCTGCGCAATATCATGGGATCGCATACGGTTACGGCTGTAATCAATGCGGCGCAGGAGGTAACGCTGACCTTCAAGGCAGTGGATGCAAAGGGTGACCTGATAAACGCAGACATTGCTTCCGTTACCGCAAAGATTAAAAACGGCAATGCGATTACCAACGGCAGTACGGTCGGCAATTATTCGACGATTGAGTTTGCTGCTGCGGTAAACGAGAATTACTACGTTTCTAAATGGACTGGTGCGGAAGCTGATGCAAAGGATTCGACAAAGGCCTCCATCGCAAGTCTGGAAAAGACCACTGAGGTTATCGCACATATCGCGGAGAAGCCGCAGGTGACGGTGGCAGCTGCTGAGAACGGCGCGGTTACAGTCAAGGGCACGCGCGTGAACGAGGTATCTATCACGAAGGACAGTATCAACACGCATGTTGATTATGACAGCGCGATTACCATCACGGCGGAGCCGGAGGAAGGCTACTACGTTAAGAGCCTTACCGTTGGCGGCAAGACGTTTGATTATGATTCTCAGAATACCTATCAGTCGGGTACTCGCACGGAGACTGTAAAGAATATCACGGCAGATACCGCGGTGACGGCTGTGTTCGGTAAGGAACCGGTTATCGTGTTCTCCGGCACATATGCGGATATTACCGCGCAGAACGGTTCGCTGAACAGCGGCAGCTTTGTATTCATGCACACGCCGATGCTGGAATTCCTCGCGGCGCCGCATTTCGGTTACGAGCTGACAGCATGGACGGTGAACGGCAATGCAATCACAAGCGGGATTGAGCAGAAGCCGGAGGAGAAGCAGCTTTGCAAGCTGACCGGTCCGATTACTGCAGATCAGACCGTCGTTGTTACGGCAGCCGAGATCCCGCAGTACGACTTCAACCTGTCCGTTGATTCGCTCGGTGACGAGGGATACGGCGGCATGGTTTCCGCAGAAATCACCCGCAAGGGCATGAGCGCATACGAACAGGAGGACCTCGAAGCAGGCACGCACCACAGCTTCTACCGCGACTCGGATATCACGATCACGGCGGTGCCGAACGCAGGCTACCGCGTACAGGACTGGACCATCAACGGCCAGACCACAGCGGATACCGCAGTGAGCAAGAAGCTGTACAATCTGCAGGATGAAACGACGGTTCAGGTTCGCTTTGTTAAGCTGGTGACCGGCATTACCTTCGGTCCGACGCACGAAACAAGCGAAGGCGGCTATATCAGCGCGGCAGAGGCGAATGAAACGTCTATCCTCGGTGATGCGGCTACCGGCGCGAATATTGCGGCAGGCGTGCCGATCAAGTTCACGGCAGAGGTAAAGCCTGGTTACGCAATCGAAGGCTGGTACGTCAACAATGTGCGTGATGACAGCGCAGGCACAGGCGAAACCTACACCTATCCGAACACGACCAGTGCAAACTCGATTTACATTGCGCCGAAGTTCCAGCAGGTCAAGTACAACATCACCACTGGTGATAACGTCACCGTAAACGGACAGAACAGCACAACCGCACGCGGCGGCGAGTCGCTCACCTTTACGGCAGTACCGCCGGCAGGTCAGAATGTGACCGGCTGGACAGTCAACGGCGAGGCAGTTGCCGGTAACGGCAATACGCTGACGTGGACGGTCGAGAACGGCTGTCTCACGAAGCCGAACGTAACGTCATATCATGTTGAAGCACAGTTCAGCGCAGGAGAGTACAAAGTAACGTACAGCCAGCCGGCAAACGGCACGCTGAGTGCATCGGTTGCAGCTGGCACACCGGTCAACGGCGGCACTAAGGTTGCCTTCACCGCAGAACCCGATAAGGGTTATGAGATTGACGAGTGGACGGTAAACGGTCATTCGGTTGCCAACAGCGGCAGCACCTACACCCTGAACGTAACCGAAAACAGCACGGTTGCAGTCACCTTCAAGGCAATGGTTCCGGTCAGCGCAGTGCCGAACGGCAGAAACGGCAATATCACCATCACCGCAAACGGCAAGACGATCACGGACGGCTATGTTTCCTCCGGTTCGGACGTAACCTTCACCGTAACGCCGGAGAATACAGACGATATGGTGCAGGCATGGCAGGTGAACGGCTCGACAGTCGCTGAGATGACCGATACGGCAGATGCACCGCTCACTTATACGGTCAAGAATGTAACCGCAAAGACTGAGGTTTCCGCAACGCTGATTGAGCGCCCGACATACACCATTACGGTAACAAGCGAGGGCAGCGGTACGGCGTCGGCAGAACCGGCAAGCGTCAAGCGCGGCGGCAGCACGACTGTTACCGCAGTACCGAGCAGCAATAGCTACTATCTCAAGGAATGGTCGGTTAACGGCGGTGCTGCACAGGCTGCATCCGGCAATACGCTGGCACTGACGGAAATTCGCAGGGATACGACGGTCAAGGCCGTATTTGACGGCGCGATCAACTACGATGTAACCCTGGATGTTCAGGATGCAGATACCGGCACAACGGTTGCTGCAGCGGCAAACGGCAAGGCCATTACGCCGCAGAAGAACAGTCCGGCAAGTGTTACCCGCGGCAGCAAGATCGTATTCACGGCAACGCCTGCCGTAGAAAACGGACGAAACAAGCAGATGGTCGCACAGTGGATGGTAAACGGTGTAGATCAGAATAACATCTCTAACGAGCTGGTTATCCCGAGCCTGACCGGCAAGACCGATGTAGCTGTCAAGTTCGTTCCCTACAAAGGTTTCGCCATTCCGACCGGCGGCATCGGCTGGAAGGTCTCCGATGTGAAGCGCGTACCGGATGATACGCAGCCGACGAGCGAAATCCGCAAGAACGGCGATCTGACATTCACAGTCGGTCTGGCAGGCGACTACACGGTAATCAGCAAGCTGGTCATCAACGGCTACGACTGCATCAACGGCAAACTTGTCGAAAACGCAACGCTGCACGGCTGTGACGCAGTGGAAGCCAGGAAGAACGCAAACGGCGGTTACACCGTCACGATCAAGAACGTAACGGCAGTGCCGGATATGAGCGTAGAAGCACATCAGGTAATCATCGGCAGTCTGACCGTTCCGGAGAAATTCAAAAATATTCCGGAACTGGATACGGTCGAAAAGATTCAGGCAAAGCTGACAGCGGAACTGACCGGCAGGAAGGATGGCGTGGCGTTCTACGACATCGCGCTTAAATACTATGACGGCAGCAAGTGGATTACGGTAGACGAAACCAACTTCCCGGCGGAAGGCGTAGACGTTGTTCTGCCGTATCCGAACGGTACGGACAGCAAGGATACCTTCCAGATCGTCCATATGCTGACCAAGACCGGCTCCGAGGGCGAGATCGAGAATGTTCCCCATACCAAGGAGACCGATGGCCTGCGGTTCCATGTAACCAGACTGTCTCCGTTCGGCGTAAGCTGGACGAAGTATACCGCGCCGACGCCGACCGGCGGCGGTGGCGGCGGTGGCGGCGGAGCCGTTGCCCCGACCACCTACGACATCGTGATCCCGTCCGCACTGGCGAATACCGTCAAGGCGGATAAGACCAAGGCGGCCGCAGGCGACACCGTAACGCTGACTGCTGCCGGAGAAGGTACGCTGACTGTCACGGACGCAAACGGCAAGACGGTTGCCCTGACCGACCTCGGCAGCGGCAAATACACCTTTAAGATGCCGTCGGCTAAGGTCAGCGTGGGCTTCAAGACCACCCCAGACCAGCCGTGCGATGGCGGCAAGGATTGTCCGTCCGCACCGTTTACGGATGTAGATACTGCAAAGTGGTATCATCTGTCCGTTGATTATGTGCTCACGCACAAAATGATGAACGGCGTATCGAGCCGTGCATTTGCACCGAATGCCAACCTGACGCGCGGTATGCTCGTGCAGATCCTGTATAACCTGGAAGGCAAGCCGAAGGGCACAGCAGCGAACTTCTCGGATGTGCAGGCTGACGCATGGTATGCCGAAGCAGTCGGCTGGGCAGCGTCCAATAAGGTCGTAACCGGCTATGCAGACGGTACCTTCCGACCGAATGCAGCCGTCACCCGCGAGCAGGCGGCAGCGATCCTGTATCGCTACGCCCAGAGCAAGGGTATCGACGTAAGCGTGGGTGAGAATACCAATATTCTCAGCTATGTGGATGTTCAGCAGGCAAGTGAGTACGCGATTCCGGCTCTGCAGTGGGCAGTCGGCGCAGGCGTGCTGAACGGTAAGAATGGCGGCCGTCTGGCACCGACCGGCACCGCCACCCGTGCCGAGATCGCAGCGATCATGCAGCGCTGGTGCGAAAACATCATCAAGTAACGGCAGACAAAACAGCAGGACAGAGAAAAGGGCTGACCCGACGGGTCAGCCCTTTTTTTATGCGGTTGAATAATGGAGAATGGAAAATTGACGTGACGATTTTCTGTTGCGTGGGCGGCCAATGACCGCCCCTACGGTTACGCGTGTGCAGGTTGTTTGATACGGTGCGCCGAGTCGTCGCACCCTACGGTATAGTCTTACATCAGATACAATTCGTAGATGCCGTCCGTAACAACGCGCAAACGAGTTGCGCAACACTGTTATGTTGCGCCTGCGGAAATTGAACCGCCTGTGTAGCAGTACGAATACAGCTTGAGCGATGAAGGCGGAGAAATGGGCGGACACATTGGTCCGCCCCTGCGGTAATCTGCACCTTCGAGGAAAACTCCTGCCTCGCACAATTACTAATTCTCAATGATGTACTTCCGCGCCCAGACGAGTGCGGCGACCGCCGTGACCAGCTCCACCATCGGGAACGTCAGCCAGACGCCATCGACGCCGAGCGCCCATGCGAGCGGAAACAGGATCGGCGGCACGGCGATCACGCCGCGCAGCAGCGAAAGGACAAACCCCTGCACGGTCTTATCCGATGCGCTGAAAAACGCTGCCGTAACCATGTTCACGCCCGCGAACAGGAAACCTGTGAAGTAGATCCGCAGGCCGCTCTCCGCGTAGGCGGCAAGCTGCGGGTCATGCTCACTGTTGAACACCGCCGTCAGCGGCTCCGCGCCGAGGAAAACCGACACGCACAGCACGGCTGCAATCCCGAGCGCGGTGCAGATGCCCCAGCGGAACAGCCGCCGCAGCTGTTCCCTGTCACCGAGACCCGAACTGCGGCTGACCAGCGGCTGTATGCCGGTGCACAGTCCGGTAAAGACAGCGATTCCCACCAGAGCAAGATTGGCCACCACGCCGTAAGCCGCCACGCCGGTATTGCCGCTGAGGCGCAGCAGCACCAGATTGAACAGCAGCAGCACCACGCCGGAGGCGATTTCACCGATGAGCGAGGACAGACCGGGCGCACACAGGCTCGGCACACGGCTGACGCGCAGCGGCGTTTTGACGAGATGGAAGCCGCGGGACGGCCTCCGCAGGTGCGTCAGCAGCACCAGAATGCTGACAAACGGCGAAAAGCCGGTCGCAAGCGCCGCACCGAACATGCCCAGTCCGCACGGGAAAATGAAAATGTAATCGAACACGATGTTGAACAGGCTGCCCGCGATCATGCCGCACATGGCAACGGTCGGCGCACCGTCGTTGCGCGTGAATGCCAGCAGCACGTTGTTCATCACGAAGAACGGCCCGAAGCACCACAGCATGCGCAGGTAGGTTGTCGTCATGCCGAGCGTCTGCGCGTCCGCGCCGAGCAGACCCGCGAGCGGTTTTGCAAAGCACAGTCCGCCGAGCAGGAACAGCAGTCCGAGCAGCAGTCCGAGCGCCGCCGCGTGCGTGAATACGCTGTCCGCCTGTCTCCGATCGTTCTGCGCCCGCGCGATCGTGTACTGCGTTGCCGCGCCCACGCCGAGC
>ENA-OPBG01000945-OPBG01000945.1-human-gut-metagenome-genome-assembly--contig:-NODE-945-length-22367-cov-5.109134_pt1 | contig 22367 bp, 17 predicted proteins | sample MGYA00241065_ERZ501446 | MGnify/ENA primary metagenome ERZ501446 (study PRJEB25962, sample SAMEA2042632) | human gut metagenome | biome: human gut; feature: human-associated habitat; material: faeces...
GTCTTGCGTGGATTCCCTGTGCATCTGTTACTACATACTTAAATTCTTTCATGATTCAACACTCCTGTTCTTTAAAAAATATTTAGAAAATTAATAAGTTACTACTCTGCTTTCAATGGCTTTTTGAGTAATACAATTCCCGCCATTGCTACGACAGCTCCTACAACCAATGCTATCAAAAACATCAATGGATTGTCAATAATTCCGATGACAAAAATTCCTCCATGCGGAGCTCTTGATCCGCATCCAAACATCATGGATAATGCGCCTGCTATTGCAGAACCAACTATACATGGCGGAATGATTCGAAGCGGATCAGATGCTGCAAATGGAATGGCTCCTTCTGTGATAAAAGAAAGTCCCATGATGTAGTTTGTGATACTTGTCTGCTGTTCACTCTTTGTGAAACGGTTTTTAAAAAATGTGGTGGCAAGTGCGATTGCGATCGGTGGAACCATACCTCCGATCATAACAGATGCCATAATATCAAACTGTCCACTTGCGATGGATGCCGTTCCAAATACATATGCCGCTTTGTTGAACGGTCCGCCAAAATCAATGGACATCATACCTGCAAGAACCGCTCCCAGAAGCATCTTGCTGGATTCTCCCATTCCGGAAAGGACATTATTCAGCCAGGTGTTAAATGCTCCAACCGGTGGGTTTACGATAAAGATCATAAATGCTGCCATGATCAGAATCCCAAAGAATGGATACAGAAGAACCGGTTTTGTCCCTTCCAGAGTTTTCGGAAGCTTGTCAAACAATTTCTTCAATCCGATCATCAGGTATCCTGCTGCAAATCCGGCGATCAGTGCACCGAAGAATCCGGATGAAATCCATGCGTCTTCTGCAAGGAATACAGAAGTTCCGGCTTTTGCAAGAAGTCCGCCTACAATACCAGGCATCAATGCCGGTCTGTCACCAATTGCCATTGCAATATAACCGGCAAGGATCGGGAACATCATCCCAAACGCTGTATTTCCAACGGTGTTGAAGAATTTTGCAAGTGGAGTTCCACTACCAAATGCTGCTGTACCTGCATTTGCACCGTCAACCAGAAAAGAAAGCGCGATCAGGATTCCACCGCCGATTACGAACGGAAGCATATGGGATACTCCATTCATCAGGCTCTTATAAATCTTGCGTCCGATGGTATCTCCGTCAGCTGACGCACCACCCTCTTCTGTTGCTCCACCCTTGCTGTGATAAACTGGAGCGTTTCCACTCAAGGCACGTTCGATCAGCTCCTGTGCTTTGTTGATTCCGTCAGATACCTTTGTACTGATCAGCGGCTTGCCGTCAAATCTTGCCATTGCGACATCCTTGTCGGCTGCAATGATGATACAGTCACAGGCAGCGATTTCTTTCGGTGTCAGTACGTTCTTGGCACCACCAGATCCGTTTGTTTCTACCTTGATGGTAACTCCCATTTCTTTCGCTTTCTTTTCCAGACCTTCCGCCGCCATGTAAGTATGGGCGATACCGGTTGGGCATGCGGTAACTGCGAGGATCTGATACGGTTTTGCAGATGTATCCGCCGGAGCTTCTGCTTTTTCTTCTGCTTCTTCCGGGAATTTTTCTTTCTCGGCTGCATCAACATAAGCAAGAAATTCATCAACATCCTTTGCATGAAGCAGCTTGTTTCTGAAATCCTCATCCATCAGAAGCATGGACAGACGACTGAGTACTTCCAGATGTACATTGTCCTCTGTATTTGGTGCTGCGATCAGGAAAATAAGGTATGCCGGTTCTCCGTCCAGAGAATCGTAATCTACACCCTCCGGAAGTACCATGGCTGCAAGTCCCGGTGCGCTTACCGCTTCAGTCTTGCCATGCGGGATTGCAATGCCTTCACCAATTCCTGTAGTTCCTTCTTCTTCTCGTTTGAAGACGGTTTCACGATAGGTGTCAATGTCATTGATGTTCCCGCCTTCTGCCATAAGATCGACCATTTCACGGATGACCTGCTCTTTGGAGTCTGCCTTGCCATCGAGGCAAATACTTTGCTTTTTAAGTAAGTCTGTAATCTTCATCTTGTCATTCCTCCCATTTGATTTTATATATGGTACACTTCTGCCGGTTCTCCAAGAAGCGCAACAATCTCATCTCTTGTAGCGAGCCACGAACAGAATGCCGAAGCGCTTCCTGCCGCCACACCCAGGCGGAATGCTTTTTCCATATCTTTTGTATTCAGATATCCGGTAATAAATCCTGCCACCATAGAATCACCTGCGCCAACAGAATTGACAACCTTTCCTTTCGGAGGCATGGTCTCATAGACTTTTCCCTCCTTTGTCACAAGGATCGCTCCGTCACCTGCCATGGATACCAGTACATGCTGTGCTCCAAGTGCCTGTAACTTCTTCGCATAAATGATGATGTCTTCTTTTCTCTTCAGTTCTACGTTAAACATCTCACCTAACTCATGGTTGTTCGGTTTGATCAGGAACGGATGATATTTCATAACTTTTAAAAGAAGATCCTTGGTTGCATCCACTACAAAACGGATTTCTTTTCCGGAAAGTCTCTCCAGGATTCTCTCATAAATATCTTCCGGCAGAGTATTCGGAATACTTCCTGCAAGGATCAGTACATCGCCTTCTTCCAGCTTATCCAGCTTTTCATATAATGCCTGAATTGCTTCTTCTGTGATAACCGGTCCCTGTCCGTTGATCTCAGTCTCAGTTCCTGCATTGATCTTTACATTGATTCGGCTATTACCTTCTTTTAACGGGATAAAATCTGTCTCACATCCGAACTCTTCCAGCATCTTTTCCAGTACATCTCCGGTAAATCCCGCCTTGAATCCAAGCGCTTTGCTCTTAAGTCCCAGATTGGAAAGGATCACAGATACGTTGTTCCCTTTTCCTCCCGGATAGATATGTTCGCTTGTTGTCCGGTTGATCTCTCCCGGGATCAGCTGATCTGCCTGTACCACATAGTCCAAAGACGGGTTAAATGTCACTGTGTAAATCATTATTTTGCAACCTCCACAATATTTTTATATTTGTTAAATGTAGCATCCTTAAGCTTTGTTGTAATGATGTCCACTGCATCCAGTTCTGAAAATGTTACCGGTGCTACCTGACCGAATTTGGTTGAATCTGCAAGGATGTAAGCCTTTGCGCTTCTTAAGATCGCCATCTCTTTGATCGCAGCCTCCCGGATATCCGGTGTGGTGCATCCACTCTCTATATGAATCCCATTGGTTCCGAAGAATCCTTTTGTGAAATGGTATCTTCCCAGGTTTTTCATTGCTTCCTCTCCGACCAGTGCCAGCGTTGCTTCTTTTAATTCCCCACCGATCAGATAAACTATACATCCTTTCTGTGTCAGCTTCTTCGCATGCATGATTCCGTTTGTCACATACACAGCGTCCTGCTCTGTCAGGAAATCAATCAGGAAATCCGTGGTCGTTCCGGCATCGATATAAACAAAATCATCTTTTTCAATCAGAGATGATGCATACTTTCCGATCTGCACCTTTTCATCAATGTTCAGATCCTGTCTGACTGCAACAGATTCGTCTCTGGTGTACTGCGCCATATTGACTGCGGTTGCACCACCATGTACCTTGATCAGCTTTCCTTTTTTATGAAGTGTTGTCAGATCTCTTCGTATCGTTGACTCTGACATATCCAGAAGCTCGGTCAGTTCCTGAACAGTGATTGTCTTGTGTTCATTCACTAATTTCAGAATTTCACTGAATCTTTCTTCTGCAAGCACTTATCTCACCTCCATTTCGACTGGTTATGACTGATTTATTCAATTGTATTTCATATTCCAGTCATTTTCAATCATTTGTTTTCTTTTTCGTTCATATTTAGATCTAATATATCGCCTTTTTCAGTCAAAGTCAATCATTTTCAGCCATAAATAACTACCAAAAAAATAGGGATGATTTTGTGCATTTTTATGGGTGTGGAACCGGTGGTGCCAGAGTTCCGACTTGTGTTTCATCTCCATTGCACTCAACGGAATTGGAAATGGATATAGTCGGAACGGAACTCTGGCTTCTACATTACTGGCAAAATGCAGCAAAAGGCTTTGTTTAACCTAACCAAATGCAAATTTATACTTTTCTCTTATATGCAAAAAAGCCAAAGCACTTTTTTAAGTTATATTGAATGATAACTTATCTTTAAGTACTTTGACTTTTTATTTAGGCAAAATCAAACAGGGATAACTGATTGGTCTCCGGGAGGTCGCCCAGCAAACCCATATCTGCCATCAAGTCAACCAATGTCTTGCTGACTTTTGTTCTCTGACGGAAATCGTCTTTAGAGAGGTATGGTCCGTCTTTAGCGGCAATTTCCATAGCCTCGGCGGCTTTATCGCCCATGCCGTCAATGGTGTTGAACGGTGGAAGGAGCTTGTCGCCGACGATCTGGAACTTGGATGCTTTGGATTTGTAGATATCGATCGGTAAAAAATCAAATCCTCTGGCATACATTTCCAGTACATTTTTCATATCTTTTAAGGTATCCTGATCTTTTTTACTGAGCTGATTGAGTTCTGCTCTTCTTTTATATTCTTTCATATGGTAGAGAAGTTTTTCTTTTCCCTGTCCCATCAGTTCGTAAGAGAATGCAGATGCACGGATTCCGAAGTATGCCGCATAATAGGCAAGCGGATAATTGATCTTGCAGTAGGCAATCCGGTATGCCATCATGACATAAGCTGCAGCATGGGCTTTCGGGAACATGTATTTGATCCGCTCACAGGACCAGATATACCATTCCGGCACGTCATGCTCCAGCATATCTTTTTTAAACTGTGACCACTCTTTACATTTTCCTTTTGCAACGGTTCCTTTACGCACACGTTCCATGATTGTGAAGGATTCTTCACTTTCAACACCTTTGTTGATCAGATAAGTCATGATATCATCACGGGTACAGATTGCCGTGGAAATGGTTGCCTTTCCTTCTTCAATCAGGGTCTGTGCATTGTTCAGCCACACATCTGTTCCATGAGACAGACCTGAAATACGGATCAAGTCCGAAAGTGTCTTTGGCTTGGTATCAATTACCATCTGGATAACAAAATCTGTACCAAACTCCGGGACTCCCAGACAACCAAGCGGACATCCGTCAATGTCCTCCGGTGTGATACCGAGCACCTCTGTTCCTGCAAAAAGTCCCATTACACCTGGATCATCCAATGGAATATCAGTCGCTTTAAATACATTATTCACTCCATCGTATTTATTGTCCATCGCATCGGAATTGATCAGCTCTTCCAGCGTTTTGATCATGGTCGGATCATCGTGTCCGAGAATATCCAGTTTCAAAAGGTTGTGGTCGATGGAATGATAATCAAAATGAGTGGTGATAATATCGGTCGTCATATCATTTGCCGGATGCTGGATTGGAGTGAAAGAGTTAATGTCCTCTCCATGTGGAAGAACTACGATTCCCCCCGGATGCTGTCCGGTACTTCGGCGGATTCCGGTACAGCCAGCTACGATACGATCGATCTCGCAGTTTCGCTTACGGTCACCACGCTCCTCATAATAGTTCTTCACATATCCATAAGCCGTCTTTTCTGCAAGTGCGGCAATGGTTCCGGCACGGAAGGTCTGACCTTTTCCGAAAATAACCTCCGTATACTTATGCGCTTTACTCTGATAATCTCCGGAGAAATTCAGGTCGATATCCGGCTCTTTGTTTCCCTTGAATCCAAGGAAAGTCTCAAATGGAATATCAAATCCGTCTTTGACCAGCTTCTGTCCACAGACCGGACAGTTCTTATCCGGCATATCGTGTCCACAGCCACCCACATATTTTTTCACTTCTTCCGAATCAAAATCACTATAGTGACAATTGCTGCAATAGTAATGTGGAACCAGAGGATTGACCTCCGTGATTCCTGCCATAGTTGCAACGAATGAAGATCCTACCGAACCACGGGATCCTACCAGGTAACCATCCTCGTTGGATTTCCATACTAGCTTCTGCGCAATGATATACATAACCGCAAATCCATTGGAAATGATGGAATTCAGTTCTCTTTCCAGTCGTTCATGTACGATCTCCGGAAGGGGATCCCCGTACATAGAATGGGCTTTATTATAACAGATATCTCGCAGCATCTGGTCGGAATTCTCAATAACCGGAGGACACTTATCCGGGCGGACCGGAGAAATCTTCTCGATCATATCCGCAATCAGATTGGTGTTCCTGATCACAACTTCATACGCTTTTTCCGAACCAAGGTAGGCAAATTCATCCAGCATTTCCTCCGTTGTACGAAGGTATAGTGGTGCCTGCTTATCGGCATCTCCAAATCCTTTTCCTGCCATGATGATCCGGCGGTATACCTCATCTTCCGGATCCATGAAATGTACGTCACAGGTTCCCACGACCGGTTTGTGGAACTGCTCCCCAAGATGCACGATTTTCCGGTTCAGATCCATGATATCTTCCATAGAATTGACCGAAGTTACTTTGTCACTCTCTACCATAAATGCATTGTTTCCAAGCGGCTGGATTTCCAGATAGTCATAAAAATCCACGATCTTCGCGATCGTCTCATCCGGCTTTCCATCCAGAAGTGCACGGTAAAGCTCTCCGGCTTCGCAGGCACTTCCCACGATCAGACCTTCCCGGTGCTCATTTAGCACACTTTTCGGGATACGGGGTCTGCGGTTATAGTAAACCAGATGGGATGCAGAAACAAGCTGATACAAATTCACACGACCAATGTCATTTCTTGCAAGAATAATGACATGATAAGTCGGAAGCTTTTTAATAGAATCCGGGTTCAGATCCCCAAATTCATTAACTTTTGCAAGCGTTGTCAGTTCCCGTTCTTTGAGCATCTGCACAAATTTCACAAAGATTTCTGCCGTGCAGCCTGCATCATCAACTGCGCGGTGATGATTCTCCAGGGAAATATTTAAAGCTTTTGCAACGGTATCCAGCTTGAAACGGTTCAGTGCCGGAAGAAGGACACGGGCAAGTGCAACGGTATCTACATAAGTAAAATCAGCCTCAATCTTCTGCCTTTTGCAGTTCTGCTCGATAAATCCCACATCAAAAGAAGCATTATGCGCCACCAGAACCGCATCGCCAATAAATTCTATAAACTGTGGCAAGATCGTCTCAATATCCGGCGAACCGATGACCATCTCATCAGTGATGCCGGTAAGTTCCGTGATACGGAACGGGATCGGACGTTTCGGATTGACAAAGGTACTGAACTTATCTGTGATCTTCCCGTCTTCCACTTTTACCGCGCCAATCTCGATGATCCGGTCAGTCACAGCGGAAAAACCGGTTGTCTCGATATCGAATACCACGTAAGTGCCTTCCAGGTCCTGTCCCTTTTCGTTCTCTGCGATCTTAGTCAGATCATCTACCAGATATCCTTCCACTCCATAAATAACTTTAAATGGATCATCCTTATCCAGATCCTCGATCACATGATTGGCATCGGTAAACCCCTGCACCACACCATGATCGGTGATCGCAATTGCCGGGTGCCCCCAGTCATGTGCTCGCTTTACCAGATCTTTTGCCTCGGAAACACCATCCATATCGCTCATCTTGGTATGGCAGTGAAGCTCCACGCGTTTTTCCGGATACTTGTCTTTTCTTGTTACACGGAAATCCGAAGTTTTGCGGATTCCGGTTACAGAACCAATGGTCAGCTCTCCATCAAATTTATCAATCGTCGTAACTCCTTTGATTTTCAGAAATACACCTTTTTTAATCTCCGCAAGCAGATCCGGGAGCTGGTCATTGCGGGTAAACATCTTGACCATGATCGTGTCGGTAAAGTCGGTCACGGCAAACATGACGATTGTCTTTTCGTTCCGGATCTCACGGGTATCAAAGCTGATCACCTGTCCCCGGAAAGTAATCTCACCCATCTCTCCGGTAACTGTCTTCAGCTCGATCGGCATATCGTCAAAGTCCCGTCCATAAATTACGTTCGGGTCATCGGAGCGCTTGAGCGGATAATCCCGACGCACAAAGCTTCCCTTGCCACTTTTGAACCCACTGGACTTTCCTGCAAATTCCTGCTTTTTCGGAGTCTCCGGTTTCTTCTGTTCCTGTTTATTCTGCGTACTTGATGCATCTGCTTCTTTAGCGGCATCTTCTGCTTTTTCCGCTTTCTTCTTTGATACGCCTTCCGTTTCTTTTGCTTTTGCCGCCTCTTCCGTGGCATGCTGTGCCTGCAGCTTCTGATTCCTTTCCCTGATCGCATCTACTTCCTGCTGAAGCTGCATTTCATTGAATTTCTTGTATTTGCTCTCTCCTACTTCTTCATAATCAATTTCTACATCCACCGGCACGTGGAAACGATTCTCAAAGACATCCTTCAGATAGCTGGTGATCTCGCTGGTCTTTCCCTCTGCAACAATCGTGTCCGCCATAGTCAGACACATAGTACGCTCCCCTTCGAAGCGACACTTTGCCTTCTGGAACATATTTTTCTCCAGCACACTTTTCTGCTCCAGCTCAAAAAGAATACTCTCTTTGTAGGCATGCATCAGGTTCTCCGGCGTATACTGCTCGGAAAGCCGGTATTCCTCGATGATCGTCACCGGAATATTTTCCTGCGAAAACAGCTGTTCCTCAATCTGGTTCTCCACATAACATACCGTTTTCTTCGGGATCAGATGGGTACTGTAAATATAAACCTTGATATGATTTCTGGCTGAAGTGGAGGTGATTTTCGTCACCTCCACCTTTTCAAACAGCATATGGCTGTCGTTATCGATATTCAATGTTGGAAACACATCAAAAAATAGCTTTGTCATCTTCTATTCGCCCCAATGTTCCAGTTCATTACGAAGTGCATCTAAAAGTTCATCCTCTTTTACCTTGCGGATGATCTCTCCTTTTTTGATCAGAAGTCCTTCCCCAATTCCCCCTGCGATTCCAAGATCAGCCTCTCTTGCTTCTCCAGGACCATTTACCACGCATCCCATCACTGCAACCTTGATATCAAGTGGATATTCAGCAACCATCGTCTCTACTTTATTGGCAAGTCCGATCAGATCAATCTTGGTACGTCCACAGGTCGGGCAGGATACAACTTCAATTCCTCCTTTTCTAAGTCCCAGTGCTTTCAGGATCAGTTTTGCACTCTTGATCTCTTCTACTGGATCCCCTGTCAGCGATACACGAATCGTATCTCCGATTCCCTGATAAAGGATGATTCCAAGTCCTACTGAAGATTTAATATTGCCTGAAAGCAGCGTCCCGGACTCGGTGATTCCCACATGCAACGGATACGGGCATTTCTTTGCGATCAGCTCATGCGCTTTTACACACATCATGACATCTGAAGACTTAATACTGACCACCAGATTGTCATAGCCCATGTTCTCGATCATGTGTACCTTGTCAAGTGCACTTTCCACGATTCCCTCTGCAGTCACGCCACCATATTTTTCCAGAAGGTTCTTCTCCAGCGAACCACTGTTCACCCCGACACGGATCGGAATCTCGTATTCTTTTGCTTTCTCCACAACCGCACGGACTCTGTCCTCACTTCCGATATTCCCCGGATTGATACGGATTTTATCTGCACCGTTTTCAATTGCAGCGATCGCAAGACGATAATCAAAATGTATATCTGCAACCAGTGGAATATGGATTTGTTTCTTAATCTCTTGTAAAGCCTGTGCTGCTTCCATATTCGGAACTGCACAGCGGATAATTTCGCATCCTGCCTTTTCCAGAGCAAGAATCTGTGCAACTGTAGATTCCACGTCCTCTGTCTTTGTATTTGTCATGGACTGGATCGCTACCGGATTGCCTCCACCGATCTTTCTTCCTCCGATATTTATTACTTTTGTCTCCTTCCTTGTCATCTGCTTTTAACCTCCTGTTCTCACACAAAACCCTCTGCCTGCGGGCTTTCGTGCCCACAGAGAGAGGGTTCTCTTTATTTGTCTGCTTTTTCAAAAATCATCTGGTCCCCATAATCCCACTCGGTAAGTGTAAGCTCGGTTCCGTCCACACTGTAATTGAATGTAGTGAGTACAGAATTGATCGCCTGCTCTACTTCCGATGCAGTTACATTATCACCAAGTTCTTTCGCTGTCTCATCCAGCTCTTCCTGCTTCACAGTAAATGTAATCTGCTTTGCCTTGATATCCAGTGTATATCCAAGTTCCACATCCACATCCTTACCATCGATCAGGTTCTTCCAGTCAAGCTCTGCTTCATTATGGTCATCTACTTCCAGTATCATATCACTCTCATCATGCTTCCACTTTCCTTCCAGCGGATTTCCGAAAAATCCCTGGTAAATGAAATATCCAGCCACGATAATGATCAGAACGGTCGTAATTCCTGTCACATAGTTCCACACACGGCTTCTTTTATCTTCATCATTCTTTGCAATAATCATAGAATCAAGCCCTCCACATCATGTCAATCTTATAATTCATTATACGGGTTTTAACTTTCACTGTCAACGGGGACTGCAAAGAAGAAGATTCAATGTGACTGACGCCATAAAAATCTTATATTCAATTACTGAATATGCGGAAATACCGGTTTGAGTGCCGGATAAATCTGACGGAACTCCTGGTATCTCTTTTCGTATTTTTCAACCAGCTCTGCTTCCGGTTCTACGGTATCTACAATCTTAACCAGCTTGTCAGCTGCTGCTTCTACGCTTTCGTATTCGCCGCATCCGACTGCTGCAAGGATTGCACCTCCAAGTGCCGGTCCTTCTTCGCTCTCGATGATATCCACTTTCAGGTTCATGATATTGGCGATCATTTTTCTCCAAAGAGGACTCTTTGCTCCACCACCGCAGATCTTGGTACGTTCGATCTTGATTCCAAGGCTTTTTGCAACTTCAAGGGAATCACGAAGTGCAAATACAACTCCTTCCAATACTGCCTGCATCATATCTGCTCTCGTGGTATCCATAGTCATACCGGTAAAGGTGGCTCTTGCATAAGGGTCATTGTGCGGTGATCTTTCTCCCATCAGGTATGGCAGATAGAATACATGGTTCTCACCAAGCTTTGTGATATCCTTCTGCTCTGCTGCGAAATCATCCGTGTGAAGAATCTCTTCTGCCCACCATTTATTGCAGGATGCAGCACTTAACATGCATCCCATCAGATGATAATGACCGTCTGCATGTGCAAAAGAATGCAGAGCATTGTTCTTATCCACGCCGAAGTTTGCACTGGAAATAAAGATGGTTCCGGATGTTCCAAGAGAAATGTTACATCTTCCGTCACCAACTGTTCCTGTTCCGACAGCTGCAGCTGCATTATCGCCTGCTCCTGCAATAATTTTTACATTTTCAGAAAGTCCGAGTTCTGCTGCTACTTCTGGCTTCAGACTTCCCACAACTTCGTAGCTTTCATAAAGCTTCGGAAGCTGTTCTTCTGTTACGCCGCAGATGTCCATCATTTCTTTGGACCAGCATTTGTGTTCTACATCCATCAGAAGCATGCCGGATGCATCCGAATAATCAGAGCAGAAGCTTCCTGACAGGCAGTATGCCAGATAATCTTTTGGAAGCATGATTTTTGTGATCTTTGCAAAATTCTCCGGCTCATTTTTCTTTACCCACAGGATCTTCGGTGCGGTAAATCCAGTAAATGCAATGTTTGCTGTGTATTTAGAAAGCGTTTCTTTTCCGATCTCGTTATTCAGATAATCCGTCTCTTCTGTGGTACGTCCATCGTTCCAGAGAATTGCCGGGCGGATGACTTGGTCGTCTTTATCCAGAACGACCAGTCCGTGCATCTGTCCACCAAAGCTGATTCCTGAAACCTGGCTCTTATCACACTCAGAAGTCAGTTCTTTGATGCCTTCTACGGACTGGGTAAACCAGTCTTCCGGATGCTGTTCTGACCAGCCCGGATGTGGGAAGTATAATGGGTATTCTTTTGAAACAATTTTTTTGATGTCGCCTTTTTCATCCATTAACAGAAGTTTTACTGCGGATGTTCCAAGGTCTACGCCTATATAGAGCATGATGTACCTCCTTGTTAGGGTTTTTGTATCAACCTGACGGATTCGAGGGATTGTGACCAGATTATAGAAAATAAATATGGCATTTTCCAATCGGCAAAGCATTCCGATGAGCCTCTTAGAGCGGAAATTGTGTCAGCAATGGCTTCCACAATTTTTGAGTCTCATCTCCATTGCCTCAAATGGAATCTGCCATATTTATTTTCTATAATCTGGTCCTCAAGACATTGAACCGCCTGCTTGAAACATAAATCCTGTTTTTAATTCGTGTTTCTTTGTACTATAAAGGGGCGGGTTCATTCAGCCGCCCCTTATATGATTGTGTATAGTTTTAATTAACCCCAAGGATTTTCTGTTGGGTAACGTACACCTTTTGGCTGGTTGTAGCCGATTTCGTCTACCGGTACTCCGATGTATTTGAATACTTCGTAAAGTGCTTTTCCGTAATGTCCGAATGCTACGGCTCCGTGATGCGGGAAGTTCTTTTCGATCAGTACATGACGATAGAATCTGCCCATTTCCGGAATTGCGAAGATTCCGATTGCTCCGAAGGAACGTGTTGCTACCGGAAGGACTTCACCGTGTGCAATGTAAGCTCTCAGTACATTGTCTGATGTGCTCTGCAGACGGAAGAATGTGATATCTCCAGGTTTGATATCTCCTTCAAGTGTTCCCTGTGTTACTTCGATCGGAAGAGATCTTGCCATAATCATCTGGTATTTCATTTCGCAGAATGAAAGTTTGGATGATGCAGTATTTCCACAGTGGAATCCCATGAATGTATCTTTCAGTGTGTAATCGAATTTGCCCTTAATGTCTTCTTCATAAAGGTCAGCCGGTACAGAGTTGTTAATATCAAGGAGTGTTACAGTGTCTTCACTTACAACTGTTCCAATGAATTCGCTGAGTGCTCCATAGATATCTACTTCGCAGGATACCGGAATTCCCTGTGCTGTCAGACGGCTGTTGACATAGCATGGTACAAATCCGAACTGTGTCTGGAATGCAGGCCAGCATTTTCCGGCGATTGCAACATATTTGCGGTATCCTCTGTGTTCTTCTACCCAGTCTTTAAGTGTCAGTTCATACTGAGCAAGTTTTGAAAGGATTTCCGGTTTCTTGTTACCGGCTCCAAGTTCTTCTTCCATCTCTTTTACAATTGCCGGAATTCTTTCATCTCCGGCATGTTTGTTAAATGCTTCAAACAGGTCAAGTTCTGAGTTTTCTTCAATCTCTACGCCGATATTGTAAAGTTGTTTGATCGGTGCATTACATGCAAGGAAATTCAGCGGTCTTGGTCCAAAGCTGATAATTTTCAAATTGTTAAGTCCGATGACTGCTCTTGCGATCGGTTCAAATTCATGGATCATATCTGCACATTCTTCTGCTGTTCCAACCGGATATTCCGGAATGTATGCTTTGACATTACGAAGCTTTAAGTTGTAGCTTGCATTTAACATACCGCAGTATGCATCTCCACGTCCCTGAATCAGGTTATTGCCGCTCTCTTCTGCTGCTGCAACGAACATCTTTGGTCCATCGAAGTGTTTTGCAAGAAGCGTCTCTGAGATCTCCGGTCCGAAGTTTCCAAGATATACAACCAGTGCATTACATCCGGCTTTCTTAATATCTTCCAGAGCCTGTACCATATGGATTTCGCTTTCCACGATACAGATCGGACATTCATAAATGTGTTTTTCTCCGTATTTTTCTTTGTAAGCCTTCATAAGTGCTTCTCTTCTTGATACAGAAAGGCTTTCCGGGAAACAGTCACGGCTTACCGCAACAACTCCGATTTTAACTTCTGGCATGTTATTCATGATCTTTTCCTCCTAAACAAGGACTTTCGTCCGCTTATTTTGCAAGATCGATGTTCTCTCCTTTAAGACCACATACCGCACCTTCAATACCTGCTTCTTCGTGAGCAATAAGCCATTTGTTTTTTGCTGTCAGAAGCTTGTCATCATAAGATTTTGTATGACAGGTCATCAGATCTGTGTTTGTTCCCTGTGGAAGAACAACGATTGCTTTGAATCCATTTCCATCCACTCCACATGGTGCATAGTGAAGGGTTGTTCCATAAATTTCAATTCCTGTTCCTGCCGGAACAAGAAAAGCCTCTACCTTTGATGTCTCATAGGTAAAATCAGATGCAATATCCTGCTCTGATCCAAGAAGTAAAATGATATCTGTAACTGCAACATTCACTTCTGAACTTCTGTGATATTCCAACGCATTCAGCTTGCTGTTATGACCATTACAATATCCGATCTGTATTGGAAGTTCTCCAAAAATTCTCATCTTCAGATCAATTGCAGGTTCTGTCTTCTCCAGTTTGTTATCCGATGGCACATAAATAACCTCCTCCGGAAGTGGTGTCTGCTCCATTACCTTGATCATTTCTGTAAAATCATAGCCATCAACGATACGTCCATAACGTCTGAATTCTGGATCTGTTACATTTTTGATTTTCATTGTGTTTCTTCCTTCTTTCTTTTTATTTTAACAGGCGTGTTCAGTACCTGCTACCGAATACTTAGCCTGTTAACTGCACTTTCTTGTCTTTGTCAACTTTTTCTAACTCATTTTCTGATCCTCTGATTTCTGTCTCCGACGAAACTCACTGGGTCTTACTCCGTATTTTTTCTGAAATGCTTTTGCAAATGCCCTTCCATCTGCAAATCCATTATGCTCTGCGATCTCTTCTACCAATGCATCACTTCCGGTAAGCTCCCGGTATGCATATTCCAGACGAATGCCCTGTACATATTCTTTATAATTGATCTTCGCATATTTCCGAAACATCCGAGACAAATACGTGGGTGAATAACCGAAACTCTGCGCCACTCCTTCAAGTGAAAGATCTTCTTTGAAATTTTCTTTTATGTAACCGGTAATAGAAGAAAGCCGGTTCCTGTTCCTATGTTCACGCACAATTTCTCCACTGACATTCATCTTCCGATACTTCGTCACCATCAGATATAGCAATCTGTAAAAATAACTCTGTACTTGCAGCTCATATCCTATCTCTTTTTCCTGATATGTCGCATACATCTTCTCCACCAATTCTACTAGCTGCTCATCCTGTACTCTTTCCCTGTGGGTAAAACAGATAAACTGCTCATCCGTATAATACCGTTCAAATGTCTGAAGCGGCATCTGAAGTACAATGGTCTTATTCGGAAGTGACGCCGAAATCGAATGCAGTTCATTGGAATTAACGATCACAAAGGTTTTCTTATCCAGATGGATGTCTTCTTCATTGATATAAAAATCCAGTTTACCTTCCAGCACAACAAACATCTCGATTGACCGGTGCCAGTGCTTTTCCCTGACATAATTTCCATCTTTCCCTTCAAACAAAAACATTCGAAAAGAAAGATCCTCATTTGGCAGAACCAGTTCATGTGAACCTTCCATCCTTTCCCCCTTTCTTTCTCCTGTCGGAATATAAACAGCATGATAACCACCATATGACAAACATTGGGTGATCATATATGCATCCCACATATCTGTCTTTATTCTTACACTTTGCGGTGTAAGCATGGTTTTTGGTGCAAGTATCACACATTTTACTCCTGCGGCTGTTAGCTAGTTATAGAGTGAATATCCAAGACAGCCCGCCTCATATCCACACTGAATATCGTATTCATCATTCAACCCAAGTTTCATTTTCATATTTTCAATAAACAGCAGGATATTTTTATAATCCGATGTTACCTTGATTGTTTCAAATACACTGTCAGCCTCACCGATTATTGGTTCCATTGCGCATAATGTGTAATTTGTGGTATGGATATTCATGCCAATTTTTAGTATTCTTTTCATATGAGTGATCTCCTTTTGTATGCGGTAATCCTTGTTACCTTTGTTCTTATCAAATTCTAGTATACAGGTAAATCCACATTGCTACAAATGTGAGGTCACTTCATATTATCTATTATAACGCATTTTGCAAGGATCTGCATAGCTTCTTCGTATTTGTCCGACTCTACACCTGCGCAGGTCAGTAACAGCGTATGTCCTTCGGCTTCCCGGAATGTAAGACCTTCTTTTCGGGCTGCTTTTGCCACTTTCTTAACATCTGTTCCATTTGAAAATATAATTTGAACCATAAAACCGGCTTCCCCGATCTTTACATTTACTGTATCCCCAAATACCTTGTGGATACTCTCCGCAAGCTTTTCTGCCTTTGCCAGATGGATCTTCCTGGATTTACGGACCTGACTCGCCAGATGTCCGTCACGGATAAACTGTGTCAGTGCGATCTGCTCGGCCTTGGATGCAGTCTGATTGTAATTATTTTTTCTTTTTTCGTAAGTTTCCATCAGTTCCGGCGGCAGTATCATATAACTGATCCTGATAGACGGAAGCAGCATTTTGGAAAATGTTCCCAGATAAATGACATTTCTTCCTCCCGAAAGTCCCTGCAGGGACGGAACCGGTTTCTGAAAATATTTGAACTCACTGTTATAGTCATCTTCAATGATCAGAAAATGCTCTTTCTCGGCGCGTCCGACCAGTTCCAGTCTTTCCTGGATCGGCATCACCCCACCAAATCTTGTCATCTGTGATGGTGACACGTAATACATTCCAATCTCTTCTTCCGCACTTCCTGCAATCCGGTAGTTATGATCTTCAAAAACCGTCATTCCCTGTACAAACTCACTGTCCCTGAAAAATACGGTTCTCTTTTTATGATTCAGTGGGCACAGAATATGCAGAAGACTCTGTATACCGGCACCGATCACGATCTGATCCGGGCTGCAGATCACACTTCTGGTCTTCTGAATATATTCAGACAGTACTTCCCTGAACTCCTGTTCCCCCTGCGGTTCTCCATAAGAAAGCAGTCTCTCATCCTGACGCATTGCGCTCTTCATATATCTCCGCCATAATTCAAACCGGAAACTCTCTTTATCTACATTTGATGTTGCAAAATCATAGACAACCGGATTCTCCTGCTTCCTTACATGCCGGCTTGCAATCTTTCTGCCCTCTTCCTGCTTCTCGGCAATATCCGTCACATAATATCCACTCTGCGGTCTGGACACAATATAACCTTCTGCTGCCAGAAGCATATACGCATTCTCCATCGTCGTCCGGCTCATCTGCAGCTCGCTTGCACCTTTACGGATCGATGGAAGCTTTGTCTCTGACTTCATCTGCCCGGATAGAATCAGATTCCTGTAATAATGATACACTCTCAGATACCGGCAGTGTTCCTCATTCTGTAATTCTACTCTCATAACTGACCTCTAAAAAATATTTCTTTTTGTATATTTTACAAATGACACTTTTATTTTATTCTATATAAAACACATAAGAAATGCAAGAATTTTTCATTTTGTATTTCGGAAAGGATACTTCAATGATAAAACGAGTCGCTGTTATCAATGATCTGTCCGGTCTTGGTAAATGCTCTCTGACAGCTGCGATCCCGGTTCTTTCCGTCATGGGTGTGCAGGCCTGTCCTCTGCCAACGGCAGTTTTAACCAATCAGACCGGCTACGACAGCTATTACTGTACGGACTTTACCGACAAGATCGATCATTACACAGAAGAATGGCAAAAACGTGGTCTTACCCTGGATGCGATCAGTACCGGATATCTCGGCAGCGCAGATCAGGCGGAAAAAATCCTGAATTTCTGTGAGAAGTTCAGAACCCCTTCCACTCTGCTCTTTGTCGATCCGGTCATGGGAGATTCCGGTGTCAAATATGACATTTTCACTCCCAGACTCCAACAGCAGATGCAGAAGCTTGTATCCCATGCCGATGTGATCACGCCAAATCTTACCGAGCTGTGTCTTTTAACACACTCTGATTTTGCAGGGCTTACCAAGTATAAGGACGAACCGGATTATCTGGACCGGATTGCCCGGATTGCCGCTCCGTTGAAAGAAACGCAGATCCAGACGATCATCGTCACCGGTATTCTTTATCAGGCTCCTTCTGATGATACCGTAAAATATTACAATCTGGTTCTCGAGAACGACCAGATAAGCGTCATTTCCTCTGGAATTCACGGAGGAAGCTATTCTGGCACCGGTGACCTGCTCTCCGCTGTCGTATGTGCCTCGATGGTACAGGGAAAAAGTGCAGCTGCAGGCGTGGAAAAAGCATGCCGGTTTATCGAAAAATCTCTGATTGACACCGTTGCCGACCAGATTCCGCGCAATGATGGAATCAATTTTGAATCCCATCTTTCTATGCTGCTTGACTGACATTTACAAAATAAATAAAACCTAGGGAGGTAACTATCATGTCATCTACAATCATTAACAATCCAGAACCATCTGCAAATGCACTTTCTCATCAGAAAGTCTCCAGACTGACTTCAACAGCTCTTTTTGCAGCACTGATCTGTGTGACAACTGCTTATATTTTCCATATTCCATTTGGTGTAAATGGCGGATATGTACACATCGGAGATTCTCTGATCTATCTTGCCGCTGCATTCCTCCCAACACCATATGCCATGTTTGCTGGTGCAATCGGTGGTGCCATGGCAGATATCCTGACTGCCCCGGTATATGCACCTGCAACCTTCATCATCAAGATGCTGATCTCCCTTCCGATCACATGTAAAAAGGACAAGATCGTGAATGTACACAACTGTGTCGGCGTTATTGTTGCCGCTGTAATTTCCTTTATTGGATATTATATCACAGATGTAATCCTGTTCGGAACCTGGGGTGCACTGATTCCTTCGATTGTAGGAACCCTTGCCCAGTCAGGCGGAAGTGCTGTGATCTTTATCATTCTTGGTTCCACTCTTGACAAAGCCGGTTTCAAGAATACAATGAAAAACAAATTTGGAATTTAGCCAAATATTTAATCATACGCAAATGACAGGTGGTTCTTGAATATCCGCCTGACTTTCAAAGAGGAGATTTTATTATAATGTCAGATATTATTTACACATTTAAAAACAATGCATATTTTAACATCACCAACCGCTGCACTTGCAAATGTATTTTCTGCATCCGTAACGAGCATGAAGCCATCGGAGAGGCAACAGAACTTTGGCACGACCACAATCCTTCTTTCGAAGAGATCAAGGCAGCTATTGATGCTTTTGATTTTACAAATTATCCGGAAGCCGTCTTCTGCGGCTACGGGGAACCGACCTGTGCCTACGATAATCTGATTGCTGCTGCAAAATACATGAAAGAAAAACATCCGGAAGTTCTCCTTCGCGTCAATACCAACGGACTTGGCGAACTCTTCAATAAAAAGCCAATCGCAGAAGAAATGGCAAAATATATCGATGCCGTATCGATCAGCCTGAATGCGCCAACTGCAGAGCGTTACCAGGAAGTTACACAGCCTTGTTTTGAAAATGCATTCCCGGATATGCTTGCTTTCGCTGAAAAATCCAAAAAGTTATTCTCTTCTGTCCAGTTCAGTGTGGTCAGCATCATTTCACAGGAAGAAATCGATGCGTCCCAGAAACTCGCAGACGAGATGGGGATTCCGTTGAAAGTTCGAATTTATTCGTAAGTTCATTCTCTTTTCTACTATAATTAACAAAGGGACGGCTGCCATACTTTGCGCTGTGCTGGCAGAAGGACCAAAAGAAACCGGACTAATTCCATTATGCAAACCATTCCGATGAGCCTCTTAAGGCGAAAATCGTGTTCAGCAAAGGCTTCCACGATTTTTGAGTCTCATCTCCATTGCATAATAAGTGAATTAATCCGGTTTCTTTTGGTCCTTCTGCCCTTCTAGTGTATTCCCGTCAGCCTGATTTTTGAATGCTTGTAGCAAAGCGAATGAACAGAAACTTATTCATTCCGGTTGTTATTCTCCCTTTCAACTCTGGTTCGATGTTTAACGAAAATAATACATGTTTTCCAATAAATGCCCGATAGTCAAATGTTTTCAATTAAACAACAGACTCCTCATCCCTTCTCAAAGTTTTCTCCTGCTTCGTTCTGAATTGCTGTTATCTTACCAATATCACCACATTTTATTCGATAAAGTTCAAAGAACGCCAGCCACAAAAGGAATCGTTCGGATTCTATTTTGCGCTATGGAGATGAGACTCAGGAAGCATGGAAGCCTTTGCTGAACATGTTTCCCGTCCTAAGAGGCTCATCGGAATGGTTAGCGCAACTTGAATCCGAACGATTCCTTTTGTGGCTGGTGCTCACTCAACCTCTATCATTCGCCAAACAAAAATGACCATATACTTTCGTATACAGCCATTCTGTATTCTCTCAAAGAGAAAACTTTCACATTTTTATCCAAAAATCCCTCCGATCACAACGTAAGACAGGATATACATGATCACCGATGCCATGCATACGCCGACTACGATTGCTCCGAAAGCTTTTTTCCAGTCGATGCCAAGGAGGGATGCGACAAGAGCTCCGGTCCAGGCTCCGGTTCCCGGAAGCGGAATTCCTACGAAGAGTACCAGCCCCCAGAATTCATATCTGCTGATCCGATCACTTTTGCTCATCGCTTTTTTCTCCAGCTTTTCTACAAGCGGACGGAAAAGGCGCGTCTTGCGCAGCCATGCAAAAATCGGACGGATCAGAAGCAGGATAAACGGAATTGGGATCAGGTTCCCGACCAGACAGATCGGGATTGCACGCCAGGTCGGGATATTTAAAAACGCCGGACCTGCCGCAAGGATTCCTCCCCTGAGCTCCAGAATCGGAATCATTGAAATAATAAAGATAATCAGTTCTTTGGCAGCCTTGCCACCCAAATGAGTTACAAACCACTGTACTAAAGTTTCAGTCATACAAATCTCCTATTTTTTTACTTATTAAATCGGTGTTCGACGTGTCAATACGCATAAATTGCTTATTTGTGTAAGCACAAACGCAATTTATGTTTTTAACACTTACATCATATATTCACGGAGGAAGGCAAAGAGTGCTTCCATCTCTTCTCTCGTACCGATCGTCACACGCAGATATTGCTCAATCCGCTTGCTTCCCCAGAAACGCACATAGATTCCTTTTGCTTTCATTGCTTCAAAGAGTTCTTTTGCATCGTATTCCGGATGTGATACAAAGATGAAGTTTGCGCTTGGTTTTGGAAATACAAAGCCGAGCTTTTTGAATTCTTCTTCTGCCCAGTCTCTTGTCTCCACAATTTTACGTGTTGTCTCAGCAAAATATTCTTTATCTTTTACCGCTTCTGCTCCGTATACCAGAGAAGTTTTGTTCATAGTATAAGAATTGAACGAATATTTTGCATCGTTTAAATACTTGATCAGGAGCGGACTTGCGATTGCATATCCAATACGCATTCCAGCCATCGATCTTGCCTTTGAAAATGTCTGCGTAATGATCAGGTTGTCATATTTGTCCAGAAGCGAAAGTGCTGACTCTCCTGCGAAATCAATATATGCCTCATCCACAATCACAATAACATCCTGGTTGTGTCTGATGATATCTTCCACAAATTCCAGATCTTCATAGATGGATGTCGGTGCATTTGGATTCGGGAAGATCACACCACCATTTTCCGGATAATAATCTTCTTTTATGATATGGAAGTTTTCATCTACCTTCTTGCATTCGTATGGAATCCGGTAAAGATCTGCCCATACTTTGTAGAAGGAATATGTAATATCCGGAAAGAAAACCGGTTTTTCCGAGTTAAAGAAGGTAAGGAAACACATAGAGAGAACATCGTCAGATCCCACTCCCACAAAAACCTGATCTTTTCCAACATGATAAAAGTCCGCCAGTGCACTGACCAGTGCATCAGATGTCGGATCCGGATACAGCCTTAAACTTTCCACATGACCCTCCAGCTTTTTCATCGCCGCAAGAACTCCCGGTGCAGGTGGGTACGGATTCTCATTGGTATTCAGTTTGATCACTTTTTTCTGTGGCTGTTCACCCGGAACATAAGGTTCTACTTTTCGGATATTTTTCTCAAATTCTCTCATCTTGCTTTCTCACCTTTCTGTCACATCTTTTGCTTTTGTCTTATCCTAGCTGATATTCTTTTGCAAGCTCTTTGAATTTCGGCAGTGCATTTACGATTGTCTCATAAGCTACACAATATGCAATTCTGACATATCCTGCACATCCAAAAGAACTTCCCGGTACTAGAAGCAGATTATATTTTTTTGCTTCCTGGCAAAATGTCTTTTCATCCTTGATCGGAGTCTTCATGAACAGGTAAAATGCACCCTGCGGTTTGACACATTCAAATCCACATTCTATGAGTCCCTGGTAAAGAGTCTCCCTGTTTCTGTTATAGTATGAAATATCGGTTTTCTCATGCAAACATCTTGCAACTACCTTCTGCTGCAGGGTTGGCGCATTGACAAATCCAAGAATACGGTTTGCAACATTTGCTGCTGCAATGAGTGTCTCTGAATCTTTTACATCATCCGGAATCACCAGATATCCGATTCGCTCTCCCG
>ENA-OPBG01000968-OPBG01000968.1-human-gut-metagenome-genome-assembly--contig:-NODE-968-length-21955-cov-3.150183_pt1 | contig 21955 bp, 13 predicted proteins | sample MGYA00241065_ERZ501446 | MGnify/ENA primary metagenome ERZ501446 (study PRJEB25962, sample SAMEA2042632) | human gut metagenome | biome: human gut; feature: human-associated habitat; material: faeces...
GGTGCCGTGACCGCCCTCCCAGATGCGGCGGAAGGCATACCCCACCGGGATGCCCTTGCCGTACTTGCGGCGGGTCAGGTTCCACGCTTCCATGGCCGCAATGGTGGTCCACAGGGTGGGGCTGGCGGATTTGCCACGGAATTCCCGCACCCGCAGGGTGGTGCCGGTGCTGTAGGGCATGGGGTCGTTCTCGTTCAGGTTTGCATAGGTGTATACCTTGTTCTCGTAGGCATCGTAGATCAGAAGTCGTGCCATCGCTCATTCCTCCTTGCTGCAGTGTGGGCAGCTCTGGGCCTGCAGCGCAGCCCATGTTCCGCGGTCCACGGTGCCGGTCACCAGCAGCCCGGCCCGCTGCTGTGCCAGCCGGACGGCGGCAGTCTCTTCCGGGCCGAAGCGGCGGTTCTCGGTCACATAGCCCTCGGTGCAGTACAGGCAGGAACGCCCGTTCAGCCATGTCTCCACCTGCGCCACGTCCGGCCCCACGCTGCCCGCGCCGATGGCCCGGCCCGGGTAGACCGGGCCATGCCCGATGCTGCGGTCGGGGTTGGGCATTTCGGCGGCGAGCTGCAGGCTCAGCGCTTCCACAGCTGTCCATGTGTCGGCATCCGCAATGCCGGTCTCGGGCAGGCCCAGCAGCTCCTGTGCGCTGCGGGTGGCGACGGCAGTCTCGTCGGTGTACTGGTCGGAGAGGGGCGGGGCCTCCACGCTGGTAAAGTAGTAGGCAATGCGCTGCAAAAGCAGGCTGTAGTAGAGCACTGCACTGCCGGAAGACCCTACTGTGAGCGGGGTACCGGGGTAGGGCAGGCGTTTCAGGGTGACCACCGGCCCGGATGTCCGCAGAGTGGACGCCTTGTCGTACAGGCTGTTCCATGTGGTACGTCCCACGATGCCATCTACAGTCAGCCCCGCAAAGCGCTGGTAGGCCCGCACGGCAGCTTCGGTGGAAGCACCGAACTGTCCGTCGATGCCAATGGCCGGGATGCTGCTCTCGTAGGCGCTCATGAGGTAGAGGTAGAACTGCAGCTCCCGCACCGCTGTGCCGGAAGAGCCTTTGCGCAGCACGCCCGGGTACTCGCCGGGGCGCAGGCTGGACGACAGCAGCTTGTTGGCGATGTCGTTGTACACCTCGTATAGCTTGTTCCATGTCGTGCGGCCCACCACACCGTCGCTGGTCAGGCCAAAGTAGGTCTGGAACCGCTTGACTGCCGCTGTGGTGGCACTGCCGAACTTGCCGTCCACCGTGATGTTGTTCAGGTTCGAGTACACCGTGCGCGCGATCTTGAGCCAGAACTGCACCAGCCGCACATTCTGTCCGCTTGCACCCTCCCGCAGGGCGGTGCCGGGGTAGGCATTGGGGGTGCCGTTGTCGGACTGGATGCTGCGGAACTGGTCGTACAGCTCGGTCCATGTGTCACGGCCCACCACGCCGTCAACGGTCAGGCCGTATTTGCGCTGGAAGGCCCGCACCGTGTTGGCCGTTCCAGTGCCGTAAACGCCGTCCACTGTTAACGATGGGATGGAAGACTCATACTGTGCCAGCGTATTCAGCCAGAACTGCAGCTGTTCCACGGCGCTGCCGGTGGAGCCGGTGCGCAGTACGGTGCCGCCCCATGTGCCGTCCGAGAGAGTGCCGCTGGACACCTCGCCCTCGCTGGTCAGCTCCGCAAGATCCTTGACCGACACATAGATATAGCTGATCTTGTACCATGCCTGTCGTCCGACTACGCCGTCGGCGGTCAGGTTGAACTGCTTCTGGAACGCCCTGACCGTGGCGGCCATCTTGGCCCCGAACACGCCGTCCACAGTCAGCAGGCCGAGGAAGGGATAGTCCTTGGTGATGCGGTTCAGCTGGCGCTGCAGGGTGAACACCGCTGTGCCGCTGTCGCCCTGCCGGATGGGCGAACCGGGGTAGCTCTGAGGGATGGACTGGATGTTCGAGGTGCGGATGATCTCAATGTCGTTGCCGTAGTAATACTTCAGGATCTGCAAGGCGTTACGGCCCTGATTGGCCAGCGTCACAGTGCCCCACTGCTTGAGACCCGGGCAGGTGACCGATTTACCGTCGCAGTATTCAGAGTAGTAGGGGTTTACGGTGCCGGTCTTGCGGATATAGGTGTTGAAGATGTCGTTGGTGATGCGCACCATCACATCGAACACCGTGCGTCCGTGAACGTAATACTGGTCGTAGCTGGTGGAGTTGGTAATGTTGAAGGTGTAGCCCTTGCTGGGGTACCACTCGGTGTAGATGCGGTTGAGTGCCAGCGAGATCTGGCAGTGGATGTTGGCCCGCAGGGCCTGCTCCGGCCACGGGGAGCAAAATAACCAAACTGGAAAAATAATCGTACAATAGTCCAAAATGTGCCAATTTGGAACGTTCGAGAACTGATTTTTGCGCCGAATAAGTCATACTTATAATAGGCGGATTTTTGTTTATGCAGCAGGTTTAAGATGTTGGATTTATTCTGTTAAAACTCAGTCCTACTCTCTGCCGGTCACGGCATCCAAGTCAACGCCCTGTTTTTGCTGCCCGGTATTTTCCGGCAGAGAACGGCAAAGTTTTTTTACTTGAAACGGTGCGCGGATACGATATAATAAGGATGGATAGAAAATAACATTCGAGCAGCTCTAAGGTTCTGCTGCCCGGAAAGGAGCTTACTGTTATGCGCTATACCATCAGTGAGATGGCATCTCTGCTTGGTGTCACAACCCATACTTTGCGCTACTATGAAAAAATGGGCCTGATCCACCCCGAGGTCAACGAGGATACCGGCTATCGTTACTATACAGTCACTGATACCCGGCGGTTCAACCTGTGCAGGGAACTGCGGGCGGCAGAGCTCTCGCTGGAAGAATGCCGGGAGCTGATCGGCGCACCCACGGTGGAGCAGAGCGACGCCATGTTCAACCATCAGATCGCCCAGCTGCGGCGCAGGCAGGTGCTGGACGAACTGGCCATCCGTTTTTTGGAACACAAGCGGGAGCAGTACCGTACACTGGAACAGAATGCCGGGCGCATCTGGGTGCAGAATTTCCCGGAAATGTGGCGACTGACCTTCTCACAGGAAGAAGCAGCAGACCGGGATAAAGAATTGCAGCAGGAAAAGGCTGAATGGCTGGAATGTATGCCTGCGACCCGCTGGGTGAGCCGCCTGCCCCGGCGGGTGATGGAGCAGTTTCGGGTGGGACGCAACGAGTACGACTACGGCCTTATGATTGAGGCCGATGCCGCTCGCAGGCTGGGGCTGAAGCGCACAAAGCATGTGGAGGTGGTGTGCGGCGGAGACTATCTGACTACCATTTGGAAAAAGGATTATCGCGGGTCCTTTGGGTGGGACTCACTGGACGACCTGCATGCGGAGATCGTGCAGCGCGGGTTCCGTGCGGTGGGCGAGACCTTCAGCAGCATCGCTGCTAGCCGGGAGCAGCCCGATGGGAGCATCGTGAATTACCATCTGACGCGGACAAAAATATATACATAAAATTGCAATATCACGAGAATTTGTTAGATCAGACAAATTCTTGTGATATTTTTGTCAAAACAGCCCTTGACCTTCGCGCTGCTCTAACGTGTAAGCTTTGTTTATCCAGTAACAAAGTCTGCGGACTTTGCTGCCAAACACGGATCACACGAAGAAAAGGCAAGGAGAACGATTATGAGCGAAAAGATTTCCCGTCGCAACTTCCTGCGCACTGCTACCTTGGGTGCAGCTGCCGCAGGCCTGCTGGCCGGCTGCGGCAGCGCAGCTGCTGGCAGCACCGCTGCCGGTACCTATACCGCAGGCACCTACAGCGCCACTGCTACCGGTATCAACACCACAACGCCTGTCACTGTGACCATGACCTTCAATGCAGATACCATTACCGATGTGCAGATCGATGTGGCAAACGAAACCAAGGGTTACGGTGCCGATATCGCCGATGAGATGGTGAAGAAGATCCTGGATGCACAGTCCAGCGAGGTGGATGGCCACTCCGGCGCTACCATCACCTCCGACGCCATCAAAAAGGCTGCCGAGAGCTGCATCAATCAGGCCAAGGGCGTGGCCGTTGCCCCCACCGAGGCCAACAAAGCTGAGACCGTTGTGCCCGAAGGACTGACCACCGAGGAAGTGGAGTCCTCTGTCTGTGAGCTGGGCGACATCACCCCTGACGAGACGAAGGACTTTGACGTGGTCGTTGTGGGTGCCGGTGCTGCCGGTGTGCCTGCTGCCGGCTGGGCAGCTGAACTGGGCGGCCATGTGGCTCTGCTGCAGAAGCAGAGCATCGTGGTGAGCCAGGGCAACTGCGGTTCCGCCATCATCAAGTCCAAGTCCACCGACGCGGGCAAGAAGATGTGGGTGCACATGACCAACGGCCTGTGCGACTGGCGCGCTGATACCAGCCTGCTGAACGCCTACGTCGAGAACTCCGAAGAGGCCCTGATGTGGTACCTGAACCGCGCCGGCCTGACCGACCAGACCGAGTACGGCGACGGCAGCCTCGTGGACAGCAACAAGAACCCCTCCGACCTGCTGCACAACGACGAGAAGGAGATCTTCGCCTACATGTGCACCAGCCAGGATCTGACCGGCGTGTGGAAGGACCGCATGGACACCTACGACTTCGGCGATGAGCACTGCTACTTCTTTGCTCCGTGGATCGGCCCCAAGCCCAAGAACGTGGGCGACGTGCTGGCCACTGTGCTGGAGAACGTGCAGGCCAAGAACTCCAATCTGGAGGCCTTCTTCAACACCCCCGCCGTCAAGCTGGTGCATGAGAACGGCAAGGTGACCGGCGTCATCGCAAAGGACGAAAACGGCAAGTACATCCAGTTCAACGCTTCCAAGGGCGTCATTCTGGCCACCGGCGACTACATGAACAACGAGGCCATGGTCAAGCGCTGGTGCCCCGATGTGGACGGCTTCGACAAGAAGCAGTACCAGAAGACCGGCGACGGCCACATCATGGCCATCGATGCAGGTGCAAAGATGGAAAATCTGGGCCACACCAAGATGATGCACGACTTCGACTCCGGCCTGATGTACGAGGAACCGTTCCTGTACGTCAACATGGAGGGCAAGCGCTTCTGCAACGAGGACACCGGCTTTGTCTACATGGGCAACATCACCAAGTATGTGCCCAAGTTCAACGGCAACAACGTGGATGCAAACCATCCGGACGGTTCTCTGGGCTGGTACTGCCAGATCTACGACAGCGACTACATGAGCTACGCCAACGGCCCCATCCCCGAGCAGGTGATGACCAAGTACATCCCCGGTGCCGTGGAGAACCCGCAGGGCGTGTTCACCAACCTCATCGATACCTACAAGGCCGACACCATCGAAGAACTGGCCGGTCTGCTGGGCGTGCCTGCAGACGAGCTGCAGAAGACCATCGACCGCTACAACGAGCTGTGCGACAAGGGCACTGACGTGGACTTCGGTAAGAAGAGCGCTTACATGCACAAGATCGTCACCGCTCCCTTCTGGGGCATCCGCAAGCACATCCGCGTGTCCTCCATCGACAGCGGTGTGAACACCAACGCCAACGGTCAGGCACTGGACGCTGACGGTAACGTCATCGACGGCCTGTACTGCGTGGGCAACGTAGGCGGCGTGTTCTACGGCGGCGCGGACTATCCGTTCCACCAGACCGGCCTGTCCCTGGGCCGCTGCTACACCTTCGGCATGCTGGCCGCAAAGCATGCTATGGGCCAGCTGTAATTAAGAAAAAGCTGATTTTGGGGCTGTTGCAAAATAGCATCCCTTTATCGCAAAGCTGATCGATCTGAATATTTTTGTACCGCCCATCCGAAAATATCGTTGATGCGGATAGAGAGCTGTACAGAAGGACGTTCTCAGACCGCAGCATACCCGATAAACGAATACCGCCGAGGACTCTTCCCATTTTGGGAAGATGTCCTCGGCGGCTTTTTTGTATATAGGGCAGCAATTCTTGACTGTCTTTTGTGAAGGTGATGAGTTACGAGATGGAGCACAGCTTTCTCCGCAATGATCTCGATTGAAAACAACTGCACATATAAAGCAAAAAAGGAATATTCTTACTTGTCAATTTGCTGTAGAAAATCACCTGAGTTTGGGCAAAATTGATAAAGTGAAAAAGAAATCCGTTCCCATCTTGACACTCCGCAAAGAATATGGTATTGTAATCAAGCATAGAATAAATTTCCATTCAAGTGCTTAATTTGTTCGTGCCTTACAAAAAAGAAAATTGTACGTGAGCAGCGTCGTTGGATTGTTACCGTTTGGCGGGCTAGACCAACTCTGCATAGCACAAGCCGAAAGCGTGTTTCAGCCTTCGGTATGTTTGCTGTGTCGAGGATGGTCTTTTTTTATTGCCTTTTTCAACTTGAGGAGGAGAAACAATGCAATATACCGTCAAAAAACCGATCAACAACAACATTCTGCGCGTGGTGGATCCCACGGGCTGTGAGCTGATCGTCACCGGGCGCGGTCTGGGCTTTGGCGTTAAGCCGGGCTATAAAATCGAGGCTGAAACCGTGGAGCGCAGCTACCGCATGACCAGCCCTGCCGTGCAGCAGAAGTTGGTGGAACTTCTGGAACAGATCCCGTATGAGCATCTGCTGCTCACCGATGAGCTGGTGGCAATGATCCGCAGCCGGGTGAACTACCCGCTGAACGAAAGCCTGCTCATCACGTTGGCCGACCACATCAGCTTTGCCATCCAGCGCAGCGAGCAGGGGATTCGCTTTTCCAACCCGCTGATGGCTCCCATTCGGGAATTCTACCCGGAAGAGTATCGCCTTGGTATGGAGTGCCTTGCCACCATCCGCCAGCGCTGCCATGCAGACCTTTCGGACGACGAGGGCGGCTTCATTGCGCTGCACATCGTCAACGCAGAGCTCAACACCACCATGAGCGTGGTGAACGATGTCACCCGCTTTGTGGATGGCTGCGTGCAGGTAGTGGAATACTTTTACAACTGCCATTTTGACCGGGATGCACTGGATTTCAGCCGCTTTACAGTACATTTGCGCTTTTTTGCGCAACGCGTATTTCAAGGAAAACAGGAGCAGGAAAACGATACCCACGACGAAGTGTTCCGCGCCCTGATCGCCCGCAATTGCAGCGAACACTACAAATGCGCCTGCTGCATTGCGGAGTATGTCCGCAACACCTGGCACAAGGAGCTTTCGGACGAGGAACTGGTGTTCCTTACGATCCATCTGAAACGGATTCGGATGGGGAAGTAAGCTTTCTTGCTCCACCTTTGATTCTCCACAGGTCTTTCCTGTGTGGATATATATGCTGGATACGAACTTGAGAAAAGGAGAACTGAAGATGAAAGACAAGATCTTTGGCGTGCTGCAGCGCGTGGGACGCAGCTTTATGCTGCCCATTGCACTGCTGCCTGTAGCGGGCCTGCTGCTGGGTATCGGCAGCTCGTTCACCAACGAAACCATGCTGGCGGCCTATGGCCTGAACAGCGTCATCCACCCCGGTACCCTGATCTACACCATTCTGGACGTGATGAGCCAGACCGGCAGCGCAGTGTTCAACAATCTGGCGCTGCTGTTCGCCATGGGTGTTGCCATTGGTATGGCAAAAAAGGAAAAGGAAGTCGCTGCACTTTCCGGTGCGATCGCCTATCTGGTCATGAACACTGCCATCAGTGCCCTGATCTCCGCAAAGGGCGGCGTGGAAGCAATGGCTGCCAACTCCACCACTTCTGTGCTTGGCATTCCCACATTGCAGATGGGCGTGTTCGGCGGTATTCTGGTGGGACTGGGCGTTGCGGCCCTGCACAACCGGTTCTATAAGATCGAACTGCCGCAGGTGCTCTCGTTCTTTGGCGGAACACGGTTTGTGCCCATTATTTCCACTGTAGTCTATTTGATCGTCGGCATCATCATGTTTTACCTGTGGCCTATTGTCCAGCTGGGAATCTCCAATCTGGGAACACTGGTGCTCCACTCCGGTTACGCCGGCACATGGATCTACGGCGTTCTGGAACGTGCTCTGATTCCGTTCGGTCTGCACCACGTATTCTATATGCCGTTCTGGCAGACAGAACTGGGCGGTTCCATGATGATCGACGGACATATGGTTTCCGGTGCACAGAACATCTTCTTTGCAGAACTGGCATCCAAGTCCACCACTGAATTTTCTGTTTCTGCAACTCGCTTTATGTCCGGTAAATTCCCGTTCATGATCTTCGGTCTGCCGGCAGCTGCTTTCGCCATGTATCGTGCAGCCCGTCCGGAAAAGAAAAAGGTTGTGGGAAGCCTGCTGCTGTCCGCAGCCCTGACTTCCATGATTACCGGTATTACTGAACCGCTGGAATTCACCTTCCTGTTTGTCGCTCCGCTGATGTATGCGGTGCACTGCGTGCTGGCTGGTCTGTCCTATATGCTGATGCACATTTTGAATGTGGGCGTGGGCATGACATTCTCCGGCGGTGCCATTGACCTGACGCTGTTCGGCATTCTGCAGGGAAATGCCAAGACTCACTGGATCTGGATCGTGGTTGTTGGTCTGATCTATGCTGTTGTCTACTATTTTGTCTTCTACTTCATGATTACGAAGCTGAACCTCAAGACACCGGGCAGAGAGCCGGATGACATAGAGCCAAAGCTCTACCGCAGAAGCGATGTAAATGCTGCCAAGGCGGAGAAGAAATCCGGCGGAAAGGCAGTGGACATGGTAAGCGCTATGGTGCTGAAAGGTCTGGGCGGAAAGCAGAATCTCTCTGATTTGGACTGCTGTGCCACTCGTCTGCGTGTGACAGTTCTGGATTCGTCGCTGGTGGATGACGGTATGCTGAAAGCAAGCGGTGCATCCGGTGTCATTCATAAGGGCAACGGCGTGCAGGTTATCTATGGTCCCAAGGTTTCCGTCATCAAGTCCAATCTGGAAATGTTTTTGGAAACACCGGAGGCAGAGAATCTGGACAGTCTGTTTGCAGCATCCGAAGCAGAAGCGCCGGCAGAGGAAATCAAACCGGAGCAGAAACCTGCTGCATCGGCAAAGGCAGACGCATCTGCGGAAATCATGACGCTGGCTGCACACATGAATGGTACGGCTATCCCGCTGGAAGAGGTGGAGGACGAGGTGTTCTCCCAGAAGATTCTGGGAGAGGGCGTTGCGATTCGTCCCGCTGAGGGCAAGCTGTACGCTCCCTGTGATGGCACTATCGAAACCGTATTCGACACCAAGCATGCTGTAAACATGGTTTCTGCTGACGGCGCAGAGGTGCTGATGCACATTGGCATTGACACCGTGAAGCTGGAGGGCAAGTATTTCGAAGCCCATGTCACAGACGGACAGCAGGTCAAGAAGGGCGACTTGCTGGTAAGCTTTGATATGGATGCGATCACTGCCGCAGGATACAAGCTGACCACACCGCTGCTGGTCTGCAACGCAGACGAGTATACCGCTGTGACACCAGTGGCACAGGGCAGCGTTTCGGCTGGCGATGCAGCAATTCAAATCACCAAATAAGCACATGTTTGTGCAAAAATATCATATTTTTTAGGAGGAGTTATCCATGAAAACATTCACTTACACCATTCAGGACGAAGTAGGCATCCACGCAAGACCGGCAGGACTGCTGGCGAAAAAGGCAAAGGAATTCCAGAGCGCCATCACACTGGAAAAGGACGGCAAGTCCGTGAATCTGACCAAGCTGATGGCAGTCATGGGTATGGGTGTAAAGCACGGCGACACCGTGACGGTTTCCATTGACGGCACAGATGAGGAAACAGCTTTCGCAGAACTGCAAACATTCTTCCAGCAGAACCTCTGAGTTCTCTGGCGAAAATTCATATAGGAGGAACAAACTATGAATATTTGGCATGACATTGACGAAGAACGCATCTATCCCACAGATTTTATGGCTGTTGTGGAAATCTCCATGGGCAGTAATATGAAGTACGAACTGGACAAGAAAACCGGTATGCTTTCGCTGGACAGAGTGCTGTTCACAGCGACACATTACCCCATGAATTATGGTTTTATTCCCAGAACCTACGCAGACGACCACGATCCGCTGGACGTGCTGCTGCTCTGTTCTGAGCCGATCCTGCCCATGACACTGGTGCGCAGCTATCCCATCGGTGTTATGACCATGGAAGACGGCGGTATGGGTGACGAGAAGATCATCGCCATTCCCTACGGTGATCCCACCTATATGAGCTACACCGATGTCAATGAGCTGCCCAAGCATATCTTCGATGAACTGATGCATTTCTTCTCGGTGTACAAGCAGCTGGAACGTGGCAAGCATACGGAAGTCAAAGCCATCGGCGGGCCTATTGAGGCGATTGGCATTATGGAAAAGGCAATGGAAAACTATCGGGAAAAGTTTTGCGGAAAGTCCGCAGAATGACGAGAGAAAAGCGAGGAACGGATGAGAGAATATACAGGAAAAGGCGTATACGGCGCAATTGCCGTGGGCAAGATTTCAATTTTCAAGAAGCAGGATACAGTGATTCAGCGCACCTCTGTGGCGGATACCGAGGCGGAAAAAGCCAGAGTAGAGGCTGCCAAAACCGCAGCGTCAGAGCAGCTTCAGGCAATCTATGAAAAGGCACTGAAAGAGGTGGGCGAAACCAACGCCCAGATCTTTGAGATTCACATGATGATGCTGGAGGATGAGGATTACAACGAGAGCATTCAGAACATCATCGACACCCAGAAAGTCAATGCCGAGTATGCGGTATCCGTGACGGCGGACAACTTCGCCGAGATGTTCTCCGCCATGGACGATGCCTATATGCAGGCTCGTGCGGCTGACGTGCGGGACATCTCCGACCGTATCATTGCCAATCTGACGGGAACGGCTGCTGCACAAAACACATCCTCGGAAAAAGTGATTATCTGCGCCGACGATCTCGCCCCCAGTGAAACCGTTTCTCTGGACAAGGACAAGGTGCTGGCGTTTGTGACAGCACACGGCTCGTCCAACTCTCACACAGCGATTCTTGCCCGGAACATGAACATTCCGGCGGTTATTGGTGTGGGCAGCGATTTCCTGAAAGAGGTGCAGGACGGCACAGAGGCAATCGGAGACGGCTTTACCGGTGAGATTTTTGTGGAACCGGACGAGACAACCCGCCAGCGTCTGCTGGAAAAGCAGAAGGCAGACGAGGAGAAAAAGCGACTGCTGCTGGAACTGAAAGGTAAGGAAAATGTTACCAAAGACGGCACCAAGGTCAACATCTATGCCAACATCGGCAGTGTGGACAACATCGGTGCGGTGCTGCTCAACGATGCCGGCGGTATCGGACTGTTCCGGAGCGAATTCCTGTATCTGGAAAACAATGATTATCCCAGCGAAGAACAGCAGTTTCTGGCGTATAAGCGTGTGCTGGAGAGTATGGCAGGGAAAAAGGTCATTATCCGCACGCTGGACATCGGCGCAGACAAGCAGGTGGACTATTTTCACCTGAAAAAAGAGGAAAATCCGGCAATGGGCTTCCGTGCGATTCGCATTTGCCTGACCAGACCGGAGATCTTCAAGACGCAGCTCCGGGCACTGTACCGGGCATCCATCTACGGCAACCTGGGCGTTATGTTCCCCATGATTACCAGCGTGTCCGAACTGGAAAAAATCCTTGCTATCTGCGAAGAGGTTAAGGCGGAACTGCGGGAGCAGAGCGTGACCTATTCCGATACCATGGAACTGGGCATCATGATCGAAACGCCGGCTGCTGCCATCATCAGCGACCGTCTGGCACCGATGGTGGACTTTTTCAGCGTGGGTACCAACGATCTGACTCAGTACACTCTTGCCTGTGACCGGCAGAATCCGGACATTGAACCGTTTATCGACACCCACCACGAGGCGATTCTGCGGCTCATCGAGATGAGTGCCAAGAACGCCCACGCCAACGGCGCGTGGATCGGCATCTGCGGCGAACTGGCGGCGGATACTGCGCTGACGGAAACATTCCTGCGAATGGGCATTGACGAACTTTCCGTTTCGCCGGCGTTCGTGCTGAAAGTGCGGGACGCTGTGCGGAATGTGGATCTGCGCACGAAATAACCACATTTTTTTGTGCTTGTGAAACAACAAAAAGCGGTTTTTAATCACCTCACGGATGCTTTTGAGCATGCTGTGAGGTGATTTTTTGTTTTTGTCTAGGATTCCTGCTTTTGGAATTGATCCTGCTAGAATCTACAAATTCTTACGTTTTCAACAAAAATACAATTGTGGTGATGCATAAACTTTGTGCAAAATTAGTTTTGATTCAAATTGACACGGATTTTCTTTTGTGATAAAATAAAAGTTAGATAATGCTAACTTTAAAAAGTCCCGCCAAGTGGAGGGACTTCCTCATTGCTTGAAGGTTAGCACAACCTAACCGAAAGCATGCGTTTGATAATCGACAGATATAGCAAAAATGTTGAAAGTAAAAGCGAGGTGCAGGTAAATGGCACAGAATGTGCACTTTCTCCGACTCTCCGACGATTGGAATGCGGCGGAAATGGAACTGTTTCTCCCGCTGATCTCTCCGGAACGGCAGACACGAATCCAGCGCCTGCGGGCGGCAGCAGATCGGAAAGCTGCACTGTTTGCCGGACTTCTGACACGGCTGGTCGTTTCGTCCGAACTTGGGATTTCGCAGCATGCGCTGCAATTCACACGGGGAACTTATGGGAAGCCAGCGGTGCAGACAGCACGACCTCTGAACTTCTCGCTCTCCCACACCCGAAAAACGGTGGTACTAGTCTGCGATGCTGCGCCGATTGGTGTGGATGCAGAGGAACTGGAGCGAAATATTTCCGGCTGGGAGAATCTGGCGGAGCGCCACTTTACGCCGGCGGAAAATCTGCTGCTGCAAAACAGCCGGAATCCGGCAAAATGCTTTTTGACGATTTGGACGGCGAAAGAGGCATATGTTAAACGGCTGGGAACCGGGCTGCACACGTCGTTTGACAGCTTCGACACATGCACACAGCCAGCGGAATACGGTTGGCGTTCTGCGGAGCATCGGGGGACAATGGTGACGGTTTGCAGTCGGCACACAAAACAGGCAATGACCTGGCAGGATTGGACGGAGGAGCAAGTGCTGGAAGAGATGACAAGGAGGTAGAAAAAATGGGGAAACCGATCGGTGTGTTGGGATGTTCCGGAACTGTGGGGAAAAATGTGACGGAGAAGCTGCTGCGGAACGGCTATGCCGTTCTCGGAGGACAGCGCAGCGGGAATTGTCCGTTTCTCACACGGACGGAATTTCAGTTTTGCCGGATGGACATGGAAAATCCGGTGCAGCTGCTGGCATTCTGTCAGGCGTGTTCAGTGGTTGTCAACTGTACGGCACCGTTTTCATGCTATGGCGCAAAGGTCGCACGGGCTGCCGGCGCATCTGGTGCGATTTACATTGACGGTGCGGATTTCTTGTTGCAGGAGAAAGAACTTCCCCCAGAGGGAACGTATGTTGTCGGAAGCGGTTATGTGCCGGGAATTGCAGAGTATCTTGCGGCGCAGATTGCACGAACAGAACTGGACATTCCGGAACAGATCATTTTGTATCAGGGCGGGACAGAACTTTGTTCGGAGTCAGCATTTGTGGACATTGTCATGAATGGGACTGCTTCGGGGTATGCCGATGCCTGCTATGCGGAAAAGATCTGTCCGCTGCACGGAAATTTCAAAGAATTTCATCAGCTTCCGGATTTTCCACATCCGGTGCTGCTGAAACCATATCTCACCCGTTCGCTGCTGGAAATGCGGGAGCGTGTGGGGTGGAAACGGATGTGCTGGTACAACGCTTATGAGAACATGCAGTTTTTGCAAATGCTGTTTCAGGCGTATCGGTGTATGAAGATAGACCGCACGCACGCAGAGGAAAATATCCGCAAAACCATGCAAAAATATGCACCGCAGATTTCGAAAACCGGTGTGTACTCTGTGCTTGGAATGGAACTGCAGGGGGTGCAAAACGGCAGAAAGAAGTGGATTCGAAGCGGACTCTTTCTCACGGATTCCAGCCGGCTCTGCGGCTATGCCATGGCGGAAACTGCCATTTCGGTTCTGGAAAATCCGTCGGAACCCGGTGTGCATCCGGCAGATGCGCTTTTGCGGGAGGACTACTTGGAACGGCTGCGGGGAGAGTTGAATAAAAGCGAATATTTTTATATCCGAGAGATTGACGAAAAGGATGCGATGCCGTTTGCGCATTGAAATCGGATGAGGAAGGATGATAGAACATGAAGGAAAAAATTGCAGTGATCGGGATGAGCTTCCAGCTTCCGGAGGCGGAAACGCGGGAACAGCTGCACTGGAATTTGGTGCGAAAAAAAGTTTCTGTGCGGGACGTGAGCGATGCCAGAAAGCAGCTTGCAAGCGAAGCAGTACCGGATGCGCTGCAGCTGGCAGCTGTGGAGGATCTGGCGCTGTTTGACAACAGCTTTTTCGAGATCTCCAACCGTGAGGCTCGTGCCATGTGTCCGGAAGCACGTCTTTCGCTGACACATGCAGCCAAGGCAATTCTGGATGCCGGCTATGCGCTCTCGGCATTTCGGGGAAGCGTTTGTGGTGTCATTGTTTCGCAGAGCGATTCCAACTATCAGCTGGGAGAGACGCAGCGGGACGGCTTTACTTTTACCGGAAATCTTCCGGCGATGACTGCCGGAAATATTGCCTATTATCTGGATCTGCGTGGACCAAATCTCACGCTGTCCAGTGCATGTGCGTCCACTTTGGCAAGCGTGCACGAGGCGGTTTGGAAGCTTCGGCTCCATGAGGCAGACTGGATGCTGGTGGGCGGTGCAGAGCTGGCACAGATCGACCGTGGCACTGTGGAAGAGGTGCGTGCCTCCGGCATCGTGTCGAACACCAGTTGCTGTCACGCTTTTGACCGGTGCGCAGACGGCATGATCTCCGGCGACGGCGCAGGTTTTCTGCTGCTGAAGCGCTACGAGGATGCCGTGCGGGACGGCGATCATATTTACGGCTGCATTCTTTCCTCTGCTATGAACGGCAACGGCGCACGCTCCGGCAATCCCACAGCGCCCAGCGCCGAAGCGGAGGCAGAGGTCGTTCGGCGTGCCTGGAAAGCTGCGGACTTGACTTCGGATGACATCACGGAAATTGAAGCCCACGGCACAGGAACGATCGTTGGTGATCCTATTGAAGCAGAGAGTATTCAGCGCTGCATGACGGGAAATCATCGGGAGCATCCGCTGTATGTTTCTGCGCTGAAATCCAATGTGGGACATCTGGGAAATATAGCTGGGTTTGCTGCGCTGGTCAAGGTGCTCACCGGTTTTGAACATCACGTGTGCTATCCCATTGCCGGATTGCAGACGCTGAATCCGGCGATCTCAGCAGATGGCGTGGAGTTTGTGAAAGAACCGGTATTCTATACACCGGAGGAAAAGCGCATTGCCGGAATCAGTGCGTTTGCATTTAACGGCACCAATGTGCATGTGGTGGTGGAGAATCAGCTGCCGCAGAAAACGAAATCCAATTGGAATACATCGCAGGAGTATGTGCTGAAAATCAGTGCAAAGGAAGAATCTGCGCTGGAACTGTATTTGCAGGAAATTTATAAAACACTGCGGGATACCCGTGAAGATTTCATGGACTGTGTGGCAACCCTGAATCTTGGGCGGGACGATTTCGCCTGCCGTGGTGCCGTGACATTCCGCACCAAAGAAGAGTGCCTGCAAAAGCTGTGCAGCTGTGCGGTACATCGCTGCCCGAAACATGGCGGCGTTGCGCTCTGCGGAGAGAACGCAGAGGCGATGACAGCACGCCTTGCAAATTGCGGGGTTGTTCTGGTGAAGCCGGAGCAGGCAGAAGTACAGATCGCAGCAGATGGAAAGAGCGTGGCACAGCTCCTCGCTTCGTGCTATTGCAGCGGCGCAGAAGTGGATTGGAAGCGGTATTTCGCCGGCGTTTCGTTCCATCGGGTTTCCCTGCCGTGCGACAACATGACAAAGAAGCTGTTCTGGCATAAGACAAAAGAAACAGAAGAAATCGCAGAATCTGCACCGGCAGCGCCTGTTGCTGTTGAAACCGAGAAGCTGGCAGAAACTCCGGCAATTCCGGCAGCACCGGAAGAATTGGAAGCCCCTCAGTCCATGGAAGAACATCTGCTTCAGATTTTTCGGAGCGGACTGGAGGATGACACCCTTCAGGCAGAGGATTCTATTTTCGATGCCGGCGCAAATTCCATGACGATTCTGACACTGATTGACGATCTCAAGGATGCGGGAATCACGCTGGAACTGGCGGAGTTCTACCAATATGACAGTGCAGCAAAGCTGGCAGAGTATTTGGAATCCGGACAGCCGGCTGCGGATGCAGCAGCGGAAGAAGTTCCGGCTCCAGCGGAGAAAACGGCAGAACCGCAGGATCTGGTGCAGGTACTCCTGGAGGCTTGCCGCAGCGGACTGGATGACGACACCCTGACAGAGGATGACTCCCTGTTTGATGCCGGTATTAACTCCATGTCGATGATGATGGTGATCGATGATCTGGAGGAGCAGGGATTGACACTGAAACTCGCCGATTTCTACGACTGTGAAACGGTGAGAGAGCTTGCAGCACGCATGGAAACACAGAAAGGAACGGTGTGAGGATGGAGCAGAAGTTTTATCAGAACGAAAATGGCGTGAGCCGATTCCCATTGGAGGATTTGTCCGCAATCATGATGGATCTGCATTACAAGACGGGAAACAACATGAACATTGCACTGGGAATTCGGTTTCAGGGAAAGCTGAATCCGGAAAAGCTGGAAAAGGCGATCCAGCGCCTGTACGATTGCAACGATGCATTTCGGATGATGTTCTATCAGACCGAAACGGGCTATGAGTATTCCATTTTGAACGAGTACACCTATCACCTGGAAATCATAGAAACCGAGGGTGATACCGAAGAGGCACGCTTTGCCGATGCCAAGGCGAAAATCGACGCAGACGCACAGAACCCCATTGACCTGCTGCATGAACTGGGCGTGCGGTTTCGCTGCTTCCGCATCGGGGTGAAAGACCACATCATCTATGTGAATGCCCATCATGTTATTTTTGACAGCGCATCGCTGTTCCTGACCATTCAGGAGCTGATTACCAACTATATGACACCCGGAGTATTTCAGCGCTCTGTGGGACAGAAGAACAATCTGCTGCAATACTATCAGGACATGGACGAACTAAAACGCACCAAGGGCGAGTATTATCATGGTTACTGGGGAAAAGAGATCGCCGGTTATGAACGGCAGGCTGTCACACCGCCGGAGAAAAAACTGAATGCAGATTCCCAGCTGCTCTTCCACATCTCCCTGCCCAAGGCGAAGCTGGAGAAAACTGCGAGAAAGATGAAAGTTTCTCCGTTTGGACTGATGATGGCAGCGTATCATCTGGGACTGGATACCGTGTTCCAGAGAAAGGACACGGTTGTTGGATTTCCCTTTGTGGAGCGCACCGACCCTAAGTATAAGGATACCATTGGACCGTTGGTGGTGGCATCGCCCAATCGAATCACATTTGATCCGGAGGAGGGCGCACTGGACTTCATTCGCCGTGTGACCAATAAGATTTATGAGAACATGAAGTACGCAGCGTACATTCCCATTGAAACACAGATCACAGCACAGTTCATGGTTTCCTATGCCAATACCGGAAACATGGGGGAAGGCGGCGGTATTACACCGGTAATCCCTTATGTGAAACGGAAGTACGATGACTGTCTGATGCTGGACATCAACAATACCAGGGATACCATCGAATTTGACGTGCAATGCGATCTGACGCTTTATCAGCGGGATGAGGTTGCACGTATCATTGACATCACACGGCGGTTCTTGGAAGATGAACACCTGATGGAGAATCTGCCGCTGCGCAGTTATACGGGAGAAGAGAACGGGGGATTGGATTGAAACCACAAAGTGTTATGATAACAGGGGCTTCCGGTGAGATCGGCGCAGCCATTGCTGAGGTATTTGCCAGAAACGGCTGCCAGCTCTGCCTTTGCTGCCGGTCGCCGAAAAAATTGGAGTCGCTGAAAGCCTGCGCACAACAGATGTCAGACAAATACAGTGTGAATGTGACCACATGGCTGTTTGACGTTTCTGATAAGGCGCAGTGCAAAGAGGCTGTGAAACAAGCAGTGGCTGCGATGGGCAGTCTGGATGTTCTGGTCAACAATGCCGGCATCATTGACTACGCTCTGCTGATTCGGGAGCGGGAGGAGGAATACCGTGCTGTCATTTCCGCCAATCAAGACGGCACATTCTTTTTGATGCAGGAGGCTGGTGCGGTGATGAAAAAGCAGCGCAGCGGCAGCATTGTCAACACGTCCTCCGTTGCCGGACTGAAAGGCTGTATCGGCTCTTCTGCCTATGCGGCATCCAAGGGCGCAATCAATGCTCTGACCATGACGGCAGCAGCGGAACTGGCTGCCTACGGAATTCGTGTCAATGCTGTGGCGCCGGGAATGATCGATGGCGGTATGACGAATCTGCTCAGCGAAGAAATCAAAGCACGCTCTGCCCAGTCCTCCGCAATGAAGCGGTTCGGCACACCGGCAGAGGTGGCAGAGGCGGTCTATTTTCTCGCTTCTCCGGCAGCGTCCTATATTACAGGACAGATTCTGCGGGTAGACGGCGGAATGAATGTGTAAACAGGGGGGTACTATGGAACATCAAACATCATTTTCATTGACTGGGGTAGCTCTGGCGTATCTGATGGGACGGGATCCCACCGCTGATCTGGGCGGCAATGCCACAGGATTTTACTTTGAGTGCGAGGGCACATGCGACAGGGAACGGCTGGCACAGGCGATTCAAAAGGTAATCGTGCATCAGCCCATGCTCCGCACCGTAATTTTTCCGGACGGCACACAGGCGGAGCTGACAGAGATTCCTGTTTATCACATGCCAATGATTGATCTCTCCCATAGTTCGGAAGAGGAAATCGAGGCGTTTTTCCGGAAACTGCGGGAGGAGCAGTCCCACGAGATCTTTCCTGTGGGACAGTGGCCCATGTTCCGCATCTCATTCTACCAGCTTCCGCAGAACCGGAGCCGGGTGGTATTCTCGTTCGACATGATGCTGGTAGACCGGTTCAGCATTGAGATTCTCGTCAAGGAGCTGCACGACTGCTACGAGAATCCAGAATTGACACCGGAACCGCTGCTCCATGATTATCGGCAGTATGTGGAACTTCTGGCAGAAGAACGCAGCCGGAAGCTGGAGCAGGATCGTGCCTTCTGGGAGAGGCAGATTCCGGAGATGCCGCTGGCACCTGCTATTGCGCTGGAGGCCGGCGAACACAGCGGCGGACGTTTTGACACCAAGGTAAAACGGTATTCGGCAGAATTTTACCAGAAGCTGCAGGATGTGCTCTACGAGAACCGGATTCTGCCCTCGGTTTATTTGCTCTACTGCTATGGCAAGTGTCTGTGCCGATTCAGCGGAACCGATGCCCTCTCTGTCAGCATGACCGTTTCGGAACGAAGCCCCATGCAGCATGTCTTTTCCGATGTTATCGGAGATTTCACGAAGCTGCTGCTGGTAGATCTGGAGAGCGGCGGCACACAGCCGTGGACAGAGGTTTGCCGTAAGCTGCAAAAGAAGATCCGGACGTATCTCAAACACACTGCTTTTGACGGCCTGGATGTCATGAAAGAGATCGCACGGCGGGAACAGCTGGGAGGCAAGGCAGCATTTCCCTTTGCCTTTACCAGCCGTCTGACTGCCGGCGACGAGAGCTACTGGGATTTTCTGGGCGAAATGGTGTACCGCATCAGCCGGACACCGCAGCTGGCAGTGGACTGCCAGATTTCCGAGCATTGCGGCGAACTGGAGGTGCGCTGGGATTACCTGACCGGTGTGCTGCCGGAGTCGTTTGTGCAGAATATGTTCCTGTATTTTCTGGATACCATCGAGGGCACTTGGGAGAATCGTCCGGCATCCGCCGGAATTCCGGTGCAGGAAGTGGAGGCGTATAATGCCACGGAAACAGAGATTCCTGTGACGACACTGCAAAATCTGATTGCTGCGCAGGTGGAGCGCACTCCCAACCGCATTGCGCTGACGGCGGGAGAAAAGCGTTACACATATCGGGAATTGTGGGACACAGCCGGCGCCATTGCCGGAACGCTCCGCCGGAAGTACGGGAGCGGCAGATGCATTATGGTGGACGGAAAGCGCTGCGGAGAAACCATTCTCCTCATGCTAGGCATTCTTCGTTCCGGAAACGCCTACGTGCCCTTTGATCTTGCCTATCCGCAAAAGCGGATTGATGCCATTCGGGAGAGCTGCGATGCTGCGGCAATTCTGACTGCGGACATGGTGCAGACGCTGACTGCAGAAAATCCCGATGGTGCAATGCCGCTTCTGGGAAATCCGGAAGACGTGGCATATATCATCTTCACCTCCGGCAGTACCGGCGTTCCCAAGGGCGTTGTTATCACGCAAGATGCCGTGTGCAACACCATTCAGGACATCAACAGCCGCTTTGGCGTGACCGAGGAGGACTGCATCATCGGCATTTCCGCCTTTTGGTTTGATCTCTCCGTCTACGACATTTTCGGCGCATTTTCCACCGGCGCCCATCTGGTGCTCTGCGAACGGGTAGACATTGACACCATTGCTGGTCTAATGCACCGCTATCCGGTGAGCTTCTGGAATACCGTTCCGGCAATCATGGAGCTGCTGGCGGATTCCGGCGAATCGTTTGCCGGTTCACCGCTGCGGAATGTGCTGCTCAGCGGTGACTGGATTCCGCTGGAACTGCCCCGGAAGATTCAGAATTGTTTTCCGACGGCAAAGGTTTGCAGCCTGGGCGGTGCAACGGAGGCATCCATCTGGTCGATCTATTATCCCATTAATGAGGTACAGCCCGCATGGAACAGCATTCCCTATGGCTATCCGCTGGCGAACCAGACTATCTATGTGCTGAATGCAGCCGGAGAAATTTGTCCGGTTGGCGTGCAGGGAGAGATTTGCATTGGCGGAAGAGGCGTTGCCAAGGAGTACTGCGCCAGTCCCAAGGAAACCGAGGCGCACTATTTCCAGCATCCGCAGTTCGGTCGGCTGTACCGCACCGGGGACTACGGGAAATTTGCCGAGGCGGGATATGTCATCTTCTGCGGAAGAATCGACCAGCAGGTCAAGCTGCACGGCTTCCGCATTGAGCTGGGAGAAATCGAGTCCGCTCTGCTGAAAACCGAGGCAGTGGAAAAGGCGCTGGCAGTCATCACAAGAAGTGAAAGTGGTGCAAGCTTTCTCACTGCCTATGTTGTGCCGAAGGAAGGCGTGCCCTATTCCGAGGAAGCGTTGTTTCACTCCATTGCGGAGCGTGTGCCGGAATACATGGTGCCGTCCTTCCTGGTGCAGCTGGATGCTTTCCCGCTGATACCCAACGGAAAGGTAGACCGAAAGGCACTTCCGGTTCCCGCATTGGAGGAATCGGGCTACGAGGCACCGCAGACCGAACTGGAACAGGCGGTGGCGGAGATCTGGCAGCAGGAACTCTCCGAGGAAGCTGTTGGACGCAGCGACAACTTCTTCTATCTCGGCGGCGACTCCATGACCGGACTTCGTGTAACCAGTCAGATTCAACAGAAGCTGGGTATCTCGGTGGAAATCGCAGAACTGTTCAATGCGCCGGTATTGCAGGCGTTCTGCCAGATGCTGGCAGAGAAACAGGCGGCGCACCAGGAGGAACTGCCGCAAATTCAGCCGGAGCCGGAACTGGAAAACGAGCCGTTCCCGCTGACTGCCGTACAGCGTTCCTACTGGATAGGTGCACAGGGTATGCTGAAAATGAGCGGTGTTACCACCCATGCATTCTGCGAGGTGCAGTGCGAGAATCTGGACATTTCCCGTGCAGAGCAGGCGTTCAATTATGTGATTGCCCAGCAGGGAATGATGCGTGCCGTGGTGCGTGGCGATGGCATGCAGGTGATTTTGTCGGAAGTTCCGTACTATACTTTTGCTGTGCAGCAGACAGACGGCGCAGCATTTGAGGATGCCTGCACA
>ENA-OPBG01000970-OPBG01000970.1-human-gut-metagenome-genome-assembly--contig:-NODE-970-length-21907-cov-3.183095_pt1 | contig 21907 bp, 23 predicted proteins | sample MGYA00241065_ERZ501446 | MGnify/ENA primary metagenome ERZ501446 (study PRJEB25962, sample SAMEA2042632) | human gut metagenome | biome: human gut; feature: human-associated habitat; material: faeces...
CTCGAATTGCTTCTTCTCTCGCCGCCCTTGCGGGAGCGCGGCGCGGCTGCCTTCGCCTGCTGCTCGGTCTGCTGCTCGGCGGCCTTCTCGCGGCGGGACGGACGCTTGGCATTCGCTCTCGCCTGACGCGCCTTCTTCTTGGCTTCCTTTTCGCGGGCCACATCTGCGGCGACCTCCTCGGCGGTGGCGTTCTCGGAGACCGGCTTGCGGCGGGAGCGCTTGTTGGTCGTCCTGCGCTGACCGGACTCGCGCTTCTCCTCCTCCTTTTCCTCGTGCGGAATCTCACCGGCAACCGGAATGCGCTTGCCGATCAGCTTTTCGATATCCTTGAGGTACGGACGCTCGGAGCGGTCGCAGAAGGAAATCGCGGTGCCCTCCTGCCCCGCGCGGCCGGTACGGCCAATGCGGTGCACATACCAGTCAACATCATGCGGAATATCATAGTTAATTACATGCGTTACGCCCTCAATATCAAGCCCGCGGGCTGCAATATCGCTGGCAACAAGTATTTGCAGCTTCGCATCGCGGAACTTTTTCATAACCGTTTTGCGTTTGGCCTGCGAAAGTTCACCGGTTAAAACATCAACATTGTAACCCATACCGCCGAGCACGTCGCCCAAAGCGTTGGCGCGTTCCTTGCTCATGCAGAAAATTATCATAAGATACGGGTTTAAACGGTCTATTAACGAAGCCACCGCACGGTCGCGGTATTCATCCGTTGTTTTAATGCAGATTTGCTTAATTGTATCAACGGTTGCTTCATTGGGGTTAATATCAATAAGCACCGGATTGGTGGTAATGCGGCGGCCAAGCTTCTGCACTTCTTCCGACAGAGTTGCGCTGCAAAGCATTACCTGGCGGCTGGAAGCCGTCATGCCCAAAAGTTCTGCCGCATCGTCAACAAAACCCTGTTTAAGCATTTCATCAACTTCGTCCAGCACAAAATAACCAACACCGCCAAGGCTTACATTGCCCTTGCGGATATGGTCCAAAAGCCTGCCCGGCGTACCAATAAGCACATGGCAGGTATTTTCGAGTTTATGTTTTTGCAGTTCAAAGTCGCGCCCGCCGGTAACGGCAAGCACTTTAACCGCGCTTTCCTTGCCTGTTAAACGCTTAAACTCTGCGGCAATCTGCTGGGCAAGTTCGCGCGTCGGCGTTACAATCAGCGCCTGCGCATAATTTTTGGTAACGTCAATACGCTGTGCAAGCGGCACCAGAAAGGCAAGCGTTTTTCCGGTGCCCGTCTGCGCACGGGCAATAACGTCACGCCCTGCGTAAAGGGCAGGTATTGCCTGCGCCTGTACCGGCATCGGTTTGGTAATGCCCATATTTTTCAAGGCTTCTATAATTTGTTCCGGCACTTTCATATCTTTAAAACTTGGTAACATATAATCCCTCTTTTCTGTCAAAATTCTATTTAAAAAGCGTCCCAAAAGGGGCGCCCGGCTTCTACCTGCTTATTATATCATACTCCGGCAATATTTTTTGCGAAAAAATTTTAACATTATATTTGAATATCCGCAGCGAAAATGTTATTCTAATAGTAGAAAAACTTTAACTGATAATAGTGAGGTGGCAGTTATGCAGAATAAACGTACCTGGCTTTACCTGATATTGATGCTGATACTTTTTACACTGATTTGCGCCCAGCAGCAGCAAATTAATGACCTGCGCGACGATTTAAGCGCTTTGCAGGAACAAACCGTACAAATAGAAAAACAGCTTAACGAGCACATTACCCCGCCGCTTCCGGCAGAAACCGCTGACGGCGCAGTGATTGTGGAAAGAAATATTAACAAATAAAATATTTACAAAAAACAGAGAGCAAAAATTTGCTCTCTGTTTTTTCTCTTTTATGCATTTATAAATGATAAAAATCAGGCGAAAAATTTATAATGATGCGGCTCTGCAAAAAGCTGCGGCTCCTCCGATTCCGGTCAGGCTGCGCAGCTGACCTCTCGCACACAAATATTTTAATTTTAGCCGCCGCAGTTTTTGCTATCACCTTACAGCATAAACCATTCGCCCACGTAACAATATTTTTATCCCCATGTGCAATTTTTCAAAAGTTCAGCAATTTTGCTTGTTTCGGGTAATTCTTCAATTTTACTGCCTTCCGGCATAATTTTATTTATTTCATCTACCAGGTCAAACATTCTGCTGCCCATAGGTGCACGCGGCGTAATCTTTTTAAAATCAGTATCATAAAATTCATCAACAATAAAAAATCTCAGCCATTTTCCTTCTTCGTTATTTGCTATAAGAGCATTTTCAATACGGTTTTTTATATCATCCGTTAAAGTTCCTTGTATGCTTTTTTTAGCGAATTGTGCTTTATTATTTTTTAAAGCAGCATCAAAAATACTATTTATTTTGCCAATAGCACGCACTGATTTATCAGTATATAATCCTATATATGTATGCGGAGAATAACCTCTGCTACTTTCGTGACTGTATAAATTATTAGCTTTATTACTTTCAAAACTTGTACCGGAAAGAACTACGCGCATACGTTTCCAGTCATCTGGAATCAAATCACTATCATAACAATACCGTTCATAATCAGCAATTATATTCTGCATATCAATATCGCGGTCATCAACCACTTCTTTTACAGCTTCTATTAATTTTTTAAATGTTAGATTAATATGTATTACATTTTTATTTTTACATTCACTATCAATTTTCTGCTTTAAATTGCTTTCCATTTCCCTTGGGTCAAGAGTCATTAAAAATTTATAATTATAACCTTCAAGGCTTGCTAAATGATGCAATAATTGTTTTTCAGCAAAGTTATTATGCAATTTTGTTTCAACGGCAATTTTAAAACTTTCCTGCATAATTGCAGCATCAGGTACACTACTCTTATTTTTTTCTTGCAAAACTACTTTTAATTCAACATCAATGTCAATATCTTCTACAAGGTTATTTAAAAAAGAAAAGAAAGATTTAGGCGAATTTAAATACAAGCGCGATAACAACAGCATTGCATTTGCAGTATCAACATTTTCTTTTGAATGATAACGCTGAAAATAATGTGTTTCCATTATTCTCCACCCCTTAATTGTATTTATATAATAATTCTATGATTTCCATTAAATCTTGTCAAACAATTAAAATTTGCTTTATAAAAAAATCAAGTATATAATAGTTTAAATTCAACTATCAGTTAAGGAGGCTGACATTATGATAAAAGAAATAATATGTGTAGACATAGGTAAAACCATTTATGTGGTCAGCACTGATAAAGACGAATATTATTATATTAGTACCAAGCAAAGAAAAATTGTTAAAGGCTGCCTTGCTGAACTTACAAAAGTTGGTTACTGGTTAGAAAACGAAGATCATTCTGATTATTTGCTTAAATTGTTAGAAGATATTTTAAAATATCCTGATATTGTTATTGATAACCGCAAAGCCGGTACTTTACAGGGTTACGTTATAAGAAATCAATATGACCTTTCACCGGAAGAAGCAAAAGAACTTGCCAGCAAGTTAAACGAAGATTTTAAATAAGCCCTGCTATAAACAAATCCCCGATACTTAAAGTACCGGGGATTTTTGTTTTAGTGTAAATTTAAGTTTAGTTTGCCGCTACGGGTTTGTTGTTTTTGCGCTCGCGCATTTTAATCCACATCGGGCCTGCAAGGCAAATAGAAGTATAACCGCCGCTTGCAAAGCCAACCAGCATTGCAAACATAAAGTTATGAATGGTTGCTCCGCCATAAAGGAAGATTACCAATACGGCAAACAGCGCGGTGGATTCGGTATAAACGGTACGGGTCATGCACTGCCAGATACTGGTTTCAACCAGTTCCTCCAGCCCTTCGCTGCGGCGGTGCAGTTTAAGGTTTTCACGGATACGGTCGAAAATAACAACCGTGCCGTTGATGGAAAAACCTACAACCGTTAAAAGTGCTGCAACAAACGAAGAATCAAGCTCCATCTGGAAGAAGGAGAAGTAACTGATGGTTACAAAAACGTCGATAACGAGTGCCGCTACCGCCGCTACCGCAAAGTTAAATTCAAAGCGGTAAGTAATGTACACAATCATCAAAAGCCATGAAAGCACAACCGCCATGGCAGCCTGCTCAATCAGTTCCTCGCCGATTGTGGCGCCGATATTTTCCATACGGTTAATCTGATAGTTGCCTAAAGCTCCCTGCATATCGCTTACTGCGGCGCGAAGCTGGTCATCTTCTACAAGGCCGGTACGGATAAGCACGCTTTTGGATTTTTCGTTGTTGGTGCTGTTTTCAAGCTGGATGATGCTGTTTCCCATGCCATGCTGGCTAAGCACATCGCGCACCTGCGAAACGGTAACTTCGTTTTCAAAAGTAAGGTCAACAATACTGCCGCCGGTAAAATCAATGCCCATATTAAAGCCGCGCGTAAAAATGGAAATTACGCCGATAAACAATACCAGCAGGGTTAACCCCATGAAGTATTTAAAATGCTTAACAATAGGAAATCTCATTATTTAGCCGCCTCCTTTTTGGGATATTTAACTCCGTAAAGGAAGCCGTTTTTGGTAAGGTTGCTGGCGAGCAAAAAGTTCATTAAGAATTTGGTTACCGTAATGGCGGTAAACATACTCAGCACAACGCCAAGGCCCAGCGTTACGGCAAAGCCTCTGATTGGGCCGGTGCCGAGGTAGAACAAAATTACAGCCGCAATAAGGGTAGTAATGTTGGAGTCGAAAATTGTTACAAATGCACGGGAGAAGCCTTTATCCATTGCGGAGCGAAGGGTTTTGCCCGCTGCAACTTCTTCTTTAAAATGCTCAAAAATAAGCACGTTGGCGTCAATCGCCATGGCAATGGAAAGGATAATACCCGCTATGCCAGGCAAGGTAAGCGTAGCATCAAGGTAACGCATAATTAAAAGCAGAAGCATTACATACAAAAGCAGTGCAATATCCGCTACAACGCCCGGGATTCTGTAAAAGAGCAGCATAAAGGCAAAAATGCCGATAATAGCAATGGAGAATGCCACAACGCTCTTTTCTTTGGAGTCCTGGCCTAAAGTCGGGCCAACGGTGCGGTTTTCCATAACTTCAATTTTAACAGGCAAAGAACCGCTGCGCAGCAAAATTGCCAGATGCTCGGCTTCTTCCATGTTGCGAGAGCCGGAAATCTGCGCTTTGCCGCCGGTAATTGCTTCCTGTACAACAGGGCTTGTCAGCACTTCGCCGTCAAGCAGAATGGAAATCGGGCGGCCGATATTGCGTGCAGTCAAATCGGCAAATTTAGCGCCGCCTTCATCGGTAAATTCCAGCCCTACAACGGCCTGGCTGCCACTGCCCGTCATCTGGGCGCGCGCATCGCGCAAATCCTTGCCGGTTAAAACGGTGGTGCCGTTAATGTCTTTAAACTCCAGCATAGCCGTGCGGCCAAGCATGTTAATGGCCTGGTCCGGGTCTTTAATGCCGGGCAGCTCCACAATAATGCGGTCTTTGCCCTGACGCTGGATAACCGGCTCCGTTAAACCGAGTTCGTTTACACGTCTTTCAATAATTTTTACAGTTCTGTTCAAAGCATCGTCGTCAATCTTCGCTTCCGGTGTTTCTACCGCCTGCAGCACAACATGCGTGCCGCCCTGAAGGTCGAGGCCCTGCTTGATGGAATTAGCCAGCGGATTAATATACATAATAAAACCGCCGATAATGGCCAATGAGATGATCAGAAATTTCCCTAATTCATTCCATCTCAAAATTATTGCCCCCTTTATTTTTTTATAAAAATTACCTGCATTTTGCTGCCTGCGATTCGGTGATAATATAATCCATTAATACATCATGCTCATCGCAGATTATTTTACCGCGCAGCAAAATATCGTAAGTAATACCTGTTTTAACCGCATTTACGCACTGCGGCAGAAAACGGTCGTAATAACCGGCGCCCATGCCCATGCGCCCGCCTTTTAAATCAAAGCCAAGGCCCGGCACAAGCACAAGGCCGATGCCCGAAGGATTAACGGCCTGCGGTTCGCCCTGCGGAACACGGATGCCGTAAGCGCCTTCTTTAATGCAGTTTAAACTGTCTAATTTTACGGCCTGCATGGAATGAGGGCCCGTTACAACAGGAACGCACACCGTTTTGCCGTCAGTAAGCGCCTGCGAAATAACGCCGTCGATATTTACTTCATTGCCGAAGGCAAGATAGGCAAATACAGTTCCGGCATTGCGGTATGCCGCAGTACCCAGAATTTTACGGCAGATACTGCTGCTTTTTGCGGCCACTTCTTCCTTAGAAAGCCGATTGCGCAAAGATTTGAGCTCTTTGCGCAATTGATTTTTATCCATTATTACTTTTCGGCCATTTCCTGTTTGGCAGGGTCCTGATAGGCGCTGATTGCCGTGCGCAGGAATTCAACTTCCACGTTTTCACAAACTTTAAGAACGACTTTCTTTTCGCTCAGACGGGTAATAGTGCCATACATGCCGCCGACAGTGACAACTTTGTCCCCTTTCTTCAAAGATTCAAGCATGCGCTGTCTTTTCTTTTCTTCTTTTTTATGCGGTCTGTCAATCATCCACCAAAAGATAAACGCCAAAATAAGAAAAGGCCAAACACCGCTAAAAAAGTTCACCAGATCAAAACCTTGCATGGACTTACCTCCTAAACCTTTTTTACTTATATCTCTTATTCTAATTTATTTACACAAAAATAGCAAGTTCTACTTTTTACCCGCGGTAATTCGCAAGATACGCTTCGCGGAATTCCGGGAAACGGTCCTCGGCAATAGCCTGCCTGATTTGCCTTGCAAGGTCAAGCAGGAAATATAAATTATGAATGGTTAACAGACGCAGTGCAAAAAGTTCTTCCGCCTTAAACAGATGCCTGATATACGCGCGCGAAAAGTTGCGGCAGGTGTACCAGCCGCAGCGCTCGTCAATCGGGCGGAAATCTTCGGCATAGGTTTTGTTGCGCACTACAAGGCGTCCCTCCGGTACCATGGCCGTGCCGTTGCGCGCTACCCTTGTCGGGAACACGCAGTCGAACATATCAACGCCCAAATTTACGCCTTCAATAATGCAGTCCGCCGTGCCTACGCCCATTAAATAACGGGCTTTGTTTTTGGGCAAGTGCTGCGTTGTTTCGCCCAAAATATCATACATCATAGGCTTGGGTTCGCCGACGCTTAAACCGCCGATGCCGTAACCAGCAAAATCCATATCCGTTAAACTGTCGGCGCTCATTTTGCGCAAATCCTTATACATGCCGCCCTGCACAATGCCAAAAAGCGACTGGTCCTCGCGCGTATGTGCTTCAAGGCAGCGTTTTGCCCAACGCGTGGTGCGTTCCGTTGATAGTTTGGCATAATCGTAATCAGCCGGGTAAGGAATGCACTCGTCAAAGGCCATGGCTATATCCGCGCCCAGCGCTTCCTGCACCTGCGTGGCAATTTCCGGCGAAAGGAACTGCCTGCTGCCGTCGATATGCGAGCGGAAGGTTACGCCTTCTTCTTTTATTTTGCGCATTGCGCCAAGGCTGAATACCTGAAAACCGCCGCTGTCCGTCAGCATGCCGCGTTTATAGTTCATAAATTTGTGCAGCCCGCCGGCTTTTTTTACAAGCTCATGCCCGGGGCGCAAAAACAAATGGTAAGTATTGGAAAGTATTACCTGGCTGCCCATGTCGTACAGTTCTTCCGGCGACAGGGTTTTTACTGTTGCCTGCGTGCCGACCGGCATAAACATCGGCGTTTCAAATGTGCCGTGCGGCGTATGCAGGCGGCCAAGCCGCGCACCGCTGCGGCTGCATTCTTTAATAAGTTCGTAAGTAACAGCGTGCATTATTTACCTCCGCTTTTATAAATTATCGGTAATGAACATGGCATCGCCGAAGGAGAAGAAGCGGTATTTCTGTTTTACTGCTTCTTCGTAGGTTTTAAGCATAATTTCGCGTGTCGAAAGCGTGGAAACCAGCATTAAAAGCGTGCTCTGCGGCAGATGGAAGTTGGTTACAAGTGCATCTATCATTTTAAATTTGTAACCGGGGTAAATAAAAATATCAGTCCAGGCTGCGCCCGGTTTAATAATGCCGTTGCCGGCGGTTGCGGCGGCTTCCAGCGTACGCACAGCCGTTGTACCTACCGAAACAATGCGCCTGCCTGCGGCTTTGACTTTGTTAATGGCGTCTGCCGCTTCGGGCGTAATGGTGTAAAATTCTTTATGCATAACATGGTCTTCGATATTTTCCACGCTTACGGGGCGGAAAGTGCCAAGGCCGATATTAAGCGTTACGAACACTTCTTCACAGCCCATGTCTTTTACTTTCTGCAAAAGTTCTTTGGTAAAGTGCAGCCCGGCAGTAGGAGCTGCTGCACTGCCCTTATCGCGGCTGTAAACGGTCTGGTAACGCTCCTTATCTTCAAGCTGCTCGGTAATATACGGCGGCAGCGGCGTTTCGCCAAGCCTGTCCAAAATTTCTTCAAACACGCCTTCAAATTTAAAACGGGCAATGCGTCCGCCAAATTCGGTGTTGTCAAGTATTTCGCAGCTTAAATCCTCGCCGAAATTTATTACCGCGCCGGTACGCAGGCGGCGGCCCGGTTTTACCAAAACTTCCCAGTCGGTTGCGTTAAGGCGCGTCAGCAAAAATACTTCGGCTTTGGCGCCGGTATCTTTTACGCCGTGCAAACGCGCAGGAATAACTCTGGTATCGTTAAACACCAGTAAATCATCAGGGCGCAGGTAATTGGGCAAATCGTAAAAATGGCGGTGTTCCATTTTGCCTGTTTCCTTATCAACAACCAGCAATCTGGAATGGTCACGCGGTTCCATAGGTGTCTGCGCAATCAGTTCCTGCGGCAAATCATAATTAAAATCGCTTACTTGCATTTTTTCTCCACACTTTTCAATAATTTTTTGTTACAACTGTATTTCTGTAATAATAACGCAAAATATTTTTATAATATCCGGGCGTATTGCCTTCGTCATTGGCAAGCTGGCGCGCTCCCCACAGGCTTAAGCCAAGCCCGCTGCCGCTGCCGCGCCCTTTAAAAATAACTTTTTCCCCGTCAACGCCGCTGATAAGTTTAATGCTTCCGGCAATGCCGTTTTCGCTTTTCTCCTTATCCTTCAGCTCTATTTCTATTTCTTTGCGGCCAATTTCCATGCCGTAATAATTTTCGATAGGTACATCAAGCTGTTTGGGTATGGGCCTTGTAACTTCAATTTCAAACAATGTGCTTGGCAGCGAAAAAAGCTCGTGTACCACGGCGGCAGGCACAACAATGTTGCCCTTGCTGCCCGCAAAGCCCACGCTTATTACGCGCCCGGTATCCGTCCTGTCGGATGCGCCCGGTTTTTCCGGCGAAAGGCGTATGCTTTCAATCTGGCCTATATCATACCCGCCGCGCAGCAAACCGGAAGAAATATTCTGGGCGTCAAAAGAACGCTCCCATTTATAATCCGGCGCGTCGGAGTCATAATCTTTTACGCTTTTTAAATAAGGCTTGGGGAAAACTTCGCCGTAAACATCGGCGCTGTCTTCCGTATAGCCGCCGCTCGACTCCGTATAAAGCGCCATGGCGGGCCTGCCGCCGTAAAGCACCACTTCGCCGCGCGTGCTGTCAATCAGTTTGTTAATATCGCGTTTTTCCATATCCGTGCCGCTGTAAACATAATCTTTTTCACCGGCACGCACGTCATAGTAATAATTGTTGTTTTCCGCAAGCCACAGGGCATAGCTGCGCATGGCAACGGCCTGCGCCTTAATGGCTTCATCCGGAAAATATACCGGCACGGTGCGCCCAACCACACTGTAAAGATATTCATCAACAGGCAGCACGTTGCGCACTATAAGGTTTTTGCGGTCCGGCGCAAGCATAACTTCTATATTGCCGCGGTAAGTTTTTTTGTTTACTTTTACAGGGTTTACGCCGTCTGCCTTAATGCGCAGCACAACGTTGCCAAACTCCTGCCCGTCGGCATTAACGCTGCCGTTTGCGGCATTAAAATAATAACTGCCCGCTTTAAACAAAAACTCTTTGCGCACACTGCCGTTAACAACCGTCTGCGCTGTAAAATCGGTTTCGCTTGCCAGTTCGGCAGTAAACTGCCCCGTCACAAGCCCTACGGAAATTTGAGGTGCAGCCAGCGCCGCAGGTGCTCCCACCAGCATCATCATAAACAGCAGAGCGGCATATAAAATTCTCATCGGCTGCCTCCTTGCGTTAATCTTTCTTTTTAGGCTTCTTCTCGTAACGGTCACGTTCGCTGAACACGCAGCCGCAGTACGGCTGGCGGTAAAGCTCAAGCTCAAGGCTTATATCTACTCCGCGCTGGTAACCCTCGCGGAAATTTTCATAATAAAACGGAATGTCAAATTCCGCAGCAGCTTCCTCTGCCAGTTTTTTAATAAGCTCGTGCTTCTGGTATGGGCTTACAAACAGCGTTGTGCTGAAAGCATCATACTCGTTTTCCTTAGCGTATTTGGCTGCATAGCGCATACGCGTACGGTAGCAGTAAATGCAGCGGCAGCCGGGTTCATCAAGCATGCCGCGCACACATTCTTCCAGAGGATAGCTTTTATCAACCGTTAAACGGTATTTTTTCTTTTCGCACAGCTCGCGCAGGGCGGCTATGCGGCGTTTAAACTCTTTGTAAGGATGAATGTTTGGATTAAAAAAGATAATGTCAAAATCAATGCCGTCTGCTGTCAGCTTTTCGGTTGGATAGCAGGCACACGGCCCGCAGCAGGCATGAAGCAAAAGTTTCATATCAGCGCCCCTCCTTCTGATAAGGCACACCAAGATACCTGTATGTTTCGCGTGTGGCTATGCGTCCGCGCGGCGTACGCTGTATAAGCCCCAGCTGCATAAGGTACGGTTCGATAACGTCTTCGATAGTATCACTTTCTTCGCTTACGGCGGCCGCAATGGTTTCTATGCCCACCGGCCCGCCGCCGAAGGTTTTTACAATGGTCTGCAAAATGCGGCGGTCGTTGCGGTCAAGCCCGTATTTATCAACTTCAAGGCGCGACAGGGCTTCGTCAGCAACCTGCTCAGTAATGCTCTGCGCCCCGGCAACCTGCGCAAAATCGCGCACGCGCTTTAACAGGCGGTTGGCAACACGCGGCGTGCCGCGGCTGCGCCTTGCAATGGCCTGCGCGCCTTCACGTTCAATAGCTACGCCCAAAATTTCCGCAGCGCGCTCTATAATAAAGCATAATTCATCAGGTTTATAAAACTCCAAACGGCACTGCACGCCAAAGCGGTCGCGCAAAGGCGCAGCAATCGCGCCAAGGCGGGTAGTTGCGCCAATAAGCGTAAACTTCGGCAAATCAAGGCGTACACTGCGCGCGCTCGGCCCTTTGCCGATAATAATATCCAGCGCAAAATCCTCCATGGCAGAATACAAAATTTCTTCTACCGTTTTGGAAAGGCGGTGAATTTCATCGATAAAAAGCACGTCGTTTTCGCCAAGGTTCGTCAGTATCGCCGCCAGGTCGCCCTGACGCTCAATTGCCGGGCCGCTTGTTATGCGGATATTTACGTTAAGCTCGTTGGCAATAATGTTGGCAAGCGTAGTTTTGCCAAGGCCCGGAGGCCCGAACAAAAGCACATGGTCAAGCGCTTCGCCACGCTCTGCCGCCGCCTTAATAAAAACCTGCATATTCTGTTTTACCTGGTTTTGCCCGATATATTCGGCAAGACGGCGCGGACGCAGGCTGTACTGCCAGCCGTCGGCGTCCTGTTCCCTGCCGGTAATAATTCTTTCCTGCTCGTTCATTATTTCCTCCCGGCAAATACCTTAAGCACATGTTTAATAATTTCTTCGCACGGCATTTTTTCGTAGCCTTCAACGGTTTTCAGCGCCGGTACAATCTCGCTGCTCGTGTACCCAAGCGCCTGCAAAGCCTCAATGGCTTCACCCACTGCCGTTTCCGGAACATCGCCGCCCTGCGGGTAAAATACCGTATCAATAATTTCATCCCCGCCGGAAATTTTATCCTTCAGCTCCAAAAGCAGCCTTTCAGCCGTTTTTTTGCCAATGCCCGGCAGCTTGGTCAGCGCTTTCATGTCACGGTTCTGCACCGCCATATAAAAATCATCCGGCTTTACAGCCGATAAAATAAGAAATGCAGCAAGAATGCTGCAAGTAAGATACTCAAAAAAGTACAGCAATGCAACCAATACATAACAAACAAATTTCGAAAAAATACCAGCGATTTTTTATAAAATATTCACAGCACAAATAAATCGTAATACTGCTTTTGCAGAAAGCCAAACAGCAAAATGGCGTCCTCGCGCACGGAAGTATAAGTATGCACGCGCACTTCGCTGCCAAGAGAAAGCGCCGCCAGATTGGCCGAAGGCATAAACACGCGGTAGCCTACCCCGCCAGGCGTTTCTATCAAACAATATTCATTTGCCAGTTCTGCAACTTTGCCTTTTATTGAACCAATCATTTACTTTAACTCCGTCCATCTTCTTGTTGCCGCCGTATGCAGCCCGCAAACGGCAATTGCCAGCGCGTCGGCAACGTCGTCAGGCTTGGGTTTTTCGCGCAGGTTTAAAAGATGCTGCACCATAAACTGCACCTGTTCTTTATTGGCACTGCCAAAGCCTACAACGGCCTGTTTAACCTGTATCGGCGTAAATTCCATAACAGGCAGCCCGCGGTTGGCGGCTGTTAAAAGCACCACGCCGCGCGCCTGCCCTACGCTGATAGCCGTTGTTACGTTGCGGTTAAAAAAGAGCTGCTCCACGCTCATAATATCCGGGTGATAGGTGTCTATCAGCTCCGTAAGCCCGTCGTAAATCTTTTTTAGCCGCATCTCCGGCAGCATATTCTTATCCGTAAACACTGCGCCGTAATGCACCGGCCGCAGCCTGTTGCCAATCATTTCAACCAGCCCGAAGCCGCAGATTGCCGTGCCCGGGTCAATTCCGATTGCCAGCATAACAAAACTCCCGTCTTATATAAAGCAGGCAGGCCTTTTAAGCCTGCCCCCTAAAAAATCAATTATTCTTCATCATCATCCGGCAGGTCTGCGTTGGTGTATACATCCTGCACGTCATCAAGGTCATCCAGCAAATCAAGCATTTTCTGCACTTTGGCAACGCCTTCTTCGTCAAGCTCTGCCATAGTATCCGGAATCATGGTGATTTCTGCCATGGCAACTTCAACGTTGTTGTCGGCAAGAGCTTTTTCAACAGCGTCAAAATCTTCCGGCTGGGTAATGATTTCAAAGCCGCCTTCTTCGCTCTTAACGTCCTCGGCGCCAGCGTCAAGGGCAATCATCATCAAATCGTCTTCGGTCAGGCTTTCGTTTTCCTCACCGTCGATAGTAAATACGCCCTTGCGTTTAAACATCCAGTTTACGCAGCCGGTTTCGCCCATGTTGCCGCCGGATTTACTGAATACGTGGCGCACATCGGCAGCTGTACGGTTGCGGTTGTTGGTAAGGGTGGATACCATAACGGCAACGCCTGCCGGGCCGTAGCCTTCGTAGGTAATTTCTTCGTAGTTGCCGCCTTCGGCAGCGCCCTGTCCTTTTTTAATGGCACGCTGAATGTTGTCTTTCGGTATATTGTTGGCCTTAGCTTTGCTGAGTGCCAGTTTTAATCTCATATTGCCGGTAGGGTCAGGGCCTCCCATCTGCACAGCAATGGTAATTTCTCTGCCGATTTTGGTGGTAATTTTACCGCGCGCAGCATCGGCTTTGCCTTTTTTGTGTTTGATATTAGCCCATTTAGAATGTCCGGACATAACTGATTCCTCCTAAAAACTTAACTGGTAATTTACCATAATACATTTAATTATTATACTACAACGTGCCGGGCATTTCAATAAGTTATGCGCGTGCCTGCAAACATTCATTCTCTTAATTGCCGCTTTTGTTTTTCAAATTATTTTTTATAAAGGCGCTCATTTGTTCCTTGCTCATTTTTTGTTCTTTATTGAATTCTTCAATATAATTTTTAATTTCATCAGCTTTTTGTTTACCGCCCATTTTTTCTTCCGAGTTATCTATGTGATATTGTAATATTTTAAAATTTATAATTTGATTAGAGTTATACGGAAACCATCCATCTTCATCCGAACTAATTAAAATTTGAGGAGCTTCTTCATTTTTTTGAGGATAAATCAAAGTAATTTTTATATTTTCTTCTTGTGAATATGCAACTATCTTTTGAATATCATCAGTTATTATTTTTTCATCATCCCATTCATTGGTAAGCGAACAAAAGAATTTAACAGCATTCTTATCCCCGCCATACAAATATTGTTGACCCGTTTCTATATCATAATCTCCAAATTTTCTCGTTATAACTGATATAGGATAATTATTATAATAGAAAACACTATCACGAAAACTTTGATAAACTCCATCTAATAAAAGCAACGCTATTAATAAATAAATTACTTTCCAAGAACCACGCCATACTAAACCAGCACCAAATTTTTCCATTTTCTCACCTTCTCTATATTTAAGTATATCTTTTTCATCATAACAAGTAAAATATTTTACTGTTGACTTGTTTGCAAACAAAACCATATTGTATAATAATAGCGGTGATGAAATGAAAATATTTTTATGGCTGCTTGCCGCTGCGTTTCTGACGGCCGGCATTTACCAAAAAGAATATATGGAAGTGCTGAACAAAGCAATTTTAATCTGCCTGGAGTGCATCGGCATTGGTTAGGCGCTGCGTTGTTCAGCTTATATCGGCGCTTTTGCATAACGCCAACCTGCCGGGCTTTATCACCGGGCGTATCTGGCAGGCGCAGCCTAAAAGCGTATGCGTGCCGGTATTAAACTGCTATTCGTGCCCCGGCGCGCTGGGTGCCTGCCCCATAGGCTCGCTGCAAACCACCCTTGCGGGCACGGCGTTAAAGTTTCCGTTTTATGTTGTGGGGCTTCTGCTTTTATTCGCGCTGTGCTTAGGGCGCGTCATTTGCGGCTGGCTGTGCCCCTTCGGGCTGGTGCAGGATTTGTTATACAAAATCCCCTCGCCCAAGCTGCACAAAAATGCCTTTACGCAAAAGCTGAGCCTGCTGAAATATGCCGTTGCCGTTATCTTTGTGCTTCTCTTGCCGGTATACTTCTGGTGGCAGGACGGCGTCGGCGCACCGGCGTTCTGCAAATACATCTGCCCCGCAGGCACACTGGAAGCAGGGCTGCCGCTGTTGGCACTTAACGCAAACCTGCGTGACGGCATTGGGCTTTTGTTTGGCTGGAAGTTTTTATTAATGCTTGTAATTTTGGGCGCGTGCGTATTTATTTACCGCCCGTTCTGCCGTTTTTTATGCCCGCTCGGCGCATGGTACGGCCTGTTTAACAAACTTTCTGCCTTTGGCATTACGGTAGATAAAGCAAAATGCACCGGCTGCAATGCCTGCGTGCGTTTCTGCAAAATGGACTGCCAAAAAATAAATGACCGCGAGTGCATCAACTGCGGCGAATGTAAAAAAATCTGCCCGGAAGGGGCTGTAAATTTTAAAACTAAATTTTAGGAGTGGTTAAATGTTTACTTTAAAAAAATTCTTGCTCATTACCGCTGCCGCAGCCGTTGTAGGCATTGGCGCAGCACTTGTGTGGACGCATTACCAGGCAGGCAACATAAACGAAGCCGCCGCACAATCAGTTAACACCGAAGCGCCGGATATTACCGTAACCGCCATGGACGGAACAGAAGTTAAACTTTCTTCTCTGCGCGGCAAAACAGTATTTGTAAACTTCTGGGCAACCTGGTGCGGCCCCTGCATGCAGGAAATGCCCGAAATGAACAAAATTTACCCGGATTACAAAGATAAAATTGAATTTTTTGCCGTAAGCATTGATGATTCGCGCAGCGATTACGAAAAATATGCAGGCGAAAGCGGCTTTGCCTACCCAATGTACTGGGGCGACAAAAACGCCATTGTTAAAGCCTACGGCTTACAGGGCATACCGGCCTCCTACATTGTTGACAAGTACGGCACCATTACCAAATCGCATATCGGCGGCATGAAAGAAAAAGAACTGCGCGTCTTTTTGGACAGCGGGCTGTAAAGAATTATATAAAAGTGAGAGCAATACTGCTTTATATAAGTGGTATTGCTTTTATTTTTTTATTTATAACAAAATAACCTGTTTTATCTTTGCTTTATACGTGTACACGTGTTATAATTTAAATGTCAGGAGGAAACCAAATGGTCACAATGAAGGACAAAGAGCTTTTAAAGCTGTTATTAAAAAATGGATGGCAGTTATCAGAAATTAAAGGCAGCCATCACATCCTTACAAAAAACGGAAAAATAGAAGTAATACCAGTACACGGCAAAGATATGAAAATAGGCTTACTTACTAAAATACTAAAACGCACAGGTTTAAAACAAAAGGAGTGATAAAAATGTTACTGATATATCCGGCAATTATTCATGAAGATGACGACGGCTTATGGCTTGAATTTCCCGATCTTGAAGGCTGCCAGACACAGGGCGATACACAGCAGGAACTTTTGGCCAATGCTGCCGAAGCACTTGAAGGATATGCGCTGTGCCTTTTAGAAAACGGGCAAAAACTTCCGTCCGCAAGCAATCCAACCAAAATACGTCTTGAAGATGAAAACTCCTTTATATCCTTAATTCAAACCAATGTTGATTTATCAAAACACACAAAGTCTGTTAAAAAAACTTTAACCATTCCGGCATGGCTTAATGAGCGTGCATTAGCCGAAAAAATAAACTTTTCCAGTGTTTTGCAAAATGCACTCCTTAAAGAACTAAAAATAGGCTGAAAAATACCGTCCTTGCATAAATCAAGGACGGTATTTTAATTTACTTTAAGAGGTATTTTACTTTACTTAAATGTTCGTAAATTTCTTTTAAGAAAGATTGCACTGTCCGGCTCTGCAAAAATGCTGCGGCTAAATCAGAACGTCCAGCGCATGCCGGCATTCCACTGCCACGGTGTTTCAACATCGCCGCCGAAGGTTTTTACTACATCGGCATATACATAGCTGTTTTTGCTCGTTTTGTAGTTAAAGCCAATTCCCGCTTCGCACCAGGTATCGCCAATATCCTGATGATAACTGTTTGTTAAACCGTTAAGGCTTAAATAAGTATCGGCGCTGCCTGCAAAATCGTGCAGCAGGCTTGCTTTGGCGTAAATACTGCCGCTGTCGCTAATGCGTTTGCCTACTTCAAAGCCTACGCGCCCTACTGCGCTTTCAAGGCTGTCCTGATTAACTTTAATACCGTTGTTGGTGGTATAATCTTCGCCGCCGATGCGCATTAAGGTAAGCTGTGCCTGCGGCGTTACATACCAGCCGCCGTCAAAGTTAACTTTCATGCCGTATTCACCGCTTAAGCTGGTTCCCCACGCATCATAATCGCCGCTGGTGTGCCCTGCTTCGGTGTAGATGTCAAAGTCGTTGCTTAACCTGCCCTGTTTAAGTACGATATCGGCATAATGACCTTTATCGCCCAGCCAGGTGCCGTACAGGCTTAAGGATGTGCTGCGGTTTTCGCCGTCGCCGTGGGTGTAAGTTGTCTGCCCGTCGTTATGGCTTACTGCCGCGCCGTAATGCCAGTTGCCTGCCGCCCAGTCATAACCCATCTGGAAGAAGTTATACTGGTTTTTGTATTCGCCGTCGTATTCAAATTCGCCGCGGCTCATACGCACCCAAATGCCCTGCCCGCCGTCGCTCTCGCGCAGTTCGCCAAGGCGCTGGCTTAAGGTGCTGTCCTCCTGCCGCCAAGCCACAATAGCTGTTGCAGCGATATTTTTAATGTTATCAATCGTTGTTGTACTGCTGTTTTGTTTTACATTAGCAACATAGCCAATATTATTTTGGTCAAATAGCAAATCGCCGCTTGCTTCCGGCATAATCAAGCCTTCTTTTATCGTTACCTTACCGGTGATATGTCCATCATTATCATCATAAGAAATTTCGTTGGCAATTTGGTTTAAATTTGCCAATGCCTGCGCAGAATCAGTTGTACCGATAAGATTATTATTAATAACGCTCATATTAATTACAGAGCCTTCGTCTGCACTTGTAATATAAGTTCTTCCTGCAATAACATCAATATCACCATTAGATGTATTATCGCCTACGGTAAGTACAATTTCACCTATGCCGGAATAATTTTCAATTTCAATATATTTATCAGTATTTTGGTTAATAATACCACCGTTCATACTAACATTAGTTACATTAGATCTATCAGAATTATTCCACTCTGCACCATTAGCAAGCGTAAGAGTTGTACCATTATCGCCGTTATCATCAATTGCACCATTAAGTTCAGAATTTATTGTATTAAGGTTTAATTTAACAACAGAATCATTTCTTGTTTCAATGTTTCCATTAACAATAACATTATTGCTTGTTCCTTGATTTACATTAACGGCAGAAGTACCTTCACTTAAAATAGCTACAACAAATGCATCTTCATTTTCAGTTGTGCCATCGCTGTTATATGCTTCTGCTGTAATTGAACCGCCATTAATATTAACAATACTGTTATCCTTCGTCTGTACACCTATAGAATTTATCCAATTACCATGTTCTACACTACCACCAATAGTTTTAGCAGTAATATCAACTAAACCAAGATTTACCGCTGAATTACCAAATTCCATATACAATCCATGCGCTACTAAAGTACCATCTCCTTTTGCAACAGCTTCTATTTTACCATTTTCTTTTTCTAAATTTGATGCTTCGTAAATTTGAATTCCATCGGCATACGCATAATTATCACTGAATGCTGTAACTGTTATATCACCATTACCTGTAATAACATTTGCATTATTTAAATCTGCTGCTATACCTATTGCTGTACTCTTAGAACTATTTTCCCCGGTTGCCGTTACTATAATATCAGTATTTCTATTTGTTGTCGTAATCTTACTCCCATTAAGCGCTTCAATACCAGTTGCTTTAGCAGTATTTGTACCGTCATTAACATCAGCTGTTACTTCAATAGTGCCTCCATCCATTATAATTTCATTATCAGCACGTTGTGCATATAAACCAAAAGCTTCTGCAAAAAAATTTTCATCATATACAGCATCTACAATAACTGTTGCATTACCAATTTTAACTATGTTACCATTTCCAGATTGCACATAAACACCTCTGACTATAGTACCATCCTTTTCATTTAATTCCCTTTTATCTGAAATTACTTTAATTATACCACCACAGCTTCTATCGATAACTTTACCATTAATATTATTACCCATAGAATCACCAATATAAATACCATATGTACCACCTGTTTGTGTGTTATTCGTTAAGTATATATCCAATGGAGTATTTATTACTATCTCATTTACATCATTTTTATTATTTTCATTTATAAAGATAGCAAAGTTTTCATTATTAACGTTCAACTCGTCGTTTTCTCCAAAGTTATATCTATAGATACCATTACTTTCATCTATCTTTATATTTGTTCCATAACTATCATTAGCGCCGCTAATCGTTTCGGTATATACCTCCGCCGCCAGTGCCATATTTGCCGCCAGCACGCTGCCTGCCAAAACGCACAACAAAATTTTAGAGCGTAAATTCTTTTTCATAAAAATACCTCCTCCCGTTGTTACGTGGAGGAGGAAATTACTCGTCAGGTTCTCTTTTTCATTTCTGCGCGAAGCGCAGTTCCCCCCCAGCGAGATTTTACACTTTTATTATACCATACGCAAGCGGTTTTTTAAAATTTTTGTTTGAAAATTTATACAAAGTTATTTGCATTTTTATATTAAAACAGCTTTGTTGTTAAATTTATTTTACACTGCTGCCATACCATGTACAGTATTGACAAGCCTGTTGTTTACAGCTACACTAACGGTAGCGGCTGTTTTTGGGCAGCAATTTTTATTTTACAGGAGCTAAATAATGCCTGCTTTAACCAGTACTAAAAATAAAACCAAGGATTTAACGCACGGGCCTATCGGCAGGCAGCTGTTTTGGTTTTCGCTGCCGCTTTTTGCGGGCAGTTTAATTCAGCAGCTTTACAGCACGGTCGATTTAATTTTCGTCGGGCGTGTTTTGGGCAAGGATGCGGCCGCCGCGGTAGGCGCCAGCACTTTTATAATCATCATTATACTGGGCTTTTTTATCGGTCTTTCCGTTGGCATAGGCGTTATAGCCGCACGCGAATTTGCCCGCGGCGAGTTTGAAAATCTCAGCCGCGTTGTTCACTGTACGGCGGGGCTTACTATAATATTTTCTATTGTGTTTACCATACTTGGCATAATATTTGCGCCAACTGTTTTGGAACTGATGAACACTCCACCCGAAATTATGCATTGGGGCACTGTTTACATACGCCTTTTTATGCTGAGCCTGTTTTCCATTGTAAGCTATAATGTGGGCAGCGGCATTTTAAGGGCTTTGGGCAATTCGCTTTCGCCGATGATTTATCAGCTTATAGGCGGCATAGCCAATGTTATAGGCAATTTTTTGTTTGTATATTACTGGAAATTCGGCATTTCAGGTTCTGCCATGGCAACGGTTGTTTCGCAGACGCTGGCGGCAGGGCTTGTAATTTACCATTTATATAATATGGACGCGCGCTACTGCCTGCGTTTTAAAAAGATTACCCTTGATTTGCCGCTGGCGCGGGAGATTTTCCGCATTGGCATACCGGCAGCCATTCAAACCATTGTAATTACGCTTTCGAACATTGTTGTGCAAACCAATATTAACGGGCTGGGCGTAAACAGTATTGCGGCTTACGCTGCTTATTTTAAGGTAGAAAACGTTATTTACCTGCCCATTATGGCACTTGGGCAGGCCTGCTCCACCTTTATCAGCCAGAATGTTGGCGTTGGCAAAATTATGCGCAGCAAACGCGGAACTGCCATTTCCATTTATTTCGGCCTTGCGGTTACTGCAGTAAGCATCAGCCTGGTGCTGTTTTTTGCAGATTTTGCTTTCGGCCTGTTTACTGACGACGCCGAGGTTATCGCTATCGGCAGCAGCATTGCCTTTGTTATTATGCCGTTTTACTTTTTATATGTTTTCCTCGAGGTGCTTGCTTCGTCAATCCGCGGCAGCGGCAGCACATTGCCGACAATGTTTATTATTCTGGTAAATATGTGCGTTATCCGCATAGGCGTATTAAAATTAATTATGTATTTTAACCCTACTGCGGACGGCGTGGCCTGGGTATACCCCATTACGTGGGTGTTTACCGTAGCCTGCCTGTACTGGTATTACAGAAGCGAACGCTGGAACCCGGTTAAGGTTCTTGCCAAGCCTGCCGTTTAGTTTATTAAAAAATTTAACCCCGCATACATACAGCAGCAATTTATTTGCCGTATGTGTACGGGGTTTATTTTTATTGGTTTTTTAAGCTTTTATAAATATAGTGGCAGGCGCCAAAAAGCAGTACCGCATAAACAAGCAGTATTGCCGCCGAAGTTATGCTGAAAGGCGCGCCGCTGTTAATAGCACGCAATAGGCTGCTAGCGTGCGTTAAGGGCAAAAGTTCTATAACAAACGCTGCGGCGTGCGGCAGCCTGTCGGTTTTAAAAAACGTGCCGCATAAAAAAGACATCGGCAAAAGCAGGTATGTATTAAAGCGCGCCATGTCTTCAAAATTGCGTACTATAAGAGCTGCGCAAAAACCTGCTTCGGCAAAAATTACGCAGTTTAACGCCAAAACTGCTATAAACAAAGGCGTAAGGGCAAGTTTTGCGCCAAAAAGCCATGCCAGCACCACAATAATTGACGACGAAATAAGCCCGCGCAGCACTGCCGCCAAAATTTTGCCAATTATAAACCCGGAGGCGGAAATAGGCGCCAGCAGGTATTCTTCAAGCGATTTATGGTATACCCTTTCCGTGCACAGCGGCGTAAGGCTGTTAAAGGCAATGTTCATGGAATTTAACGCCAAAATGCCCGGCACGATAAAATCGAGATATGAACCGCCGCCCGTGTTAACGCT
>ENA-OPBG01000978-OPBG01000978.1-human-gut-metagenome-genome-assembly--contig:-NODE-978-length-21749-cov-2.242371_pt1 | contig 21749 bp, 25 predicted proteins | sample MGYA00241065_ERZ501446 | MGnify/ENA primary metagenome ERZ501446 (study PRJEB25962, sample SAMEA2042632) | human gut metagenome | biome: human gut; feature: human-associated habitat; material: faeces...
CGAAGCCGGCGACGAACTTCGGTGCAGAGGCGGCGACAAGGGTGAGTTCGGCGCCACCACCGGCCGGCCCCGCCGGGTGGGCTGGTTCGACACAGTGGCCACCAAGTACGGCTGCATGATCCAGGGCGCCACCCAGGTGGCTCTCACCTGTCTGGATGTGCTGGGCTATCTGGATGAAATTCCTGTGTGCGTGGGCTATGAGATAGACGGGACTGTGACGACGGAGTTCCCCACGACCTGTGAGCTGGAAAAAGCAAAACCTGTCCTGGAGGTTCTGCCTGGTTGGAAGTGTGATATCCGGGGAATTAAGAAATACGAAGATTTGCCGGAAAACTGCAAAAAATATGTGGAATTTGTAGAGGAAAAGATCGGATTCCCAATCACGATGATCTCCAACGGACCGGGACGCCAAGATATCATTTACCGGAAATAAAATATACGAGAGAGAAAATCGTTACTGTTTACTTACTTGCGGTTCGTAGACAGTAACAGAAAATCTGTCAGGTTTTTCGACCTGGCAGATTTTTTATGTTCCAGGAAAGACCTTATCACGCTAATGTGTAAAAGTTCTTTCCTAGAAAATAAACGCTCCGTTGGGATTGCACTGCGATGGCGAGCAAAGTGGGAAAGTTTTTCTAGAAATCTGCATTGGACAGAAAACCGTAACAGTGATATCATAAATAAAGGAAATGAAATTGGACGGTAAAGACAGAAATAGAACGGTGTTCTGAATATTCTTGACATTGAAGAGAAATATCCGATATAATAAAGTATCATTTTCAGAAAACAAGAGTCAATATAGCAAATTTATGGAAAGGGGTGTAGTTATGAAATCAGATATCATTAATTCCGTTGATCGAGCGTTGGAGATTTTGCTCACAATCTATGAAAACAATCGAGAAATGGGAATATCTGAGTTGAGTGAGCAATTGGGGATTTATAAGAGTACAGTTTTTCGTACTTTAAAAACTATGGAGGAGAGGGGATTTGTACGTCAGAATCCCACGACGAAAAATTATTGGTTTGGGACGAGAATTTATGCAATTGGATTGAGTATCAGGGAGAAGATGCATTTGCAGGATGTGATTGCGCCGTATACCCGTCGTCTGTATGAACAGTGTCACGAGATTGTCAACGTGTCTATTTTGGAGAATTCCATAGGAGATTTCCATCAAAGCATTATCATACATAAAGAATTCGGAGACAAAAATTTATTGTTCGTCAATCAACCACTGGGTAGTTCTACACCTTGCTACTGTTCTTCTGTAGGAAAGTGTCTTTTGGCCTACACAAAAGGGTTAGATTTCAGTATTTATAAGACAAAGCCCATGGAGCGTTTTAATGAGCGCACGATCAATAGCTATGAGAGCCTCATGGAGAGCCTAGAGGATGTGAAGCGCAAAGGTTATGCTCTTGATGATGAAGAGAGAGAGATTGGTCTCACCTGTATCGGAGCACCGATCATTGGCAGAGATGGCAGTGCTGTAGCTGCAATCAGTGTGTCAGGGCCTACATCTAGGATGAATGATGGACATATTGATGAGAAGATTGAGATGGTAGTGAAGACAGCTTGGGAAATTTCGAAAGAATTTCGTTAAATGTTATGAAAATTTAAGAGTCTTTTTAGTAAAAACTGTACATTGATCTTTTCATAAGTTGGTGGTATGATATAAATACAGAACGACGTTCCAGTAAGCGGAACGTAAAGTTTACCATCAATTTTGGAACGATGTTGCGCATATCAGAACAAAAGCGAGGGAAGTTGGCAATCAGCGAGCTTATGTATCTAAGGAGGAAAAAATGAAATTATCTGTAAAGACTTTTGTTCAACTGTTTATACTGGGAACGTGTTGGACGATTGTGTACGCACTGCCGTTTATCCAGTACATCTTATATGATCCGTTACTGGAACAGTTGGGATGTTCCAATACGCAGTTGGGACTGTTGATGACGATTTTTGGCTTGGGGAACATCTTTGGTGCACCAGTGGGCGGCTGGCTGGCAGACCGGTTTGATTACAAGAAAATTTTTGTAGCGTCTATTGTCTTAAACGGTGTGCTTTCTATTATTTTTGCGTCACACATTACATATGTAACGGCTGTTGGAATCTGGCTGTTGATGGCAGTGGATGTGTTGGTAATGAATTATCCGTGTCATATTAAAATTGTACGTATGTTGGCAAGTGATGCTGACCAGGGAAAAATCTTTGGTATGAATGAGTCCTTTGTGGGAATCACCAGTACGATCGTAAACGCGATTCTCCTGGCTATTTTCGCAAAACTGGGTTCCAGTGCCTGGGGATTCCAAGTTGTTGTGTACGTAATTGGAGCCATTGCTCTGGTGCTAGCAATACCTACCTATTTTGTGATGAAAGATATTGCAAAGAACGAAGCGAAAGTTGCAGCAGAAGTCAAAGAAGAGAAGAAAGAAAAAATGACAGGAAAAGACTTCTTGGAGATTATCAAGAATCCTGCTACCTGGTTGATTGGATTTGGAATCTTTTCTGTATATACCTGTGCGGTATCGATGTCCTACTTTACTCCTTACTTTACCGCAGTTATGGGTGGGACGGTAGCAGTATCTGGTTTTATATCATTGGTTCGTACTTATGGTCTACGTCTTGTGGGAGCTCCGATCGGAGGATGGCTTTCAGACAGACTGCACTCGGTTTCAAAAGTGCTGATCGTTGTCTATATCATTGGTATTGTATCTTTGTTAGCTTTGGTTGGTTTTGTAAACTATCTGACGGCAGGGGTATTCATCTTTATCACTTTGGTCGTGGGAACAATCGTATATATGGGAAAAGGAAGCTATTATGCTTTGGTCAGTGAATTGGAAGTTCCAAGAGAACGTTCCGCATCTACCATCGGTGTGGCAGCGGCACTGGGCTTCTCACCTGATATTTTCTTATTCCCTCTGGTTGGCTTCCTGATTGATAATTATGGAAATAACGGATATAAATATCTGTTTATTCTCCAGATGGTAGTCTTTGCACTTGGGATTCTCGGAAGTTTATACTGTCTGCGGTATAAAAAGAAACTTCACGAGAAAAAGAATAGTGTGGTTGCATAATTAGAAAAATGCAAAGGAATGAATAAAGGGTCAACGGAAAGGAGAAAAATAGTATGGGATTTGAGAGTCAAAAAGAAAGAGTCTGTAAACTTGCAGATGAGAACAGAGAAAAAATAGTTTCTATGGCTCAATATCTTTTCGATAATCCAGAAATCGCACTTGAAGAAGTAAAGGCTTGCGCATATATCACAGATTTTCTGAGAAAAGAAGGATTTGAAGTAGAAGAAAAATTCGAAGGGATGGAGACGGCGTTTAAAGCAGTCAAGAAGAATGGGGATGGCCCGAGAATTGCTTTTTTAGCTGAGTACGATGCTCTGCCAGGATGTGGTCATGCGTGCGGACATCATATGATTGCTTCTATGTCGGTGGGTGCAGCTCTTGCATTAGCGGAGGTGCTGGATACTTATCCAGGAGAGATTGCGATTTTTGGTACTCCAGCGGAGGAAACCGGAGAGGGAAAAGTATATCTGGCTGACCGAGGAGTCTTCAAAGGCTATGACGTCGCTATGATGCTTCATCCGAATGCGAGAACGACGATTTATCCAAAGATGATTGCAATCGGCGGAATGGACTTTAACTTCACCGGAAAGGCTTCTCACGCAGGAACCTATCCGTATGATGGTGTGAATGCTTTGGACGCGGTGGTGCTGTTGTACAACAATGTCAATGCGTTGCGCCAGCAATTGAAAGATGGTACTAGAATCCATGGAATTATATTGGAGGCAGGGAAAGCTGCGAATGTAATTCCAGACAAAGGTGTAGTAAGATTAGAATTCCGCGCAAAAGAGCAGGATTATTTTGAAGAAGTAGTTCAAAAAGTGGTCAACTGTGCAAAGGCGGCGGCGCTTGCCACAGGCTGCGAACTGGAATATGATTGGTTCGAACCAGTGTGTAAGGGGCTGAAAAGTAACCGTGCTTTGGAAGAAGTTATGGAAGAGTTCTTCCCACAGTTTGGCGTGGACGATTTTATTCTTATTGATGGGGGTTCTAGTGATATTGGAAATGTAAGCTGGGAAGTACCCACGATTGAGCCGATGTTAGGAGTATGTGAAGGAGAGCCTGGAATTCACACGGCTGATTTTAGAGATGCAACGATGCTGCCTTATGGACTAGACCGTATGATTGTCGGAGTAAAACTTCTGGCTTTGACGGGGCTTAGAATCTTAGACAATCCAAAACTATTGGAGAAGATAAGAGAGGAAATGTAAAGGGATGGCCGGGAAACTCCCGGTGGAAAATGAAAGGACAGCAAAGGATGGCAGAGGAAGAGAATCGATTCAAGAAGAAAAAGAAGAGAAAGTGGCAGTTTCCTGACACCTATGTGTTGATCTTAGGGTTGATGCTTTTGGCAGTCGTTATGACTTATGTGGTGCCAGCAGGAAATTTTGAGAGGATGGAAGATCCTTCCAGCGGCCAGATGGTCGTCCAGCCGGGAACCTATGAGAGTGCGGAACAAACTCCGGTGTCGTTCTTGGATTTCTTCATGGCGGTCCCTCAGGGATTGGAGAAAAATGCAGTTACCGTGTTCTTTATTTTCCTGATTGGAGGATGTTTTGGAGTAGTGAATGCCACAGGTTCTTTACATCAACTGATTCGCAAGTCCATTACTGCGGGAAAAGGAAAATCGGGCGAAATCATAATAGCGGTTCTGCTTATTGTGTTTGGCCTTGCAGGAGGTGTCGTGGGAATGGCGGAGGAATGCCTGGCGTTCCTCCCCATCCTAGTGACACTGGCAATTGGTCTCGGGTATGATGCGGTGGTTGGAGTCGCAATCATGCTGATGGGAGTCTGTTTCGGATACGGCACAGCGCCGATCAATCCGTTTACCGTTGGTCTTGCCCAATCCATCGCCGGTCTTCCGCTGTTCTCAGGGATGTGGTACCGATGGATTCTCTGGGGAGTCAGTGCGGTTGTGGCAGTTGCTTTTCTGATTCACTATTGTAGGAAGGTTAAGGCAGACCCGTCAAAAAGTCTTGTGGCTGATTTGGATTACTCAGAATTCTGTCTGGAAGATGTAGGTGAGACCAAACTTACAAAACGGCAGGGAGCGGTACTGACTTGCTTCTTTGGTGGAATTATCCTGTTGATGGCGATGATTGTGCTGAAGGGATGGTATATGACAGAGCTGAGCGCATATTTCTTTGGGTTGGCTCTAGTCTGCGGTCTAGTGTACGGGATGTCTTTAAATGAGATGGCGAGCCATTTTGTAGATGGTATGAAGGACATGGTCTATCCTGCGATTTTGGTTGGAATAGCGGCAGGCATTTCTATTATTATGGAAAATGGAAATATCCTGGACTCCATAGTCAATGCTTTTGCGCAGCCTCTTTCCCACACGCCACAGGTGATAAACGGTGGACTAATGATGTTTGTACAGACTCTGATCAATCTGTTTATTCCATCTGGAACAGGACAGGCAGTGGTAACAATGCCTCTGATGGCACCTTTGGCGGACGTAGTTGGAATTACCAGACAGACAGCAGTCTTAGCCTATCAGCTAGGAGACGGATGCAGTAATTGTATTATTCCTACCGGAGCGATGATGATGGCAGCGATCTCGTTTGGAAAAGTTCCATATGTGAGATGGGCGAAGTTTATCGCGAAATGGCTGGGCTTGCAGTTGATAATAGGATTTAGTTTCTGCGTAATCGCATCAGTAATACAATTAGGACCATTTTAATAATGGAGGGATGGCATGGCTATCCCTGACTGTAAAATAAAAATAGAACGATGTTCTGAAATTTTCTAAAAGGTGAAAATGTGAAGGAGGTTAAAAGTAATGAAAGTTGAAACAAGACCAGAACGCTGCAAAGAATGTGGACTTTGTGTCGTAGACTGTCCTAAAAAAGCGATCAGTTTTGCAGAAGAAACAAACTCCGCTGGTTATCATTATACGGTAATCGACGATGAAAAATGTGTGGCATGCGGAACCTGTTATACCGTATGTCCAGATGGTGTTTACCACGTATTAGGTAAGGAGGTATAAGACGATGGCAGAAATGATGAAAGGAAATGTTGCAGTTGCAGAGGCAGCCGTGCGCGCGGGCGTTCGTATGTATGCAGGATATCCCATTACACCGACGACAGAGATTATGGAATATTTATCCTGGAGACTGCCGGAAGTGGGAGGAACCTTTATTCAGGCAGAGAGTGAGTTGGCAGGAATCAATATGGTGATTGGAGCTGCAAGCTGCGGTGTGCGTGCCCTGACCGCATCCTCCGGTCCTGGTATCAGCTTAAAGCAGGAGGGAGTGTCTACTTTAGCTGATGAGGAACTGTCAGCAGTTGTGATCAATATGTGCCGTTATGGAAATGGTCTTGGAACCTTGTTCACATCTCAGTGTGACTATAACAGGGAGACCAGAGGCGGCGGGAACGGAGATTACCGCTGTATCGTGATGTGTCCGTCTTCTATTCAGGAAGCTGTGGATATGATCGCGGAAGCCTATGATGTGGCTGAGAAATACCGTGTCGTTGTTGTAATGCTCGGCGAGGGTGCTCTCGGACAGATGATGGAGCCTGTGGAGCTCCCGGATTTCCAGGAACCAAAGAGAAATCCATGGGGATTTGACGGAAAATATACATACAAAAAAATCGGTATTTTTGAGCGTGATTCCATGAAAGAAGCAGTGGAGCTGAACGCGAAATTCAAAAAGATTAAAGAAAATGAGCAACGTTGGGAGAGTGAAGGAATCGAAGACGCGGAGTATGTATTCGTTGCATACGGACTTTGTGGACGAAGTACTCTGGGCGCGGTTCGTGAACTGAGAGCAGAGGGACATAAGGTAGGTCTGATTCGTCCGATCACCGCATGGCCATTCCCGGAAAAGGCATTTCGTCAGATTAATCCAGAGGTAAAAGGTATCATCACAGTGGAGGCGAACGCGACGGGACAGTTGGTTGACGACGCTGCACTGTATACAAAGAAAGCACTGAAAAATAATGTTCCAGCCTATGCGCTTCCATATGTATATGGAATTCCTGCGATCAGCAAGATTAAGGAAGATTTCCTGAAGATTAAAGCTGGAGAAGTAGAGGAGGTATATTAAGATGGCTGTTGAGAGAAAGTTTCCTGGAATCATCGATAAGCCGATGAGCTTCTGCCCTGGATGCGGACATGGTGTGATTTCCCGAATTATCTGTGAATGTCTGGAAGAGCTGGGACAGGATCAAAATATTATTTTCCCAATTGGTGTAGGATGTTCTTCTAATCTAGGAGCTGGCCTTACCACAGACCGTCTCCACTGTTCTCATGGCCGTGCGGCAGCAGTTGCCACCGGCATGAAAAGAGTAAACCCGGATAATCTGGTAGTTACCTACCAAGGAGATGGAGACGCCTACAGTATCGGGTTGGCAGAGAGCACCAATGCTGCCTACAGAAATGAGAATATCACTGTGATTACAGTAAACAATACAAACTTTGGTATGACAGGTGGACAGATGAGCTGGACGACGATGGAAGGACAAAAGACGACCACTTCTCAGCATGGACGCGACTGTTCCATCACGGGTGCGCCGATTCGTTTTCCAGAGATGGTTGCGAGAGAATTTGATATCGCTTACGCGGCAAGAGGAAGTGTCAGCAGTCCTGCCAACATCCGCAAGACAAAAAAATTCATAACAGAAGCTTTAAAAGCGCAGATGAACAAAGAAGGTTATTCGATTGTAGAGGTACTGTCTCCATGTCCGGTAAACTGGGGCATGACTCCGATTCAGGCGATGGAGCGTCTGGACAAAGAGGTAGAACCTTACTATCCAGTGGGCGTGATTAAAGCTCGGAAGGAGGCTAAATAATTATGAAAGAAGTTGTATGTGCAGGATTTGGCGGTCAGGGTGTCCTGACAACCGGTTTGATTTTATCTGATATTGCAATCCACAACGGACAGAATACTACTTGGATGCCTTCTTACGGCTCCGCGATGCGCGGCGGTACCGCGAATTGTACGGTGAAATATGGAAAAGATACCATCTATAATCCATCTCAGGAGAGACCGGATTTACTGTTGGCAATGAATGTGGCATCCTTCCATATGTTCATCAACATTGTTGCTCCAGGCGGTATTGTCCTGATCAGCGACATGGTAGACTGTGATACAAATGTGCGTGACGACGTGAAAGTTGTGAGAGTTCCCTGTATTCAGATGGCGAATGATCTGAAACATGCGAAAGGTGCCAATATTGTAATGACCGGAGCGATTGTAAAGTTAATGGGGGATTTTACAAAAGAAGAGGCATTAGAGGGAATGAATCGTATGTTTGAGAAAAAGGGAAAAGCAAAATTTGCACCAATGAATACGGCAGCCTTTGAGGCAGGATACGACGCAGTGTAAGAAGGAGGTCCTATGAAAAAGATACTGGTTATGAACCCTGGCGGAAGTTCCACCAAGATAGCGGTTTATGAAGATAAAAAAGAAGTTTACAAAGAGAACATCAATCATTCCGGAGAAGAACTGAAAGCCTACAGCAGTGTGATGGCCCAGCTAGATTTTCGAAAGAATTTGATTCTGGCCAAATTGGAAGAAAATGGTCATCCATTGAATTCTTTTGACGCAGCGGTGGGCAGAGGAGGGCTGATGCGCCCAATTCCAGGCGGTACCTATCGGGTGAATGACCAGATGGTAGAGGACATGAAGAATGCGGTCTGCGGTGAGCACGCTTCCAATCTGGGAAGTGTGCTGGCACGTGTGTTGGGGGACGAAGCGGGCATACCGTCCTTTGTTGTGGACCCGGTAGCTGTAGATGAGTTTGATGCGAAATCTAGGATTACAGGGATAAAGGATTTGGTATATAGTAGCTGGCTGCATTCTTTGAACCATAAAGCTGTCGCTAGAAAAATCGCAGAGAAATTGGGCGGAAAGTATGAGGATTATAACTTCATCATCGCCCATCTGGGATCTGGCATCTCTATCGTACCACACAAGCATGGGAAAATGGTAGATGGCAGCGGCGGCAGGACCAATGGACCTTTCTCTTCCGACCGAAGCGGTGGTCTTCCAGCCTACTCCTTGATAGAACTGTGCTATTCCGGCAAATATGACAAAAAAGAGATCGTGGACAAAGTGAGTGCTTTTGGCGGAATGTATGACTATCTGGGAACGAAAGACCTCATTGAAATTGAAGAGCGAATTGAGAACGGTGATGAATACGCGGCATTGATTTATGATGCGTTTGTATATCAGGTGGCAAAAGAGATCTGTATGTACAGTGCTACTTTGGAAGGCAAGGTAGACCGGATTGTACTGACGGGAGGTATCGCTCATTCAAAGAAAGTTGTGGAAGAGGTCAGCAGACAGGTTGACTGGCTGGCGCCAGTTGAAGTGGTAGCCGGAGAGATGGAGATGGAAGCTCTGGCATTGGGAGTGTTGCGTGTGTTAAACAAAGAGGAAGAAGCCAAAGAATATCTGGTGGAGGAGAAAAAGTGAAGAATTTTAAAGAGTTAATTGACAAGGTAAAATCCCAGGGACCATTCACGATCGCAGTGGCAGCCGCAGATGACAAGGAGGTCTTAGGCGCGGTGAAGCTGGCAATGGATTTAGGATTTGTGAATCCGGTCCTGGTAGGTGATGAAGTTAAAATAAAAGAAATCATCAGCGAACTGAATATGGATGCTGGAAAATGCCAGATTGTCCACGATTCAGACGCGGCCAGCGCAGCGGCCAAAGCGGTGTCCATCGTGAAAAGCGGTGAGGCCCAGGTACTTGTGAAAGGTATGGTAAATACCAGCGTGTATATGCGCGCAATTTTAAATCGGGATAACGGGCTTCGCACAGGACGTCTGATTTCTCTGACGGCAGTGTATGAAATGCCCTGTTACCATAAATTGATTTTCGGAACTGACAGTGGTATCAATACTGCACCTAATCTGGAACAGAAAAAAGACATCCTGACCAACGCCCTTCTGGCCATGGAGAGTATGGGATTCCAGAATCCTAAAGTAGCGGTATTGGCAGCCAATGAGATGGTAGATCCGAAGATCCCCGCAACCTCAGATGCTGCTGCATTAGTGGAAATGGCAAAAGAAGGCGCTTTTCCTCCATGTATTATTGAGGGACCTTTATCCTTTGACATAGCCTTCGATGCCCATGCAGCAGCGCATAAGGGGATTGAGAGCAAGGTGTCTGGAGACCCGGATCTGTTGGTATTTCCTAATATTGAGAGCGGCAACATGCTTGGAAAATCCTGGCTTCAGTTTAATCAGGCAAAGTGGGCGGGAATTGTCTTAGGAGCATCCAGTCCTGTGGTACTAGGGTCCAGATCGGATACACCAGAAATTAAGTTGAATTCCATTGCCCTAGGCTGTCTTGCAGCGGCGAATCAGAAAAAATAATAGAGAGTTTTGCAGAAAGGATGAATATTATGAAGTTAGCTAGCAGAATTGGTGAGTTACGTCCATCAGCAATCCGTGCAGCAGGCAAGTTGATTGCTTCTAAACCGGGTTGCATTACATTCGCAGGCGGGTATCCGGCATCAGAGGTTATGCCAGTGGAAGAGGTTGTGGAGCTGACCGATCAGTTGGTACGTGATTATGGACGCACCTCCATGCAATATGGTCTGACAAAAGGTAATGATGACTTGATGGAACAGATCGTAAAATTAATGGAGAAAAAAGGAATTAAGTGCGGAATCGAGAATATACAGATTACGACAGGTTCTCAGCAGGCTATTTTCTTAACTGGTATGCTGACTCTGGACAAAGGGGATGCAGTTGTTGTGGAAAATCCCACTTATCTTGGAGCGCTGTCAGCTTATGTGCCTTATGAGGCAGAATTTATAGGAGTGGACGCGGACGAAGAAGGTATGATTATGTCCGAGTTAGAGAAGACCCTGCAAGAAAATAAAAATGTAAAATTGATCTATGTGGTTCCGAATTTCTCGAATCCTACAGGAAAGACTTGGAGTCTAGAACGTCGGAAACAGCTTTTGGAGATGGCAAAGAAATATGATGTTTTGATTGCTGAGGATAATCCTTACGGCGATATCCGATTCAGCGGAGAGCCAGTTCCAGAGATCAAGAGCATGGACGACGAGGGAAGAGTCATCTATATGGGGTCCTTTTCAAAGGTGCTCTTTGCAGGCCTGCGTGTGGGCTTTACGGTGTCTTCCAAAGAGATTGCGGACTACTTTGAGATCTTTAAACAGGGTGTGGATTTACAGTCCAATGAGTTTGCGCAGTTGCAAATTGCGGGATATTTGAAAAATTATGATTTGGATAAGCAGGTTCAGAGAATTGTCAAAAACTACAGTGTCAAGAGAGACTTAATGTGCAAGATCATAGATGAGAAATTCCCGAAATCCGTAAAGAGAACGAATCCAGAAGGTGGTATGTTCGTTTGGATTGAATTGCCAGAAAATATAGATGCCTCCGTACTGCTAGAGAAAGCAGTGGAGGAGATCGGAGTGGGCTATGTTCCAGGAGGACCCTTCTATGCGGACGGTTCTCATAAGAACACCATCCGTCTGAATTTCTCAACCGTTACAGCAGAGCAGATCGAAGAGGGAATGACCCGGTTTGCAAAACTGCTGCATGAAGAACTTGACTGATTCTCATTTGGGGTGGGAATCAGTACCACCAAATAGATTCTCCGAATAGGAGAACACGTATCCTGAGATATCAGGAACGGCTAGGTGAGTCGTGTGTGATGGGGGACTCCCCCTGTGCGTTAGCACAGGGGGAGTTTCCCTTACTCATTTTCTTCTATTTTCATTGTCCGCATCTGCTCTGGTGTGATGCCATTTCTTTTTCCATATTCTGTCCAGTATTTTGTTGACGCTTTGACGAAAAGTCCAGGGGAAATCGGCATCGTGACATGAAAGCTTTTGTATTTTTGGGAGGTAATAGAATTTGCCAGCTGTTTTATTTTTCTTACGGCTAAGATCTTGAAAGGGGTTGTGAGAATGGCTTCTCCGCTTCCTATTTTTAAGACAGAGCCAAAAGGACATTGGGTCTTTTGACAGAAAAACTTTATCATCTTGACTGCGGTATCATTCTGGAAATCTTCCAGGAATCCGCAGTTTATCAGTACAGAAATCACGGGCTTTCTGTCAGGGAGATGGTTCTCAAGGTTTTTGAGAAAATTCAGGAGAGTGACGGGGATGCCATCGGCATAAAGGGGAAATACCAGTAAAACATCAGAAAAATGATTTAGCTCGGAACACAGATTGAGATGGTTTGAGGCAGTGATACAAGAATATTCCACATCCCACTTACACTTTTGGGTAAAGATATCTGCGTATTGCTTGGAATTAGATTTTGGGGCCCTCGGGCTTCCGTTTAGAATCAGGATTTCTCCCATTTGTCTACCTCCGTTTGTACTGCTTTTTCTAGGCTACTTTCATCTGTAAATCGGATTTGATAGTGCTGGAAGTTCATATTTTGGGCATTTCTGCCGACGAGTTCCTGAAAAATTTCTTTTTCTTTCCTATCAATATTTCCGTATCCGATGATTGTCGCATTTTTAGGAGCAACGTCTCTTTGTATATGATGAGTCTCCCCATGGAGTAGTCGAATAAATGCCTGCTGAATGGGAATTGCGCGTTCAAGCATGGTCTTCATGACGGTGTCATAACCTCCGTATCGGATGCGGCTGACGTATAACACAGAACTGCACTTAGCAATGTATGGATATACTTTCACTGCGTCATCCCGTATCAGGCACTTTCCGGGGGTTTTCGTCCAGCAGCCAAAACAACCGATGCAATTTGAAATTTTCAGAGAGGACAGGTCTATAAATTTCGTGTTATTGGGTAAAATGACATTCAGGTTTTTATCACTTAATATCAGTTTCATAATTTCTAGCTCCTTCTGATAAATTCTATACTTTTATTTTGATACAATTTTGGGTGTGGATTACTCCACACCCAGTTTTTTTAAGTCGGCTGTCGCCTGTTTGAGATTGTGAAATTGTATCGTATGAATACCGAACTTTGCGGCAGCATCTAAATTTTCCTTTCGATCGTCCAGAAAAACCGCCTTAGACGGTTCAATGGAAAAAGTTTCGAGTAAGGTTTGATAGATCTGAGGCTCTGGTTTTACCTGCTGTACCTGACAGGAGAAGATCACGCCGTCCATATACTCTAAGAAATCCATGTCACCTTGAGTTTTCTCTAAAAGCCTCTGGGGATAGTTGGAGAGAATATAGAGGCGATATCCTTGGTTTTTCAGATAGTGGGTCCAGGTCTTAGCATAGTCAAAGACAGAGATCGTCTTTTCGTTGTTGGAGAGGACCTGGAGAATTTCTTCCTCCAGTTGGGGAGCGTTTCTGACAAATTGCTGTATATATTCTCCTGGGTCTAAGAGTCCACGGTCTTGTTCGTTCCAGGTCTCACTCTCAAAGACTGCTTTGCCGATTTGTTCCTTTACCTGAGAGGTATAGGGAAAGGAGTCTAGATAACTTTTCCAGTCATAATTCACTAGGACATTACCCACGTCAAAGATGATGGTCTCAATTTTGGAAGATCTCTGAAGTGAGGGAGACTGTTTTTGAAATACACGCAGGAGAATTGTGTAACCATAGAACAGTACGGGGACAAAAATGGTACAAGGAAACCCGGAACCAGGTACCGCTGCTAGGATGGTCTGAGACGGCAAAGAAAAATGTCGCCCCGTACAATAAAAGTAGCAGAAGCACTAAAAAGAGCGCTCCTGCACGTTTTAAATTTTTCATGAACGTTCCTCTTATTGCTCAGAGATTGAATTCTGAGTGTGCTTTTTGATTGCTTCAAAACTTTCTTTGCTGATGACATGTTCGATGCGGCAGGCATCTGCGGCTGCAATCTGGGGTTCAACGCCCAACTTGGTTAACCATTTGGATAGCAGCGTATGCCGCTCATATATGGTCTCCGCGATTTGGCGACCGGCATCAGTGAGAGTGATGAAACCATTACTGTCCATTTTAATATATCCGTTCAAGCGCAAATTTTTCATTGCCACGCTCACACTGGGTTTGGAAAAATCCAGTTCATTGACAATATCGATGGAACGAACGTGTTCCTGGCGAAGACTGATAATAAGAATCGTTTCCAGATAATTTTCAGCAGATTCTTGAATTTTCAATAGTAATCCCTCCATACGAGTTTTCTGTTGTATTATAGAATAACATAGGAAATTAAAAATTTCAATGATTCTGGGAAGGTTTGCGCAAATAACGTAGTCTGTCGGCTGTATCAAGGCATCTCGTGGACTGCCTAGTATACGGTACTCTATTGTCCTACAAAACGCGAGTATAAATATATCAAATTAATAAAAAAATCAGAATTCAATAGAAAATCGAAAGCTATATTGTAATTAATTTTTCGAAATGTTATAATATTTTTAAAATATTGCTTTGAAAGGGGTGCAGGATATGAAGACGATTACAATTGGAAGACAGTATGGAAGCGGCGGACGTGAAGTAGGCGCTATGCTTGCGAAATCCTTGAATATCCCGTTTTATGACAGCAATCTGCTACTGATCGCGGCGGAGAAGTATGGAATTAATCCAGGTGTCATGGCGGAACATGACGAGAAGAAACAGTCCAGCTTTTTGTACGGTATTTCCATGATTGCGGATGGCTATCTCAATCAGGAAAAAATCATGCTTCCGTATAAGCTGTATCAGGCGCAGTCAGATACCATTTTAAGACTGGTGGAGGAGGGCCCCTGTGTGTTTGTGGGACGGTGTGCGGAGCATATTCTGAAGAAACACGATTATAAGAATCTTCTGAGTGTCTTTATCTATGCCTCTTCGATGGAAGAGAGGGCCGAACGTGCGATGACAGTAGACCATATTTCCCAGAAAGAGGTGTATTCTTATATCGCACAGAAAGACCGGGAGAGAAAAGACTACTACTATTTTCACACGGGAAATGACTGGGGAAAGATGGAAAATTATGATCTCTGTTTGAATACATCGGCCTTGGGCTATGCAGGCTGTGCAGAGATTATAAAAAAAGTTGCGCAGGTTTCCTAAGTGGGATAAAGAAAGAGAAAAAATGTGTCAAATTCCCAAAACCTTGGATTTTCGCAGTTTTTGCTAAGGCGAGAGAAGTCTTAAAAATCTATGAAATCCTGATGAGAAGGTTGACAAGAAAGAGATACTCTATATAATTAGGTTAGAAGGAAACTGGAGATCTAGAGGATTCACCGTGAGACTTCAAAAGGAGCTTTTGATGGACTGTAAAACAGCGATGTACTCGGAGAGAGTATACGCACGGGGAGGAATTATTTATGAAAAAAATGAGAAAATCCGCTAGTAATGTGAACAATGCTGTTAATCTGATCTCCGGAGCCTATACCTTGCCCCTGATCGACAAACTGTTTTCCAACAGCCAGAGGATTGAGAATATGGATGATGTTTATTTCGCCATAACTGCATTGGTGGATACAGACAGAATCAGCGAGGCGTTCCATATGATAAGAGGATTGTTTGGAATTTCCGGTATGGAATATCCGCAGGAGATTGCACAGTTGGAAAAATCGGAAGAACTGCAGGAATCTTTTGTGTCGGAATTTATTTTTGATTTTTATGATGTGATAGAGGATAAGAGGATAGAAACAGAAGAACAGGAAATTCCCGTTTAAAATGCGGGAATATTACATAGCCGGAAGGTTTTCAATTTGCGAAAATCATCCGGTTTTTTCATGCCTATTTTTATACATAGTCATTTCCCTACACGGGAAGATGGCTATTAAATTTTCAGGAAAGGAGGGAACCGTTATGGCGAATTGCAAAGTAATTGCGATTGCCAACCAGAAAGGCGGAACGGGGAAAACCACCACGACTGTCAACTTAGGGATCGGACTTGCCAGAGAAGGGAAAAAGGTCCTTCTGGTAGACGCTGATCCACAGGGCGATCTGACCACTTCATTAGGGTGGCCGGAGCAGGATAATCTTTCTGTGACGCTTGCCACACAGTTAGAGGGCATTGTGGCTGACCGGGAAATGGATAGCCACGCCGGGATTTTACACCATGAGGAAGGCGTTGATCTGATCCCGTCCAATATTGAACTGGCAGGACTGGAAGTTATGCTTGTCAATGCCATGAGCCGGGAACTGACGCTGAAAAACTATCTGAATGAAGTGAAAAACGGATATGATTATGTGTTGATTGACTGTATGCCGAGTTTGGGTATGCTGACAATCAATGCACTGGCGGCGTCAGATAGTGTAATTGTTCCGGTACAGGCTCAGTATCTTCCGGCAAAGGGAATGACACAGCTTATGAAAACAATCGGGAAGGTACAAAGGCAGATCAATCCGGCGCTGAAGGTAGACGGAGTGCTTTTAACACTTGCGGATATGAGGACAAATCTGGCCCGTGTGACCGCAGAAAGTATCCGGCAGAATTATGGGAGGATGGTCAAGGTTTACCAGACGGTCATTCCGGTTGGCGTGAAAGCAGCGGAAACGAGTGCCGCAGGACAAAGCATTTACAGCTATGACAAAAACAGTACAGTCGCTAAAGCCTATCCCTAAATTTTCTCTGTGTTCTGCAGGCATGGAATGGTTTGAGAGCCGTGGTCAGTTCATGGACGGCAGCTATGTTCCCACATCTGGAGATCTTGTTTTCTTTGACTGGGGAAATGACGGGAGTGTTGATCACGTAGGGATTGTGGAGAGTGTGGTAGACGGAACCGTTTATACAATAGAAGGAAACAGCGGGGATAAAGTGGCCAGACGGAGTTATCCGATAGGATATGCGAAGATCGTGGGATATGGAGTGCCGGCATATTGATTGAACGGCAAAAGAAAAGTGGGAGATTTTCTGCTATTTCTTTTGCCATACATAATGGCTTTAAGATGTGTCTACATATTATTTATATTGAATGTTGATCATTCTTTCATTATTTGGATATTTTAGAATTTTTTTAATTTGAAAAATTAGAGAAGAAAGAACAGCAGCCTGAGTGGATCAGACTGCTGACTCTTATTTCTCTGCTTGTATTTCAAAGCAATATCCGACTTCCCGGACGGATCGGATGGTAAAAGGGGCATTGGGAGTTGCCTCATACAGCTTCTCCCGTAGATTGCAGATGTGAAAGCCGATGGTGTTGTTTTCACTACCAGACGGGTAAATTTCCCCAAACTTTCTCATAAATCTGATTGTAAGTAAGCACATACCCCTTATGAGTTACGAGTAGCAACAGGATTTCATACTCTTTTGTCGTGAGCTGAATTTCCTGGCGGTCACGAAAAACCTTCCGCTTGCTCGGATAAATCTCCAGACCTGGGAGGGATAGTATCGGCTCCTTGGCTAGCTCGAATTTTTCTATTTCCGGATGGCATTGGAGAATGGAAACGATCTCCTCAAATGCTTTAGAGTCTTGCTCTTGCAACTCCAAAATGATCATTCTCCCAATAATATCACCACCTTATTTAATGTTTTTTTCTAAAAGACTTATTACCCCAGGCTATTCCAATGTTTCAATGTATTCCTCTAAACAAATATTTTGAGAAAAGATTTCAAATGCAGCATCATTTCCGACATACCGATAATGCCAAGGTTCGTAAATTGTATGGGTAATATCCGTTTTATCCTCCGGGTATCGTTGTATAAATCCATACTTATACGCATTTTTGGAGAGCCACTCATAAACTTCTTCACTGGTACTTTGAGATTTATCTGCATTGATGTCAACAGCCAGTCCTAATTGATGTTCACTCGTTCCGGGAACAGCAACCCATTCCTTGGCTTTCTTCTCAGCTTCTTCGCTAGAATAACCTTCGTTTTTGTATGCCTCTATTTTTCCTTCCAAAATCTGCTGTTGTGTTTCTGCGGTACGATAACCATCAGCTACAAAAAGTCCAAGACCTTCTGCTCTGGCAGCATCGAACATCTCTTGGAGAGAAGGATAGATTCTGGAATCAACTTTCTGGCCATTTGACAATTCTGTCAGTTCCACTGTATAGTCATCTGGGATGTAATTATCTCTATTGACCAGAATTAAGTTCCAACCATATTCTCCGCTGGCAACATGATGATACTGAAAAACATCTCCCAAATTGGGTAATATGTTTCTAAATCCAACGATGCCGAGCAGTAGCAGTGAAAGTAATACAATAAGACGTTTTGTTCGTTTTTTCCTTCGTACTCTCATTTATTTAATTTGTGTCCTCCGATATACAATAAATAGAATCGGAAAGATTAGGCAGAACAAAATCAGGTACAAAGGAATAATGACAGATACGCTACCAAGTATATTTCCGCCAATATGATATAGACTGAAATCCTCCAGATTTTTATTGATGGACAATAACTGATCTGGGAACAAAGTCATAACACGCGCAAATGCCTCAAGCCGTCCCACAAAAGGCGGGATACAAGTGATTATAAACGGAATCGTAATTGCAAATACCGTAGAATGCGTTTTAGCGGAAGACCCGCAGGTGCTGGTGTTGACTACTTGTTCTTCGGAGTTTACCGACGCAAGAACTGTGATCCTGGCTTTCATGGAACCGAGTACAGTAAGGGAAGATGTGAGGAATATAAAATGAAGAAGAAACGATTCGGAGTCATCGGAATCGCACTGGCTATACTGTTTCTATTGGGAGCAGCCCCGTCGGTTTTAGCTGCCGGCCTGCCATCTGTTGCCATACCGGTCAAGGTGGAGGTGGAAGGAGCGGCGCCATCGGTTCCGGAGGAATTTGTGGTTCAAATGGAGGCGGAGGATCCTTCCTATCCAATGCCGGAGGGAAGTGTGGATGGAATCTTTGAAATGGTAATTTCGGGAAATTCTTTTATGTCTTTTCCCTCCATGTCCTACACGGAGCCGGGCATTTATACTTATACCATCGAGCAGATAGCGGGTTTGAATCCATTATGCGCCTATGACCCATCGGTTTATCATCTGAAAGTATCGGTGACAAATGCGCAGGACGGTTCAGGACTGACGGCGATGGTTGCGCTCCGTTCGGAGGATGCGGACGAAAAACTGGCGGAGGCAATGTTTACAAACCGATACGGCACATCGCCCGTTCCACGCGATTCCAACCCGCCCAAGACTGGTGATGAATCCAATATATTGCTGTATGGGTATTTGGCGCTTGTAAGTATCGCCGGTCTTGTGGTGAGCGTCGTCATACAGAAAAGGGGAAAACGGCGCTCAAGCTGATATTGGGCGCGTTGGCGCAGGAAGGTATACGGCGTGATACTTGCGCTGTTTGCCCGAAAACTGGATTATGCTATGGAACAGCGCCTTGTGATGCTTATTACAGGGCGCTGTTTTGTATGGGCGGCGATGCGTATGCATACCTCAATACAAGGAAAAGAGAAGACGTGAGACATAGGGTTATGGGAGAGTTACTATGGAGTTCAAAGACGTTCTAAACCGATATATGGAGCGGACCGGATGCTCCGCCAGGGATCTGGCGGAACGCTCCGGCCTGTCCACAGCTACAATTAGCCGATATCGCTCTGGAGACCGTGTGCCGGAAGCAGATTCCAGGCAATTGGAGAATTTAGCCAAGGGGATTGCGGCGATAGCAGCCGAAAAGAAAATTCGGGAGATGGAAGAGGAAGCGGTTCGGCAGGCGCTCTCCGAGCAGGCACAGGGGCCTGGTATCGAGATAGAAAAACTCAGATTGAATTTTGATACCCTGCTGAAGACATTGTCCGTCAGCGTATCCGATCTTGCGCGTTTTTTGAGCTACGATCCTTCGTACCTGTCCCATATCCGAAAGGGGCAGCGCAAGCTGTCCGATCCTCAAAAATTTACGGCGGATGCCTTTTTAAAGCTTGATGCAAAAACAGAAGGTACAAGGCGGTCAATCCTGTCATCCCTGCCGCTCTACACGGCCGACGATGCGCTTGTCTTTCAGGTTTTGAGGGACAATCGTGTTTCGGAGAAAAACCAGATCAGGATCATGGAACATATTGCTTTTCAAAGGGAATTGACGGAAGAAATTCTATCCCACGACTCCATCTTTGAAGCGTATCCCAACTTTTCAAAAGATGAGTTTGCCCAATACCCCATGACGCTATCCTTGGCTGGCGCTTTTTATGAAGAGGATATCGTTTACACCTATGAGCAATATCGGGAACATCTGGAGATGATGAAGCGCTTTTCTCAGATGCATAAAAACTACCATATTGAGGAAAACAAATCTCCTGCGTTCCGCCATATCCAAATTCTTATCCATGAGGGAAGCTGGGTGATCGTGTCCAAGGAAAAAACGCCGGCGATTCATTTTGTTATCCGGCACCCCAAAATGCGAGAAGCCATGGAAAACATCACAATGCCCATTGTGGAAGGGGAAGAGTATAAATGAGGCTAAATCCGAGTCCCTTGCGTTTGAAAAATGGGTATAAATAAACCAGGCGTTCCCTGCTTGCACAGCCTTAGCTGCATACAAGCAAGGAATGCCTGGTTTTGCGATTTACCTTTTTTACTCCATCGCTTCCCTGTACTCTGGATATGTTTCTTGGATTTTCCGCGCCAGATCCCAAATCTCCTCGTCGCCGGAAAGCACATAGGATGTTCCGCCGGCGCCATGGAACCGGTTTTCATCAAACCAGAAGAGGCAGGTATCCCCATCCGCTGTCTCAAACTCCAGGATCCGGCTGTCTGTAGAGCCGCTGAAAGCTTTGGATACAATGGTCGTTTCCCGTAATGCCTGCAGGATTTCGGAGATGATTTCTTCATCCGTCGTTTCGTAGCGTCCCAGGATGTTATCGTTGTGACGATAGGTAAGCGCGACCGGCAGCTCTTCCAGCGACTGATCCAGAAATTCCTGCTGGCTTTCGGTGCAATAGGCCCGAAGCGATGTATCTTTTGGGGAACACCCCGCCAGTACGCACAATAAAATCAGCAAAACGGTAATTTTAATCCTCTTCATCCGAATCCCTTTCTGACTGTCATAGCCTGCGCTGTTTTTCTATGTAGAGCTGGTACAATCCCATGCGTGATTTTACACCTGCTTTCTCATAGATCGCCGCGATATGCCGCTGACAGGTTCGCCGGGATAGATACAGTCCATCTGCGATCTCCTGAATACTTTCCTCTGAATTGACCAGCTTGTCAAATACTTCGGTTTCCTTGGGCGTAAGGATAAACAGCTCCGACAAAAGACGGAACGCTTCCTGAGGGTCCAGGTCTGTCGGGATATCCTTGGGGGTGCCGGATGAAACCGGCATCCAGGCTGTATAAAGATAGATGACTACGCTGACGGCCACAAACAGGACCAGTGCCAGAATGATGGATGCCATGCCATTGCTGTCAGAAACAAGCAACGCTACAGAGGCGTTGGTAAGCAAAGCGGCGCTCACGTTATTCATGGCGCGCCCCATACCGGCCCACAGCGCTGGCGTGGGCATATGGCGGGCAAAATCCAGAAAGCTGGTGGTGAAGAATACCACAAAAAATCCAGCCGAAAGATAAAATACGATCAGGCCGATCAAAAACGGGCCGCCCAGCTTGAGTACTACCACACAGATGACGGACATCAGCATGACGCAGTACATCATCATGGCCATAAATTTCCGCTTTCGGATATCAAAAAGAAAGCCGGCAGAAAGGCCGCTTACCGCCAGCAAAAGCCGCGGCCATTGCCCGATGTCAGTGCCTGCTGCATGATGCATGGTGACCGCGTTGTCCAGCGTACTGAAGATACATGCCATCAGGATGACAAGCAGTGCAAGGAGTCCGCCGGCGGCGATCTTCTTTCGGGTTCCCTTCCCATCCTCCTCTATGGCGGGGGACT
>ENA-OPBG01001046-OPBG01001046.1-human-gut-metagenome-genome-assembly--contig:-NODE-1046-length-20814-cov-6.940508_pt1 | contig 20814 bp, 16 predicted proteins | sample MGYA00241065_ERZ501446 | MGnify/ENA primary metagenome ERZ501446 (study PRJEB25962, sample SAMEA2042632) | human gut metagenome | biome: human gut; feature: human-associated habitat; material: faeces...
AGTTCAGGATAATCAGCAGCGGCTGCGCCCGGAAGACGGCCAGGACGCTCCGCAGGGCATTGGGCTGGCACCAGAGCGCCAGCAGAGTGATGGCGCCCGCCAGCAGCACAGCGGCCAGAAGCGTGGCCCACAGGGGCAGTCGGACTTTGGGAAAATGGTCATGGAGCTTCAAGAGCAGACGGTCCTTTCTGGTTGGATTTCCACACACACAGAATACCTCCATTATAAGGATTTTCCGGAAAAAAGCAAGGCTCCTGCGAAGTGTAGAGTGCCTTTGAGACAGTTTTGTGGTATGATATGGCTGGAAAAGGAGCGGATGGCATGGACGCAAAAGCCACCGGCGGGCTGATCGCCCGGCGCCGAAAAGAGAAGAACTGGAGCCAGGGGGAACTGACGGAACGGCTCCACGTGACGGACAAGGCCGTGAGCCGCTGGGAGACGGGCCGGGGCCTGCCCGATGAGAATCCTTGGGCGCTTGGTCTCGCATAAGACAAAAATCCCCTCCGTTCAACAACGGAGGGGATTTTTGCAGCAAGGTTATACACCCCGTATCGAATTTCGAAGAAATTCGGATCCATTTTCGGCAGGGCGTGTACCTGCCGAAAATACTTTGCCCCAGCCGCCCTGGGCAGCGTTCACCAGTCTGAGGACTGGTGGTGGGGCGGCTCGGAGGGGAGCCCGCTCCCCTCCGAAATCTCTCAGAGCTTCCCCTGCTCCCGCAGTGCCAGCACTGTGTCGGGCAGGCCCCACAGGTTGATGAAGCCGGTGGCGTCATCCTGGTTGTAGTCGCTCTCCTCGAAGGTGACCAGCTTCTCCGAGTACAGGCTCTCAGGAGAGGTGACGGAGGAGGTGATGATGTTGCCCTTATAGAGCTTCAGCTTCACCGTGCCGGTGACGTGCTTCTGGGTGTCCACGGCGAAAGCCTGGAGGGCCTCCCGCAGGGGGGTAAACCACTTGCCGTTGTACAGCAGGTCGGCAAAGTCGATGGCCAGCTTCTGCTTCATGTGTTTGGTGTCTTTATCCAGGGTGATCATCTCCAGCACCTCGTGGGCCTTGTAGAGGATGGTGCCGCCGGGAGTCTCGTAGATGCCGCGGGACTTCATACCCACCACGCGGTTTTCCACGATGTCCACTATCTCCGAGCTCAGCACACCGGTCTGCCAAGTAAAAGCGGAACCGGGCTCAAGAATGATTTGAAGATGTGGATAGCGCCCCTTCAAGCCCTGCAACAGACGGACAAGATGCTCTACATCATAATCCTTACGCGTCATCAGATGCCCGCCTCCTAAATTCAACCACTTAATCTGTGAGAACCAGCGGGAGAATTTTCCTTCCAAGTGCTCCAATGTGTGTTCCAGCTCGTAGGAAGAAGACTCGCAGTGACAATGACAGTGAAAACCTTCAATACCCGCCGGAAGTTCTTCGGGAAGCTGGTCGGCCATTACACCGAAGCGAGTACCGGGTGCGCAGGGATTATAAAGCTCCGTTTCCACCTCAGAGTATTCAGGATTGATACGGATACCGCAGGAAATGCCGCTTCCCTCCGCCACCACTACCGGATAAAAGCGGTGGAACTGCGAAAGCGAATTGAAAGTAATATGGCTGCTGCACCGCATTATCTCCGGAAAATCGACCTCGGTATAGGCAGGCGAGTACGTATGTGCCTTACTTCCGAACTCCTCCAATGCCAGACGGGCTTCGTAGACGGAACTTGCCGTAGAGTGGTCTATATACTCCCTGAAAATGGGAAAGGAACGCCACATGGCAAATGATTTGAAAGCGAGGATTATCTCCACACCTGCGCGGTCGGCCACACTTTTTATCAGTGAGAGGTTCTTTCTCAGCAATCCTTCTTCCATAATATAGCAGGGAGAAGGGAAAAGGGAAAAGTCTTTATTTGTCATTTTATATATATTTTTTTTACCATTTATGATTCCATCCTAATAAACACGCCACAAGGGGTTGACAAGCCCTCTCCAACGATTTAGTAAAACTTCGGAGAAGATTTACTAAATCGTCCTCCTCATTTTAGTAATTCTCCGGGGAATATTTAGTAAAACAGATGCCGCCCTTCTGCAAAGTCATTCTTTTGTAAACAATATTCATCACCATATAACTTTGAAACGCGCGAAGCGCAGCAAAAGTTGTTTGTCTCCCGCATTCTTGAAGCGGATGGTGGCTTTCGCATTGTCTCCTTCGCCCTCCACTTTCAAAACTTCACCCAGGCCGAAACGTTCGTGCTCTATCAATTGTCCCTGCTGTACACGATTGGCAGACCCGCCGGCAGAAGGCGATGTACTTGCCGTATTTGCAGAAGGCGCCACCCGTTTCAGGTTACGTGGAACAGTCGGCGCAATAATCTGCTGTTTCGGTCGTACAGACACACGCTCTTTTCCTCCATACGGAGCATCTTCCCTATCAGGCGCAAAACCTCTGGCGTTCTCCCTGCGGAAAGCGGCGGCTTCCTCCTCTACCCTGCGGAACATTCCCGCATCCTGAGGCAGACGCAGGAAACGTATATCTATATCCTTCAGGAAACGGCTGGGACTGCCAAACTCCATCTTGCCATATCGGAAACGCGTCTTTGCATACGATAGGAAACAGTGTTCTTCAGCACGTGTGATGGCTACATAGAACAGCCGCCGTTCTTCCTCCAATGCCCGGGGAGAGTCACCCACCATGCCGCTGGGAAAAAGATTCTCCTCCATCCCCACTACAAACACATTCTTGAACTCCAATCCCTTGGCCGAATGTACAGTCATCAGGGTTATCTCCTCATCGTCCCCATCCTTATCCGAATCCTGGTCGGTAAGAAGGGAAACTTCCGAAAGGAAGTCACCCAACAACACGTTCGGGTTTCCTTCCTCCTGCCGTTGGGCACAAAAATCACTCATACCGTTCACCAGCTCCTCTATATTCTCCTTACGGCTCAGATTCTCGGGAGAGTTGTCCTGACACACATCATTGATGATGCCCGATTGGCGAATAATGTCGGCACCGATCTCGTAGGCATTCTTCTCCGCAGCATCTGTGATAAAGGCGGATATAAGTTCGCGGAATGCCTGCAACTTTCCCACCGTACCTTTATTGAAGTTCAAGCCATACGCCAACGGCTCACAAAGCACGGTCCACAAACTTACATTGTGCCCGGTGGCGGCAGCAATGATTTTTCCCACTGTCGTATCTCCGATACCACGCGCAGGATAATTGATAATACGCTTGAAAGCCTCTTCATCATTGGGATTCACTATCAGACGGAAGTAAGCGATTACATCTTTGATTTCCTTGCGTTGATAGAACGACAAGCCTCCGTAAATACGGTAAGGCATACTGCGTTTGCGCATGGCTTCCTCAAAGATACGGCTCTGCGCATTGGTACGGTAGAGTATCGCAAAATCAGAGTAGGCATAGCGCTTTTCACGCCGCAGTTCAGCTATCTTATTCACCACAATATCCCCTTCTTCCACATCACTGTATGCCTGGTACACACCAATGGCCTCTCCCTTCTCCTTTTCCGAGAACACTTCCTTGCGTATCTGCCACTGGTTCTTTTCTATCAGGCTGTTGGCCGCGCGGACAATGGTCTGGGTGGAACGGTAATTCTGCTCCAGCTTGAAGACCTTCGTATCGGGATATACTTTCGTAAAGTAGAGAATATTGTCAATATCGGCACCACGGAAGGAGTAGATACTCTGTGCATCATCCCCCACCACACAGACATGCTGATGGTTCTTGGCAAGTTGCAGCACGATGCTGTGCTGTGCAAAATTGGTATCCTGATACTCATCTACCAGAATGTAACGGAACTGGTCCTGATAACGCGCCAACACCTCGGGGTGGTCCCGGAACAGCAGGAATGTGTAGAACAGCAAATCGTCGAAGTCCATCGCATCTGCCTGCCGGCAACGCTCCCAATATCTCTGGTAGATGTCGCGAAGCGCCGGAACCTTGGCTGCACGGTCTCCTTCGTAAGCCTCCTTGTTGTTGGCATAGCCTGCCGGAGAAACCAGATGATTCTTGGCATTCGAGATACGCGCCTGCACCATCCCCGGCTTGTACACTTTCTCATCCAGCCCCATTTCCTTGATAATGGAACGTATCAAGCTTTTACTGTCTGCCGTATCGTAAATGGTAAACTGCGAAGTGAAGCCGATATACCCGGCCTCGACATGCAGAATGCGCAGGAACATGGAGTGAAAGGTTCCCATCCACAGATGGCGCGCCCTCTCCGGCCCCACCTGACGGGCTATACGCTCCTTCATTTCGCGCGCCGCCTTGTTGGTAAAGGTCAATGCCAGAATGTTCCAAGGCTGGTAGCCATTCTCCAGCAGATAAGCAATCTTGTAGGTCAGCACGCGCGTCTTTCCCGAACCGGCACCGGCTATCACCAGTGACGGACCGTCATTGTATAACACCGCGTTCCGTTGTCCTTCGTTCAGTTCCTCTATATAATCGGGCATATCCGTATAATCTTAAAATGATGATATTTTTTCTTCCTTTGTTTTTACGGAGGCAAAGATAAAAAAAGCTTCGGAGACGTACGAACATTTCTATAGGTTATAGTGTTTATATAGTAAAGTTCCAAAATTAAATAATTGAAACTTATGAATACAATATTAACGATTTTAATGATAACAGTTATGACTTACGAAATGCCAAAACTTCCCTACACCAACAATGCACTGGAACCTGTAATCAGTCAGCAAACCATAGATTACCACTACGGTAAACATCTGCAAACCTATGTGAACAACCTCAACAACCTCGTTCCGGGAACGGAATTTGAAGGCAAAGACCTGGTAACCATTGTTGCCACAGCACCGGACGGTGCCATCTTCAACAATGCAGGACAAGTGTTGAACCACACATTATACTTCTTACAGTTTGCTCCGAAGCCTGCCCACAGCGAGCCTACCGGCAAGCTGGCAGAAGCCATCAAACGCGACTTCGGCAGCTTTGAGAATTTCAAGAAGGAATTCAACGCGGCAGCTGTCGGCTTGTTCGGCTCCGGATGGGCTTGGTTGTCTGCCGACAAGAACGGCAAACTCCACATCACCAAAGAAGCCAACGGTAGCAATCCGGTACGCGCCGGTCTTGTTCCGCTACTCGGATTCGACGTGTGGGAACATGCCTACTATCTTGATTACCAGAACCGCCGTGCCGACCATGTGAACGAACTGTGGAGTATCATCGACTGGGATGTAGTAGGTAAAAGACTGAAATAAGCAACAAGGTCCCACTAAACATGTTAATGACGCATTCTTGAGCAACTAAGGTTCAAGAATGCGTTTTCTTGTTTAAAATAGCCATCTAACATATTTTAAAGAAATTCTTTGGCTTCTACCATAAGTATTCATTAACTTTGCTAAACTTAAAAGTTAAACAAAAGAAATGAAACTCATCGTAGTAACAGCACCCACATTTTTTGTGGAAGAAGACAAGATTATCACGGCACTATTCGAAGAGGGGCTGGATATTCTACATCTGAGGAAGCCGGAAACTCCCGCCATGTATTCAGAACGGCTTTTAACGCTGATACCCGAAAAATACCATAAGCGCATCATTACCCATGAGCACTTCTACCTGCAGGAAGAGTTCAGCCTGATGGGGATTCATCTAAACACCCGCAATCCCAAAGAGCCCCACGACTATTCGGGCCACATCAGTTGCACCTGCCATTCACTGGACGAAGTGCAGAACAAGAAGCATTTCTATGACTATCTGTTCCTAAGCCCGATATATAATTGCATCACAAAGTCCGGAGTCACGTCCGGTTTCACAGCCGAAGAGTTGCGGCAAGCAGGAAAAAGTAAGGTCATAGACAGTAGAGTCATGGCTTTGGGAGGCATTACTCCCGACAACATACTGGAGATTAAGGATTACGGATTCGGTGGTGCCGTTGTAATGGGTGACTTATGGAATAAATTCAATGCCTGCACCGACCGCGATTATCTGGAAGTAATCCGCCACTTCAAGAAGTTGAAGAAAATGGCTGATTGAGCCTTCTTGGACTGGCAAATCAAAATTTACCGTACTCTTTGTATTCAATACCGGCAGGCAACGTGAAATAGAAGGTGGAGCCTTCCCCTTTCTTAGACTCCACACCGATACCTCCCCCATAGTGCTCCACAATAGATTTGGTGATGGAAAGCCCCAACCCCGTACCTTTGATATTGTAGTTCATCTTCACAAACCGTTCAAAGATGGCATGTCTTCCCACTTCATCGATACCACAGCCTGTATCTGCCACATAAAAATAGAAGTTATGGTTGCTCAATCTCCTGCAACCGATTTTCACACTGCCCATCTCCGTAAACTTCAAGGCGTTCCTCACCAAGTTACCTATGACTTGGGCAAAACGCACGCGGTCTACCACCAAACGGCATTGAGGCAGCCGTTCTACAAACTCCACCTGAATGCCCGTGGGATGCGAGCGCATATTCTCCGTCGTACAGACTTCATCAATCAGCGCGTTTACATCCACTTCTCCATCGTTATATTCCAGAGTATTTGCCTCAATCTTCGAATAGTCCAGCAAGTCATTGACCAGTTGCAGCAGCGAGTCCTTGTTATCATTAATCTCCTTCAGAAAAGCCATACGGGTTTCTCTGTCCAGATCATCCATTTCGGCAAGCATAGTTGTAAAGCCTACAATGGCATTCAAAGGAGTACGAATTTCGTGAGTCATATTAGCGATGAAAGCATTCTTCAGCTGGTTGGATTCTTCGGCAACCTCATTGATGCGCTGCAACGTCTTCAACCTTTTGCTCTTGCTGATGGAAATGATTATCATGATGACCAAAAGCAGAATGACAATTATCCCAAAACTATATACCAATGCTTCATTATTCTGATAGAAGTCATTCGTCCAAACATCGTATGCTGCCGTAATTGTCAATATCATCGTTTTTTGCTTGCTTATTGGAAACTATAAAATTATGGGAAGCAAAGTTACTACAAAAAAGTGAAATGCGGAAAGATATAGTGATAGAATTGAGTTACAAGGGTTTTGGTTGAAGTGGCGATAATCCGTGAAGCCATTACAATCCCTGCCGAAGCCAAATCCTGACGCCGCTACGTTACTTGTTCGTAACCATGCCCGAAAATGCGACAAACGGGTACGAATAGCGAAACAAGGCTCTAAGGAATAGTGAGTTATCCATAACTCATGCGAAAAATCAGGTTACGGAAAAAGATTGCGCCGTTCCTCCCCGTTTTGCGTACCAACACCGGACTCTTCACCAACTAATTTTGAAACCCAAAAATTAAGGACAATGAAGAGTACATTTTCAGTAATCTACTACCTCAAGCGTCAGGTAGTGAAAAAGGACGGGACAGTTCCCGTCATGGGACGCATCACGGTGGACGGCAGCCAGACACAGTTCAGCTGCAAACTGACTGTCGATCCGAAACTGTGGGACACCAAAGGTGGACGTGTCACGGGCAGAAGCACGGCGGCACTCGAAACGAACCGTATGCTTGACAAGATGCGGGTACGCATCAACAGGCATTATCAGGAAATCATGGAGCGTGACAACTTCGTCACGGCGGAGAAGGTGAAGAACGCCTTTCTCGGACTGGAACACCGCTACCACACGCTGATGCAGGTGTTCCGCCAGCACAACGAGGACTACGAGAAGCAGGTGGAGGCAGGCATGAAAGCCAAAGGCACGCTGCTGAAGTACCGCACCGTTTACAAGCACATGCAAGAGTTCCTCGACATCCGCTACCATGTGAAGGACATCGCCCTAAAAGAGCTTACCCCGGCTTTCATCTCCGACTTCGAGATGTTCCTGCGCACGGACAAGCACTGCTGCACCAATACCGTGTGGCTGTACGTCTGCCCGTTACGGACGATGGTATTCATCGCCATCAACAACGAGTGGCTGACGCGCGACCCGTTCCGCGAGTATGAAATCAAGAAGGAGGAAACAACACGCAGTTTCCTGACCAAAGATGAGATCCGCCTGCTGATGGAGGGGAAACTGAAAAACGCCAAACAGGAATTGTACCGCGACCTCTACCTGTTCTGCGCCTTCACGGGGCTGTCGTTCGCGGATATGCGCAACCTTACGGAAGAGAATATCCGCACCTACTTCGACGAACACGAGTGGATAAACATCAACCGCCAGAAAACGGGCGTGGTGTCCAACATCCGCCTGCTCGACATCGCCAACCGCATAATCGGCAAATACCGGGGACTGTGCGGGGACGGCAGGATATTTCCCGTTCCGCATTATAACACGTGCCTTGCCGGTATCCGTGCCGTCGCCAAGCGTTGCGGCATCACCAAGCATATCACGTGGCATCAGAGCCGCCACACGGCAGCCACGACGATATTCCTCTCCAACGGTGTTCCCATCGAAACGGTCAGCTCCATGCTCGGACACAAGAGCATAAAGACGACGCAGATTTACGCAAAGATAACCAAAGAGAAGCTCAATCAGGACATGGAGAACCTTGCCGCAAGATTGAACGGCGTCGAGGAATTTGCAGGTTGCACCATCTAAAAAGAAAAGCCATGAAACGTGACACAATCATCATCGAGGACAAGGCAGTCAGCGTAACCGGTAACGACGTGTGGATGACCGCCACCGAAATAGCCGGATTGTTCCATACGACCGTCCCGGCAGTGAACGCCGCCATCAGAGCCGTCCGCAAGTCGGACGTGCTGAACGACTACGAGGTGTGCCGCTACATGCAGCTTGAAAACGGGCTGCACGCGGACGTGTACGCCCTTGAAATCATCATCCCGGTCGCTTTCAGGGTGAATACCTACAACACCCACCTGTTCCGCACATGGCTGGTGGGAAAGGCACTCTCACAAGAGAAACGGCAGACATACGTGATGTTCATACAGAACGGAAAAGCCGGGTATTGCTGATTGCACATACCCCATAAGACAAGTAAACGGGTAGCACCACAAAAGGTGTCACCCGTTTACTTTTTCATGAAACCGCCTCACTCCAGCGGCTTGCGGTAGTTCGCTTCCAGTACCCCGCGCAGCCCCGTTTCCGGGTAAAGCACCTTCCCTCCCAAAAGTATGAAGGGCAACACGCGGTTGTTGCGGTATTCCTGCAAGGTGCGCCGGCTCACACGGAGCAGTTCCGACACCTCGCCGTCCGTCAGGTAACGTTCCCCGTCCAGCGGAGGACGGTAGCTTTCCAGAAATGCGGACAGCCATTTCGAGCCTTTGCGCATATCCTGCACCACAGAGGCTATCGGCTCGTCTTCCATCGTAAAAACATCGTTGTTCTCGTTCATCATAACTTCGGATTCAGTGGGTGAATAAATCAAATCATCTGCCGTGCGGATAGAGCGTGCCGACAAGCGGTATCAGCCGCTTCACCTCCTCTGGCTTGTAATAGAACCTGCGGTTTATCTGCGAGTAGCCGATAAGCCGCCTGTCACGCAGCGTCTGCAACGTGCGCGGGCTTATTCTCAACTGCCCGCAGACCTCCTCGCCCGTGAGCCATCTTTCCATGCGCCCCGTGTCGCTTTTGCGCCTCAGGGCGGCGACCTTCTCCGAGAGTGCGCCGAATGCCGCCACCATCATCTCGAAAGTCTTTTTCTCGATAGATACTATTTCCATATTCATGTCATTTAGAGTTTGCCGCAAAGGTAACGAAACGGCATACAAGACGTATCGTTTTCCGCTGAAAGGCTGCCTGTTGCGCCGTTTGACCGGGTTACGGAGCCATCTTCCGCAAAAATCTTACGTGAGTCACGTAGTGAGTTGTTAAAGCCCCTTTTGTTTATTGCCGAATTTTGTCGCAGAAACAAAAAGAAAGGACTGAACATGAAAGTGATAACAATGGAAAGTTCCGCCTACAAGGAGATGATGGCGCAGATTGCGAACATCGCAGGGTACATCCGCGAGGCAAGGGACGAGAAGAAACGGAAGCGGGAAACCGAAGACAAGCTGCTTGACACGGCACAGGCGGCGAAGATGCTCAACGTGAGCAAGCGCACCATGCAGCGTATGCGCACCGACCACCGTATCGAGTATGTGGTGGTACGCGGAAGCTGCCGCTACCGCCTTTCCGAGATACTGCGGCTATTGGAGGACAACACAGTAAGGAACGAGGAAGGGACAATAGACACCCTGTTCCACAACCACACGCTGCGCACGGGCGGCAAACCAAAAGGAAGGAGGACATAGGTCATGGAACTGCTCACACGAAACAACTTCGAGGGCTGGATGCAGAAGCTGATGGAACGGCTCGACCGTCAGGACGAACTGCTGCTGGCGATGAAGGCTGAGGGGAAACAGCCCACTATCACGGAAAGCATCCGCCTTTTCGACAATCAGGATTTGTGCATGTTGCTCCAGATAAGCAAACGCACCCTCCAACGCTACCGCAGCGTAGGCGCATTGCCCTACAAGACGCTGGGCAAGAAGACCTATTACAGCGAGGAGGACGTGCTGACATTCCTTTCCAACCATATCAAGGACTTCAAAAAGGAAGATATAGCCTTCTACAAGGCTCGTATCCATAATTTCTTTCATAAATAACCCATTAAAACATTTTTCAGATGGCAAAGAAAAAAGACGAAAAGGACGTGCTGGTAGTCCGTGACGAGAAGACAGGCGAGATCAGCGTGGTAGCCGGGCTGAACGCGGACGGCACACCCAAGCGCACCCCCGCAAAAGCGGAGAACGCGCAGAGTTTCCTGCAATTCGACCGACATGGCGACGTGCTGGACAACTTCTTCAAGAACTTCTTCCGGCAGTGCAAGGAACCCAGCCGCTTCGGTTTCTACCGCATTGCGGCAGACCAAGCTGAAAATCTCTTAGAGGTGATGAAGCAACTGCTGAAAGACCCCGAAGCGAACAAGGAGCTGCTCGCCCCTCACAAGGTGGACACCTCCGACTATGAGAAGAAGGTGCAGGAAGAGATGGCAGCACAACAGACAGAGAAACAAGAACCTCAAAAACAGGAGAACATGGAACAACGGAAAGAACAGCAACAGGACAAATCCGAACAGATGCAGGGCAAACGTGGCTACCAGCCCATCGACGAGAGTAAAATCAACTGGCAGGAGCTGGAGGACAGATGGGGCGTAAAGCGGGACAACCTTGAAAAGTCCGGCGACCTTACGAAGATGCTCAACTATGGCAAGTCCGACTTGGTAAAGGTCAAACCGACCTTCGGCGGCGAATCATTCGAGCTGGACGCCCGCCTCTCCTTCAAGAAGGACGGTGAGGGAAACATCAGCCTCGTGCCGCACTTCATCCGCAAGGAGCAGAAGCTGGATGAGTACAAGGAACACAAATTCTCCGACAATGACCGGAAGAACCTCCGCGAAACGGGCAATCTCGGTAGGGTCGTGGACATTGTGGACAGGGAAACGGGCGAGATCATCCCCTCCTACATCAGCATCGACCGCAAGACGAATGAAATCACGGACATTCCGGCAAGCAGGGTGCGCATCCCGGAGCGCATCGGCAAGACGGAAATCACCACGCAGGAGCGGGACATGCTCCGCGCCGGACTGCCCGTACGCGACAAGCTCATCGAGCGCAACGACGGCAGAAAGTTCGTCACCACCCTGCAAGTGAACGTGGAGCAGCGCGGCGTGGAGTTCGTGCCGGGAACCGGCAAGTCGCCCCGTACCGCACAGACACAGGAAACCAAAGGCGACACATCGAAAAGTCAGGCGCAGGGCGGGGAAAATGCCGCACAGACCAAGAAGGAGCAACGCCGCAACACGTGGACGAACGAGGACGGCAGCATCCGCCCCATCAGCAAATGGAGCGGCGTGAGCTTCACCGACCAGCAGAAAGCCGACTATGTGGCGGGTAAAGCCGTGAAGCTGGAGAACGTGACCGACAAGCAGGGCTTCCATGCCACGATGTATATCAAGTTCAACCCGGAGAAGGGACGCCCGTACCGCTACGACACGAACCCTGACAATGCACAGCAGGTTGCTCCGTCCAACGAGAGCCGCACGCAGGTGGCGGTGAACAACGATGGCAAGACCAACGAGGCTACAAAGAATCTGAGAGAGCCGTTGCAGAAAGGTCAGACCAACCCGAAGGACGCCCGCCAGCAACAGCAGCAGGAGAAGCCGCAGAAGAAAACGGGCAAGGGCATGAAAATGTAATCCCGTGTCCGCCACTGAATCCAAAATAAAATCCAAAGTATCAACAAAAAAGAAGAAGACATGAAGACAATCATTGCAGAAAAGCCCTCCGTGGCACGTGAAATCGCCCGCATCGTGGGCGCGACAAAGAGAGAGGAAGGATATTTCGAGGGAGGCGGTTATGCCGTGACATGGGCATTCGGACACCTCGTTCAGCTTGCCATGCCCGACGGCTACGGCGTGCGCGGATTTGTCCGTGACAACCTCCCGATTATTCCCGACACATTCACGCTCGTCCCCCGTCAGGTCAGGACGGAGAAAGGTTACAAGCCCGACAGCGGCGTGGTGTCGCAGATAAAAGTCATCAAAAGACTGTTCGACACAAGCGAACATATCATCGTGGCGACCGATGCCGGACGCGAGGGAGAGCTTATCTTCCGCTACCTCTACCACTATACGGGTTGCACCACTCCTTTCGTGCGCCTGTGGATCAGCTCTCTCACCGACAAAGCTATCCGCGAGGGACTGCGGAAACTCGAAGACGGCAGCAAATACGACAACCTCTACCTCGCCGCCAAAGCGCGGAGCGAATCCGACTGGCTCGTGGGCATCAACGGCACACAGGCGTTATCCATCGCCGCCGGACACGGCACGTATTCCGTGGGGCGGGTGCAGACACCAACGTTGGCTATGGTATGTGAACGCTACTGGGAGAACCGCCGCTTTACGTCCGAAGCATTCTGGCAGCTCCATATCGCAACGGACGGTTGCGACGGCGAAGTCGTGAAATTCTCATCCTCCGAGAAATGGAAAGAGAAAGAACCGGCGATGGAACTATATAATAAGGTAAAGGCGGCAGGTTGCGCCACTGTCACGAAAGCCGAGCGCAAGGAGAAGACGGAGGAAACTCCCTTGCTCTACGACCTGACCACGCTCCAGAAAGAAGCCAACGCCAAGCACGGCTTCACGGCGGAACAGACGCTTGAAATCGCGCAGAAACTCTACGAAAAGAAGTTGATAACCTATCCGAGAACGGGAAGCCGCTACATCCCCGAAGACGTGTTTGCCGAAATTCCCAAACTGCTCGCTTTCATCGGCACACAGCCCGAATGGAAAGACAAGGTGCGGGCAAAAGCCGCCCCGACACGCCGCAGCGTGGACGACGGCAAGGTGACAGACCACCATGCCCTGCTCGTCACGGGTGAGAAACCGCTCTTCCTCTCCAAAGAGGACAATACCATCTATCAGATGATTGCCGGGCGCATGGTCGAGGCATTCTCTGAGAAATGCGTCAAGGATGTGACCACTGTCACGGCGGAATGTGCCGGAGTGGAGTTTACCGTAAAAGGCAGCGTCGTGAAGCAAACCGGATGGCGTGCCGTCTATGGCGAGGAAAAAGAGGAAATTACCATCCCCGGCTGGCAGGAAGGCGACACGCTGACACCGAAAGGCTCGTCCATTACCGAAGGAAAGACCAAACCCAAGCCGCTGCATACCGAAGCCACCCTGCTCTCGGCAATGGAAACGGCGGGCAAGGAAATTGAGGACGACGCACTGCGGCAGGCGATGAAGGACTGTGGCATCGGTACTCCCGCCACACGCGCCTCCATCATCGAAACGCTTTTCAAGCGCGGTTACATGGAACGCTGCAAGAAGTCGCTTGTTCCCACCGAAAAAGGACTTGCCCTCAATTCCGTCGTCAAGACGATGCGCATCGCCGATGTTGCCATGACGGGCGAATGGGAAAAGGAGCTGGCGCGTATCGAGCGCGGGGAACTGTCCGACGACACCTTCCGCAAGGAGATAGAGGCGTACACACGTGAGATAACCTCCGAACTGATCTCGTGCGACAAGCTCTTCGGCAGCCGTGACTCCGGCTGCGCGTGTCCCAAGTGTGGCACGGGCAGGATGCGGTTCTACGGCAAGGTGGTACGCTGCGACAACACGGAGTGCGGACTGCCCGTGTTCCGGCTGAAAGCGGGACGCACCCTGTCCGACGATGAAATCAAAGACCTGCTCACCGAAGGGCATACCAAGCTGCTCAAAGGGTTCAAGAGCAAACAGGGCAAGAGTTTCGATGCTGTTGTCGCCTTTGACGGGGAATATAACACGACTTTTGTGTTCCCGGAGGCTAAAAAGGACAAGAAATTTTCAGGACGGAAGAAATAGTATTAACTTTGCCACTTGTTCAGAGTAATGAATTGTTCTTCGATACCGGATTACACTCATACTTTGGATTTAGTGGTGGCACTCGGAGGGATACCGAGTGCCTTTTTCTTCCTTTTTCCAACCGATTATCCCGTTAATTATCAATCCGCTAAATCCAAAGTAATGAACAACAAGAAGAAAAACGAGGGTCAGACCGACTTTTCCTATTACGGTCTGTACCTGCTGGACTATCTCCGCACGAACAAGTTTGAACAGGCTGACGACACCGCTTTCATACGGGAACGGGCCGACCGTGCCGCCGAAACGTATGAGAGGGCACGGCTTGAAGGCTATCCCGCCGATGGTGCGCAGGAACTGGCGATGGACACGCTGCTGCGCGGGCTGCATTATTCCCGTTACGCCATCCTCCGCGAAGTCGTGGAAAACGAGTTTGCCGATGAAGTGCCGGAAGAGAAGCGTGAAGCCTTTGTCCTGAAACTGCTGCCGCTTGTCGGCAACGTGTTCTCCGTCTATGACCTCTCGGATGACAATTTCGCCCTGTCTTCCGATTACGACCTGCTCTACACGGAGCTGACGGGAGCAACCGTCCTTTACTTAGACGAATATGGCGTTTAACCGCAAACAGAAACTGCGGGACAACATCGAGGCGATACGGACGGCATTCATCCTTGACAGGGAAAATAGGACAGCGACAACCGAAGAGCGTGCCATACTTCAAAGGTACTGCGGTTTCGGCGGTCTGAAATGTATCCTCAACCCTGCAAAGGAACTGACGGATGCCGTCCGGTGGGCGAAATCCGACCTCGAACTGTTCGCCCCGACGGTGGAGCTGCACAGGCTTATCCGTGAGAACAGCAAGGACGAAACAGAGTACAAGCGGTTTGTGGATTCGCTGAAAGCGTCCGTGCTGACCGCTTTCTACACCCCCAAAGAGATAACCGACACCATCGCGGACGTGCTGGCAGATTACAGCGTCCGCCCCGCCCGTATGCTCGAACCGTCGGCAGGTGTCGGCGTGTTCGTGGATTCCATGCTGCGGCACAGCCCCAATGCGGATGTGATGGCTTTCGAGAAGGATCTGCTCACGGGTACAATCTTGAGGCATCTCTATCCCGACCAGAAAATGCGCACCTGCGGTTTTGAGAAAATCGAAAGACCGTTCAACAATTATTTCGACTTGGCGGTGTCCAACATTCCGTTCGGTGACATTGCCGTGTTCGACGCGGAGTTTCAGCGGAGCGACTCTTTCGGCAGACGCTCCGCCCAGAAAACCATCCACAACTATTTCTTTCTCAAAGGACTGGATGCCGTGCGTGACGGCGGTATCGTGGCGTTCATCACCTCGCAAGGGGTATTGAATAGCACCAAGACCTCCGTGCGTAACGAGCTGTTCAGTCAGGCCAATCTGGTATCCGCGATACGCCTGCCCAACAACCTGTTCACGGACAACGCGGGCACGGAGGTGGGCAGTGACCTGATTGTCCTGCAAAAGAACCTCAGCAAGAAGGAAATGTCGCAGGACGAGCGGCTGATGACCGTGATACAGACGGACACGAAAACCGCCCTGACCGACAACGCCTATTTCATCCACCACCCGGAACGCATCGTGCATACGATGGCGAAACTTGACACAGACCCCTACGGGAAGCCCGCTATGGTTTATCTGCACGAGGGCAAGGCAGCAGGCATCGCCGGGGATTTGCGCCGTATGCTCGACGAGGATTTCCATTACAGGCTTGCCATGCGCTTGTATTCGGGTTCAATCCGGCAGGCAGGAACGGAAGAAAAAGTTGCCGTTCAAAATAAAGTAGAGCGTCCTGCCATAAAATTGGAAACAGTATCCTCGGCGCAGACGGTGGAAACTCCGACAGAAAAGCCGCAACCCGCAGATGAAAAGCCGGAGATAGAACCGCGCCCGCAATATTCCGCAGGCGTGCAGCTCACCCTGCTTGACCTCTGGGGGATGACGGAAGAGGTCAGCCAACCGAAAACCTCCAAAAAGAAAAAGACGGTGAAAAAGGCAGTTACGGCAAAGTCCACTCCGCCCAAACCGAAAGTCACGGTTACACCGACAGCTCCAACTGCAAAACCCGCAATGGAGAATAAGGAGGTGAAAGCGGAGAACACCGCCAAGCCTGCCGACCCGGACGACATCTATGCCACACTGGACTGGGATACCAATCCTCCCATCAACGGTTTCTATGAAATGATGATGGGTTTGACGCCGGAGCGTAGGAAAGAACTTCGGGAACTGGCAAGGCAGCATAACGAGAAACAAGTGGCGGAAAAGACGGAAGTGAAAGCCGTGCCGGAAACTTCCCGTGAGCAGCCACGACAGGAGGAAACACAGCCGGAGGCAGTCGCCGCACCTGCCGTTACAGATACCCCACCGGAAGCGGTGGCGACCTCCCTTTTCCCCGACATCGAAGCGGAAAAGCCGAAGGAGGAAGTCGTGGACCTTTCTCCGCGTGCCTACCACCGCACGCCGGAGATGCACCTGCGCGAAGGGTCGCTGGTGGCTGACCGGGGGCGTCATAACATCGGCTACCTGAAAGACATCACGCCATACGGGGCGACATTCCAGCCGCTCGACCTGAAAGGATACCAGAAGGAAAAGGCGTTGTTGTATGTGTCGCTGCGTGACGCCTACGAGCGTCTGTACCGTTATGAATCGCTCCGGCGCGAGGCAAATGTTCCGTGGCGAGAGCATCTGAATACCTGTTACGATGAGTTTGTCATGCGCTACGGCAACCTCAACGCCAAGCAGAACGTGAAGTTAGTGATGATGGATGCGGGCGGGCGCGACATCCTTTCGCTGGAACGGATGGAAAACGGAAAGTTCGTCAAGGCGGACATCTTCGAGCATCCTGTTTCCTTCGCGGTGGAGAGCCATGCCAACGTAGGCTCTCCCGAAGAAGCCCTGTCTGCGTCGCTCAACAAATATGGTACGGTCAATCTCGACTATATGCGGGAGATAACCGACAGCACGGCGGAGGATTTGCTCACTGCCCTGCAAGGGCGCATCTACTACAATCCGCTCGTGACCGGTTACGAAATCAAAGACCGTTTCATCGCCGGAAATGTCATAGAGAAAGCGGAACGCATAGAGGCATGGATGGGTGACAATCCCGAAAATGAGCGTATGCCGGAGGTGAAGCAGGCGTTGGAGGCTCTGAAAGATGCCGAGCCGCAGCGCATCGCCTTCGAGGATCTGGACTTCAATTTCGGGGAACGCTGGATTCCGACGGGTGTCTATGCCGCCTACATGAGCCGGCTGTTCGACACGGAGGTGAAAATCGCCTATTCCGCAAGCATGGACGAGTTTTCGGTGGTGTGCGGCTACCGCACCATGAAAATCACGGACGAGTTTCTGGTGAAGGGGTATTACCGGAACTATGACGGTATGCACCTCCTAAAACACGCCCTGCACAACACCTGCCCTGACATGATGAAGTCCATCGGCAAGGACGAGCATGGCAACGACATCAAGATGCGCGACAGCGAGGGAATACAACTCGCCAACGCCAAGATTGACGAGATACGAAACGGCTTCTCCGAATGGCTCGAAGAGCAGTCGCCGCAGTTCAAGGAGCGGCTTGTGACGATGTATAACCGCAAGTTCAACTGTTTCGTGCGCCCGCGCTACGACGGCTCCCATCAGACCTTTCCCGACCTCAACCTGAAAGGGCTGGCAAGCCGGGGTATCAAGAGCGTCTATCCCTCACAGATGGATTGCGTCTGGATGTTGAAACAGAACGGCGGCGGAATTTGCGACCACGAGGTGGGAACCGGTAAGACGCTGATAATGTGCATCGCCGCGCATGAGATGAAGCGTCTGAATTTGGCACACAAGCCGATGATTATCGGGCTGAAAGCCAACGTTGCGGAGATTGCAGCCACCTATCAGGCGGCATATCCCAACGCACGTATTCTGTACGCTTCGGAGAAGGACTTTTCGACCGCCAACCGTGTGCGCTTCTTCAATAATATAAAGAACAACGACTACGATTGCGTCATCATGTCGCACGACCAGTTCGGCAAGATACCGCAGTCGCCGGAATTGCAGCAGCGCATCCTGCAAGCAGAGCTTGACACGGTGGAGGAAAACCTCGAAGTGCTACGGCAGCAGGGAAAGAACGTGTCGCGGGCGATGCTGAAAGGATTGGAGAAGCGCAAGCACAACCTTGAAGCGAAGCTGGAGAAGGTGGAACACGCCATAAAGTCACGCACGGACGACGTGGTGGATTTCAAGCAGATGGGCATCGACCACATCTTCATAGATGAGAGCCACCAGTTCAAGAATCTGACTTTCAACACGCGCCACGACCGTGTGGCGGGATTGGGAAACAGCGAGGGAAGCCAGAAGGCACTTAACATGCTCTTTGCCATACGCACCATACAGGAGCGCACAGGAAAAGACTTGGGTGCGACCTTCCTCTCCGGCACGACTATCAGCAACTCACTGACTGAATTGTACCTGCTGTTCAAGTACCTGCGCCCGAAGGAGCTGGAACGGCAGGACATAAGGTGTTTCGACGCTTGGGCGGCGATATTTGCCAAGAAGACGACGGATTTTGAATTTAACGTGACGAACAATGTGGTCCAGAAGGAGCGTTTCCGCTACTTCATCAAAGTGCCGGAGCTTGCCGCCTTCTATAATGAAATCACGGACTACCGCACGGCGGAGGATGTGGGCGTTGACCGTCCTGCCAAGAACGAGATACTGCACCATATACCGCCCACGCCGGAACAGGAGGACTTCATACAGAAACTGATGCAGTTCGCCAAGACGGGCGATGCCACCTTGTTGGGCAGGCTGCCGCTTTCGGAAACGGAAGAAAAGGCGAAGATGCTCATCGCCACGGACTATGCCCGGAAAATGGCACTCGACATGCGCATGATAGACCCGAATTACGAAGATCATCCCGACAACAAAGCGAGTCACTGTGCCAAGATGATCGCGGAGTATTATCAAAAATACGACGCCCAGAAAGGCACGCAGTTCGTTTTCTCTGATTTGGGGACATACCAGCCGGGCGACGGGTGGAACGTCTATTCGGAAATCAAGCGCAAACTGACGGAGGACTACGGTATACCGCCAAGCGAGGTGCGCTTCATTCAGGAGTGCAAGACCGACAAGGCGCGGAAGGCGGTGATAGACGCCATGAACGCCGGGACGGTGCGTGTGCTGTTCGGCTCTACCTCTATGCTCGGAACGGGTGTGAACGCCCAGAAACGGTGTGTGGCTATCCATCATCTCGATACGCCGTGGCGACCGTCCGACTTGCAACAGCGTGACGGACGCGGAGTTAGGGCAGGTAATGAGATTGCCAAACATTTCGCCGGGAACAACGTGGATGTAATCATCTACGCGGTGGAGAAGTCACTGGACAGCTACAAGTTCAACCTCCTGCACTGCAAGCAGACTTTCATAAGCCAGCTCAAAAGCGGTGCGATGGGTGCGCGTACCATCGACGAGGGGGCAATGGACGAAAAATCGGGCATGAATTTCTCGGAATACATGGCGTTGCTCTCCGGCAATACCGACCTGTTGGACAAGGCGAAACTGGAAAAGCGGATCGCATCGCTCGAAGGGGAACGCAAGTCGTTCAACAAGGGCAAGCGTGATTCGGAGTTCAAGCTGGAGTCAAAGACCGGCGAGTTGCGCAACAACACGGCTTTCATAGATGCCATGACGGAGGACTGGAACCGCTTCCTGTCGGTGGTGCAGACCGACAAGGAGGGCAACCGCCTTAATATAATAAAGGTGGACGGAGTGGATTCCGCCGATGAGAAGGTCATCGGAAAGCGTTTGCAGGAGATAGCCAAGAATGCCACGACCGGAGGGTTGTACACGCAGGTCGGTGAACTTTACGGTTTTCCGATAAAGGTGGTGAGCGAAAGGATACTCAAAGAGGGATTGGAGTTCACCGACAACCGCTTCGTGGTCGAGGGGAACTACAAGTACACCTACAACAACGGGCATCTGGCGATGGCTGACCCGTTGGCCGCCGCCCGCAACTTCCTCAACGCGATGGAGAGGATACCCTCCATCATCGACCAGTACAAGGCGAAGAACGAGGTGCTGGAGATGGAGATACCGCAGTTACAGGAGATAGCGGGTAAGGTGTGGAAGAAGGAGGACGAGCTGAAGCAGTTGAAGTCCGAACTTGCCGCCCTTGACCGAAAAATTCAGCTGGAGCTTGCGCCACCCACGCCCGAAGTCGCAGAAAAGGAGAATGAAGGGCAACAGCTCAAGCCGGAAGCGGAAGATGTGAGGAACAGGCAGGCGCAATATCCCGAAAATGCACCGCCGCAGATACGCAGTCCGGCGGATAGTATCGTTGCCAACCATGTCATAATCGGGCGTCCGGGACTGTATGCCAAGGAGGAAACCCGGTCCAAAGGATTGAAAATATAACCTAAGGAATTTTATCTGAAGTATTAATAAGGGCTATCCCAAAAGGTCTAAAAGTAAATTTTATCCTTTCTGCAAGTATCTATAGGATGGCAACTGCATTTTTTTCTTTTTGGGCAGCCCTTATTAAAATTTATTCT
>ENA-OPBG01001048-OPBG01001048.1-human-gut-metagenome-genome-assembly--contig:-NODE-1048-length-20791-cov-2.595149_pt1 | contig 20791 bp, 10 predicted proteins | sample MGYA00241065_ERZ501446 | MGnify/ENA primary metagenome ERZ501446 (study PRJEB25962, sample SAMEA2042632) | human gut metagenome | biome: human gut; feature: human-associated habitat; material: faeces...
TGGAACGGTTTCCACCCGTGCGCCGCAGGCAGGAAAGAACATCCGCCTGACCGGTCGCAACATCAAGCTGGCAGGTGCGGACGCTTCCGTGGGCGTAACGTTCACCTCGGTGGAAACGCCTTCGAAGAAGGTGTTCGTCCCCCTGGAAGATGTGACGGTGAACGAGCCGAAGCAGCTTATTTTCGTCCTCCCCGCAGGGGTTACCGACGGGTTGTGGCGTGTGAAGATTTGTACCCAGTATGGCAGGGGTCACAATGTGGTGAAACCGCGTGTCTATGAGCTGGACGAGCCTATGGGCGTAGGCTCCGCCTATCAGGTGCCGGACAGCGGTTCCGGCAGCGGAAGCGGGGACAGCGGCTCCGGTGAGGACGGCGACCAGAACGAATATCCTTTGGGATAACCTGACGAGGGGGCACGTTGCCCCGCTGACGGGGGGCGGCGTTGCTTTGCTGACGTGGGAATGTAATACGGTTGGTGTCAACCCTATTAATAACCATCGACTTGTAACCAATAATGTAACTATAAATCTAATTTTAAACTAACTAAAATGAAACGAATCATGAATCAAGCAGCCCGAAAGAGACTTGCCGCTATGGCACTCTTTCTCTTAATCTGCCTTCCTTTCTCTCTGGCACAAGCCCAGACCGTGAAAGTGACCGGCAAGGTGACTGACAACCTGAATGAACCGATGATTGGTGTAAGTATCGTAGAGAAAGGTACTACCAACGGTTGTATTACCGATATTGACGGTAATTATACATTGAATGTGAATCAGGGAGCGACAATCATTTTCTCTTACATCGGCTACGTAACCCAAGAGAAACAAGCCGTTGCCGGTGTGATGAACATTGTCTTGAAAGAAGACAGCGAGACGCTGGACGAAGTGGTGGTAGTAGGTTACGGTGTGCAGAAGAAAAGCTCCGTGACAGGAGCCATTTCGCAGGTGAAGGCCGAAGACATGCAAAACCGTACTATCAGTGATGCTTCACAAGCCTTGCAGGGTAAGACAGCCGGTGTGCAGTTGATTACGACTTCTGCCGCTCCGGGTTCCTCACCTACGGTACGTGTGCGCGGTTATTCGTCCAATGCGGCTTCCAGTCCGCTTTATGTGGTGGATGGCGTACGCATGAGCAGCATTGCCGGTATCGACCCCAATGACATTGCCAGTATGGAAGTGCTGAAAGATGCTGCTTCCGCTGCTATCTATGGTGCTGAGGCCGGTAACGGTGTTATCCTTATATCAACAAAGAAAGGTAAAGCCGGACAAGGAAAAATTACGTATGACTTCCAGCTTTCCACGCAATCCATTGCCCGTATGCCCAAGTTGCTTAATGCAGAAGAATACGTTGATTACATGTCGGAAAGCAGTGCTTTCGACCCCAATTTCATAAAAGCCAATTGGGATGGAAAGACCAGTACGGACTGGCTGGATATTGCCTTTGAAAATTCATTGATGATGAAGCATAACTTGGCTTTTGCCGGAGGTGGCGAGCAGGGCAATTATTATTTGTCGCTGACTTATCTGGACAATGACGGTATTGTAAAAGGGAAAGACGATGTTTACCAACGTATGACGGCTACCATTAATGCCGAATACAACATAAAGCCTTGGTTGAAGGTAGGTACGACAAACCAGATTGAGAAGTATAACACCCGTGGCGTATCTACGCAGAATGCGTATGGTAGCTTCCTGCAATCCGTTCTGATGATGGATCCCTTGACTCCTGATACTTACGCACCCGATAAATTGCCTGCCCACATGCAGAACGCTTTGAATCAGGGCAGCACATTGTTGCAGGACGAGAACGGCAATTATTATGCCTCTTCTCTTTTCTATGAAGGTGAAAACTACCATCCTACTGTGATGCGTAAGAGCACCATTGGCCGTAACAGCGGATTCAATGTCAATGGTTCTATCTATGCGGATTTCACACCTATCAAAGGCTTTACCTTTACTTCTCGTTTCGGTTATCGTTTGGGAGGCACTCGCTCTGCCAACACAAGCCTGCCTTTCTATGGCAATTCGACCCAAAGACGTGACTATGTAAGTATCAATAGTCAGTCTGCTACAAGCATTTACTATCAGTGGGAAAACTTTGCCAATTATGTGAAGTCATTCAACGGTCATACCATCAATGCCATGTTGGGTATGTCGTTCCAGGAATCTTCTTACGACTATGTAAAGGGATCTCTCGATCCGGATGGTGAACATGCCGTACTTCAGAACAATCCGTTATTCTTTTATCTGAATTACGCTGCTTCCTCAGCAGTCAAAGGTCTGAATGGTGAAAAGACCCGTTCTGCCAAAATGTCTTACTTCGGTCGTGCAAGCTATGACTACATGGGTCGCTACATGGCGCAATTCTCCTTGCGTGCCGATGCAGCCGATATGTCGCAATTGCCTGTTACGAACCGTTGGGGTTACTTCCCCGCAGTCTCTTTGGGATGGACGGTTTCAGAAGAAAAGTTCTTTGAGCCTGTAAAGGAAAGTGTCAATAGCTTGAAGTTGCGTGCCAGCTGGGGACAGAACGGTAGCCTTTCCGCATTGAGCGGTTATGCCTATAGCACGGATATGGCTTCCAGCGGCATTTATCCGTTGACTGGCGGCAATGGCTTTACTACCGGAGTAAATCCTGCTTCATTGGGTAACGATGAATTGAAGTGGGAAACTTCCGAACAGATTGACTTTGGTTTGGATGCTCGCTTTTTGCGTGACCGCTTGACCTTCAGTGTGGACTATTATGAAAAGAAGACGAAAGATTTGTTGGTTTTAGATACAAAACCTTCTCTCAGTATCGGTGGAAAGACTTCTCCGATGAATGCCGGTAACGTAAGCAATAAAGGTTGGGAATTTGAACTGGGCTGGCGCGATAATATCAAGGATTTCAGCTACAGCATTCGTGCTAACCTGGCTACGTTGAAGAATGAAGTAACTTATCTTGACCCTTCGCAACCTCGTCTGAATGGAGCTTCTTTCCATACTTACCAGCTCAGTTTCTTTGAGAAGGGATATCCGGTGTACTATTTCCGTGGCTATCAGTTCAATGGTTTGGACGAGCAAGGCAATCCTACTTTCAAAGACCTTGATAACAGTGGCGGCCTCAACGAAGGTGACTTGACTTACATTGGCGATGCTATTCCTGACTTCACGTATGGTATAACCTTGACGGCAGCTTACAAGGGACTTGACCTGACAATATTCGGTACTGGTTCACAAGGTAACGATATTTTTCATTGTTACTATCGTCCCGATTATAAGACAAGTAACCGCCTGAAAGAGGTTTGGTATGATAATCATTGGTCTGCCAACAATCCAACCGGTACGAAGCCTTTGGCAAATGCCAACAATATAGACCAATACATTCAGTCGGATGCCATGGTTTATGATGCTTCTTTCTTCCGTATCAAGCAGATTCAGTTGGGTTATACTTTGCCGAAATCATTGTTGAAGAAAGTGTTTATCAATAACATGCGCCTTTATTGTTCACTCGATGATTTTATCACTTTCACTAAATATCCCGGTTTCGACCCAGAATCTTCAGCTAACGCTACTACAGGCATGGGTATTGATATGGGCGGTTATCCTGCTTCCAAGAAAGTGGTGCTTGGCTTCAATATAGAATTCTAACTTTTAAATTTAATGTATAAAACAATGAAAGCAACACATTATATATATGTACTTTTTGCAGCCTTGTTCACTTTGGTATGTGCCGGTTGTGAAGATCGCTTGAATATTGAAAAGCATGGTAGTTTGGGAGGTCCTGAAAATTACTACCAAACTGACGAGGAAGCTGAGGCTGCCGTGGCTTCTATGCTTATCTCTTGGCGTGATATGTATTCTAACTGGTTTTATGTAAAAAACTGTCTTTCTGACGATGCCTATACGGGCGGTGGCTCTCGTGGTGATAATGCTATGATGGAGCAGTTGAATGAATTTACGTTCTTTACGGATAACGGTTTGATTTCTGGTTTGTATTCCGGGCTTTATGCTGTGGTTTATAAAGCCAATCTGATTATAGAGAATGTCACAGGAGATTCATCGGTCATGAGACGTGCCGTAGCTGAGGCAAAATTCTATCGTGCATGGGCTTATTTTGAGTTGGTGACTTTGTGGGGGAATGCGCCTTTGGTGGATCACTTATTGGCTCCGTCTGAGTATCATGTAAGCAACAGCACGCCTGAAGCTTTGTGGGCTTTTGTGGAACAGAATCTTGAAGAGGCTATTTCTTCAGGGGCTTTGCCTTCCAAAGCTAATGTGGACGATGCGGATGCTACTTCACGTGTTACGCTTGAAACTGCTAAAGCTTATCTTGGCAAAGCTTATCTTTTCCAAGGTAAATATTCTGATGCTGCTACTGTTTTGGACGAAGTCATTGATTCTAAGAAATATGAGTTATATCAAGGCAGCTTTGACATGTTGGGACATGCTGTGACCAACAATTGTAGTGAATCTATGCTTGAAGTGCAACGTCGCAAAAACAGCGAACAAGCTTGGAATCAGTTCGTTCAATTCTATATCATGTTGGGCTGGCGTACAAGTCACATGTCATACGGCCCCAAGGCATTGTTTGAAGAAGGCATTGCAATGGGTACTTATGGATTTTTCAATCCTACTAAGTCATTGTATGACGCTTTTGTTGAAAGAGAAGGCGTGGACGGTTATCGTCTGAAAAGTACGATGCGTACTTACGAACAAATGAATGAAGTGGAAATGGCTATCAATCCGGGTCTTTATTTAGTTGGTAACGAAGGTTATTTCTTTTGGAAAACCCGTCTTTTGGGCTCAGACAACATTATCGACCAAAGTTGGTTCCAAAGTCTTCAATATACTAACCTGCGTGTGATGCGTTATGCCGAAGTATTACTCATGGCCGCTGAGGCTCATGTAATGGGTGGTGGCTCTGCCGACAAGGCTGTGAAGTATATTAATGAAATCCGTACTCGTGCCAAGCTTGCCCCACTTTCTTCCGTGACATTGGATGATGTGAAGAAGGAGAAACGTCTGGAACTCTGTTTGGAGAGTGTCCGATTCCAAGATTTGGTTCGTTGGGGGGATGCAAAAGCTGTGTTGGGTGAGCAAGGTAAGTTTATTCCGGCTTATGGATATTTCCCGAAAATTGATCCTTCCACAGGTGAAGTGATGAAGGATGCTCAAGGTAATCCGATATTTGAATTTAAATTGGAACCGGAAAATACCAAAAATTCTGTATATGGCTTCCAAGACAAACACATGCTGTTGCCTATTCCTTACACAGAATTGAATGTGAATCCCAATATCAAGCAAAATACAGGTTGGTAATTCTAATAAAACATGAAAAGATTCTTAACTCCCCTTTTCACCTTTTGCGTGGCGCTGGCTGTGAATGCACAGCCGGTGCCCGCCACCGGTTCGCCCGTGCTGCGTGCCGACAACATTGACGAAGTGGTCAGTGCCCTGACCCTCGAAGAGAAGGTGCACCTCGTCATCGGTTGCGGCATGTCGATGGGCAGTGACTCCAAGTTCCCCGGTACTGCCGGACGTACCTACGACATTCCCCGCCTGGGCATCCCATCGGCTTTCCTTGCCGACGGACCGCACCGCCTGGCGATGGCTTCCAAACGGGAATTCGACAGCCGCACCTATCACGCCACCGAATTCCCCTCGAGCACCACGGTGGCAGCTACGTTCGATCCCGATGCCGCCTACCGTGTAGGCCAGGCTCTGGGCACCGAAGTGAAAGACTACGGTATGGACGTGCTCCTCGCCCCCGGTGTCAACCTGATGCGTAACGCCCTCTGCGGACGAAACCACGAGTATTATGCCGAAGACCCCGTGCTGGTGGGCAAGATAGCCGCCGCCTACATCAACGGCATCCAGAGCGAAGGTACCGGCACCTGCCTGAAGCACTTCGCCGTGAACAACCAGGAAACCAACCGCAACAACAACGACTCCCGACTGACGCAGCGCCCCTTGCGCGAGCTTTATCTGAAATGCTTCGAGATAGCCGTCAAGGAGGCTCAGCCCTGGAGCGTGATGACCGCCTACAACAAGGTGAACGGCAAATACACCTGCGAAGACCGCGAACTGACCGAAGATATCCTCCGCAATGAATGGGGATTCAAGGGACTGGTGATGTCCGACTGGAATGCCGGAAAAGATGCCGTGACTTCCATCGCGGCAGGTAATGACATGTTGCAGCCGGGGCAGGAACGCCAGTACAACGCCATTCTGGAAGCCGTGAAGAACGGCACGCTGGATGAGGCGCTCCTCAACCTCAGCGTGAAGCGTGTGCTGGAGTTTGTGGTGAAGAGCCACACCTTCTCCGGTTACAATTATCCCAACGAGACCGACCTCAAAGCCCATGCGCAAGTGGACCGCCGGGTAGGTGCCGAGGGCATCGTGCTGCTGGATAACAAGAATGCGCTGCCTATGGCTGCCGGCATCAGGAAGGTAGCCCTTTACGGCACTACTTCCTACGACATGGTTCCTGCCGGTATGGGATTCGGCAGTACGGGCTTCGGCTACTACACGGTGTCTATGGTAGAAGGCTTGCGCAATGCGGGCTATACGGTAGATAAGGATTTGTTGAACCGCTACAAGAAGCACATGGCCGACGAGCAGAAACGCCTCTTCCCCCACGGTCGCCCTCCTTTCGCGTTTACTCCGCTGCCCCGTGCCGAAGAGTTCCTGCCCACTGCCGAGGAACTGGCCGCGCAAGTGAAAGCCAACGACATCGCCGTGCTTACGCTGGGACGTGTCAGTGGTGAAGGCTGCGACCGCCGTGTGGAAGATTTCCTCTTGAAGGAGAACGAACTGGCTCTGATAAAGCAAGTGTCTGCCGCCTATCGTGCCGCAGGCAAGAAGCTGGTGGTGGTTCTCAACATCTGCAGCCCCGTGGAGACCGCTTCATGGAAAGAACTGGCAGATGCCTTGGTATGCGCTTTCCAGCCCGGGCAGGAAGTGGGCAACTGCATTGCCGACGTGTTGACGGGTAAGGTGAACCCCAGCGGCAAGCTGCCCATGACGTTTGCCGTGAAGTATGGCGACGCGCCGTCGGATGCCAATTTCCCCTTCGACTATGAGTTCAAGATGCCGTCGTTCGCCATGGGTACCGGCATGAACTTCAAGTCCGACAAGAAAGAGGAGAAGCCGAAAGAGCCGGAACGCAACGTCGATTTCACCCTCTACGAGGAGGGCATCTACGTGGGTTACCGTTACTTCGATACCTTCGGTAAAGAGGTATCTTACCCCTTCGGCCACGGGCTGAGCTATACCACCTTTGAATATGCGGTGGAAGAGGCTGCCATCGACGGTGACCGCTGCCGCATGAAGGTGAGCGTGAAGAACACCGGCAAGGTGGCAGGCCGTGAAGCCGTGCAGCTCTATGTCAAGGCTCCCGAGGGCGGCATGGACAAGCCCGCCAAGGAACTGAAAGCCTTCGGCAAGACCCGCCTGCTGAAACCCGGTGAGAGCCAGACCCTGACATTGGAGTGGAACGTGATGGACATGGCCTCCTTCAACGAGAAAAGCAGCTCTTGGGAGTTGGCCAAGGGTGAATATCAATGGATGGCTGCCGCCTCTTCGGCCGACGTGCGTTGCACCACGGTGCAGAAGGTGGCAAAGGCACGCAAGCAGAAAGTGCACGATGCCATGCGGGCACAAGTGCCGGTGGCTGTGCATCCCATGGTGAAGAGATGAGGTGTGCATATACATCACCTGAAAAAACTGATATATATCAATCCGTTTTAGAATGGAAAGCACTTATTTTGTAGTACATTTTTAAAATCTATGCCATGAAAAGATTGATACTTTCTCTTTTTGCCGTCTGCTCGTTGTGGATGGCAAATGCACAGAATCCTGCATGGGGACCACAAAGCAAGGTCGTGACCGACAGCATCTACAGCACGGTGCTGAAGACGCACCGCGCCTATACCATCTATCTGCCTCAGAGCTATGACAAGGAGGCAGACAGGAAGTATCCCATTCTCTACCTGCTGCACGGCATGTCGGGGGTGAATACCAGCTGGTTTACGGACCAGCGTGTGAAGGACGTGATGGACCAGTTGACGGCATCGGGCGAGGCGTGCGAGATGATTATCGTCAGCCCCAACGCCGGAGGCAATCCGGCCACGTGCTGGAACGGCTACTTCAACATGCCGGGATGGGCTTACGAGGATTTCTTCTACAAGGAGTTCATGCCCTATATCGAGAAGACCTACCGTGTGGTGGGCGACCGTCAGCATCGTGCCGTTGCGGGCCTTTCGATGGGTGGAGGCGGAACCACGAGCTACGCGCAGCGCTATCCCGACCTCTATTGTGCGGCATACGCCATGAGTGCCTTGATGAACATCCCCGTCAGTGGTGAGGCGGCGGGAAAAGACCCCGACCCCACAAACAAGATGGCTGTGCTGACCCGTTCGGTGCAGGAGCATAGTTGCATCAAGTATGTGCTGGAGGCTGATGAGGCCCGTAAAGCTGCTCTGCGCACCGTGCAGTGGTTTGTGGATTGCGGTGACGATGATTTCCTGCTCGACCGTAACATCGAGTTCTTCCAGGCGATGCGCAATGCCGGCATTCCTTGCCAGTTCCGCGTGCGCGACGGAGGGCACACCAGTGAATACTGGCATTCGGCATTGTATATGTGTTTGCCTTTTGTGAGCCGGTGCTTTGAGAAATGAGATTTGATTCCCTTCAACTTTCTCCAACTCCTTAAACAATTAAAATGATTATGAAGAAATTTACACTTTTATTTACTTTGTTGCTGATGTGTGCAATGAGCTTTGCGCAACAAGCCTTGTGGGGCGGTGCTCCGGTAGTTTCGCCGGAGATTCACGATGACAATACGGTCACTTTCCGCCTGAAGGCGCCGAAAGCCGTGAAGGTGCAGTTGACGGGTGACTTCCTGCCGCCGCACACCATCCAGACACCGAGGGGCGAGTATGACGCTCCGGGCATCGTCGATATGAAGGAGGGCAAGGACGGCGTGTGGGAATATACCACTGCCGAACCGCTGAAACCCGAACTTTATGGCTATGCTTTCTTTGTGGACGGGCTGAAAATAATGGATCCCGGCAACGTCTATATGATTCGTGATGTGGCAACTGTGACGAATGTGTTCATCATCGGCGGTGACCGTGCCGACCTCTACAAGGTGAACAAAGTGCCTCACGGAACAGTGAGACGTATGTGGTACAATAGTCCCACGCTGGGCATGGACCGCCGCCTGACGGTTTATACACCCGCCGGCTACGAGAACGGCAAGAAGCGTTATCCCGTCTTCTACCTGCTGCATGGCGCCGGAGGTGACGAAGAGGCATGGATTGCCTTGGGCCGTACTTCACAAATCCTGGATAACCTGATAGCGCAGGGCAAGGCAGAACCGATGATTGTAGTGATGACCAACGGCAATGCCTGGCAGGATGCCGCTCCCGGTGAATCGCCCAAAGGTTTCACTGTCCCTTCCATGAGTCCGAAGGAACGTGCTTCCGCTCCGGAAGGAGGCTTCGAACTTTCTTTCCCGGAAATCGTGAAATTCGTGGAGAAGAACTTCCGCACATTGCCGGACAAGAAGCACCGTGCCATTGCGGGCCTCTCGATGGGTGGCTTCCACTCTTGCAGCATCTCGAAGTACTATCCGGATATGTTCGATTATGTAGGCTTGTTCTCGGGTACTGCTTCCAGGAACGATAAGTCCACTTGTCCGGTCTATACCGACTTCGAGGGTAAACTGAAGACGCAGTTTGCCAAGAAACCGGCACTCTATTTCATCGCTTGCGGCAACCGTGACTTTGTCTTCAAGAGCGTGACGGACTTCCGCAAACTGCTCGATGACAACGGTTGCAAGTACGAGTATCTGGAAACGGGCGAGGGACATATCTGGAGGAACTGGCGCATCTATCTGACGGAGTTCGCGCCGAAGTTGTTCAAGTGACTTCGTGCCGATTGATTCACCCTGCACTTCGCCAATCCGAAGTGCAGGATTATAGACTATCTGTTTAATAACAAAATAACAAACTCATTATGAAAAGAATTTCTATTTTATCAGCTCTGTTGCTGATGTGTGCGATGACTTTCGCGCAACAAGCTCTCTGGGGCGGTGCCCCCGTGGTATCACCTGAGATACACGACAACAATACAGTAACTTTCCGCTTGAAGGCGCCGAAAGCCGTAAAGGTGCAAGTAACCGGCGACTTCCTGCCTACGCAGAAAATCAAGACTCCTTTTGGTGAGTTTGATGGTCCGGGTGTGGCAGATTTGAAAGAGAACAAGGACGGTGTGTGGGAATTCACTACTCCCGAACCGCTGAAACCAGAACTCTACAGCTACACTTTCCTGGTAGACGGACTGAAGATTAACGACCCTGCCAACGTCTATATGATTCGCGACGTGGCAAGCGTGACGAACGTGTTCATCATCGGCGGTGACGAGGTCATCGACCTCAACAAGGTGAATAAGGTTCCCCACGGAACGGTATCTAAGGTATGGTACAACAGCCCCACGCTGGGTATGGACCGCCGCCTGACTGTCTATACGCCTGCCGGATATGAGACAAGCGGCAAGCGCTACCCCGTCTTCTACCTGCTGCACGGCATGGGTGGCGACGAGAACGCATGGAGCGAACTGGGACGTACGGCACAGATTCTGGATAACCTCATCGCCCAAGGCAAGGCCAAGCCGATGATTGTAGTGATGACCAACGGCAACGCCGCATTGGAAGCAGCTCCGGGTGAATCTTCACTGGGCTTTGCCGCTCCCAACATGAATCTGCCCAAGACGATGGAAGGCTCTTTCGAAACAGCTTTCCCCGACGTGGTGAAATTCATTGATAAGACTTACCGTACACAGGCCAACAAGAAGGGGCGTGCCATTGCTGGTCTCTCTATGGGAGGTTTCCACTCCATGCACATCTCCAAGCAATATCCGGACATGTTCGACTATGTAGGGCTGTTCTCGGCTGCCATCATGCCCAACAAAGATGTGAAGTCTCCGATTTATGACAACCTTGAAGTCAAACTGAAAACCCAGTTTGCCAAGAAACCGGCACTCTATTACATCGCTATCGGTAATAAAGACTTCTTGTTCCAGGCCAATAACGACTACCGCAAGATGTTGGACGAGAAGGGTTACAAATATGAATATTATGAAACCGGAGAAGGTCATATCTGGAAGAACTGGCGTATCTATCTGACAGAATTCGCACCGAAGATATTTAAATAAGATTATGAAGAAGAATATCATATCCATGGCAGCAGCAATGGCTGTCTTGTCGGCTTGCGGACCGGGTGTGCCGCAGCTTGGAAAGTCCTCTTTGGATGAAGTGATTGGTGCCATGACGCTGGAAGAAAAGGCACATCTGGTAGTAGGTACTGGTATGGCAGGTTTCTCGGGTGACAGTGCCGTAATCGGTGCGACGAAAAAGCTGGTGCCGGGCGCGGCAGGAACCACATACCCGATTGAACGCCTCGGCATTCCCGCTGTGGTGCTGGCTGATGGTCCCGCCGGACTGCGTATCGACCCCAAGCGTGAGGGGGATTCGGCTACATACTATTGTACTCATTTCCCTATCGGGACTTTGCTCGCCTCTACCTGGGACCAGGAATTGGTGGAAAGTGTAGGCCGGTCCATCGGTAACGAAGTGCTGGAATACGGTGCGGACGTGCTGTTGGCTCCGGCGCTGAACATTCACCGTAACCCGCTTTGCGGACGTAACTTCGAGTATTATTCCGAAGACCCGTTGGTGTCGGGTAAGATTGCCGCCGCCTACGTACGTGGTGTGCAGAGCAACGGTGTGGGTACCAGTATCAAGCACTTTGCTGTGAACAACCAGGAAACCAACCGTATGGCTACGGATGCGCATGTATCTCCACGCGCCTTGCGCGAAATCTACTTGAAAGGGTTCGAGATTGCCGTGAAGGAATCCGCTCCTTGGACCGTGATGTCCTCATACAACTACCTGAACGGTGTCTACACTTCGGAAAACAAGGAGTTGCAGACAACGATGTTGCGCGACGAATGGGGCTTCAAGGGCATGGTGATGACCGACTGGTTTGGCGGCAAGGATGCCGTGGCACAGATGGTGGCAGGCAACGACATGTTGCAGCCCGGTCTGCCCAAGCAGTACGAAGCCATCGTGAAGGGTGTGCAGGACGGAGCGTTGGACGAAGCCATCCTCAATCAGAATGTGAAGCGTATTCTGGAGATGATTCTCCAGACTCCCCACTTCAAGGGATATAAATACTCCAACAAGCCTGATTTGAAGGCGCATGCTGCCGTTACTCGCCAGTCGGCAACGGAAGGCATGGTATTGCTGAAGAACGATAACGGTGCTCTGCCGCTGGCTGCCGACGTGAAGAACGTGGCACTCTTCGGTTGCACTTCCTACGATTTCATTGCAGGCGGTACAGGTTCGGGCAACGTGAACCGCGCTTATACCGTTTCGCTATTGGACGGCTTGAAGAATGCCGGCTATGTGGTGGATGAAGCGCTGAAGAATAGCTATGAAGCTTACCTGAAAGCCGAGAAAGAACGTCTGTCCAAAGATAAGAAAGAGTGGTTCATGCCCGATACCCGTCCGGCTGAGATGGCTGTTTCCGCACAAGTCATCCGCGAGCAGGCTGCCAAGGCCGATGTGGCACTGGTGACGCTGGGACGTACCTCCGGTGAGTTCCTTGACCGTATGGTAGCCGACTTCAACCTCACCAAAGAGGAACAGAACATGTTGAAAGCTGTGTCCGATGTTTTCCACGCTGCCGGAAAGAAGGTAGTGGTGGTGCTCAATATCGGTGGTGTGATTGAAACTGCTTCTTGGAAGTCTGTTCCCGATGCCATCCTTTGTGCATGGCAGGCAGGCCAGGAGGGAGGAAACAGTGTGGCTGACGTGCTGAGTGGCAAGGCTTCTCCTTCGGGCAAGCTGACAATGACCTTCCCGGTGAAGTTTGAAGATGCCGCTTCTTCCGCCAACTTCCCGATAGACATGCGCGTAAGCACCGACCTCGTGAATAAGGGCGAGAAGAAGAACGATGTGAAGAACGTGGACTATACCGATTACGAAGAGGACATCTACGTAGGTTACCGCTACTTCGACACCTTCGGCAAGCAGGTTTCCTATCCTTTCGGCTATGGTTTGAGTTATGCTACTTTCGCTTACGACAAGGCTGCTGTCAAGGCAGACAACGGTGTCTATACCGTATCTGTAGAAGTGAAGAACACCGGCAAGGTGGCAGGTAAGGAAGTGGTTCAGCTTTATGTATCTGCTCCCGATGCCGCTACTGCCAACAAGCCCGAAAAGGAACTGAAGGCTTTTGCCAAGACCAAGGAGCTGAAACCGGGCGAAGCGGTTGTGGTGACGCTGAAAGTGAATGCTGATGACCTGGCTTCCTACGATGAGGCTGCATCGGCATGGGTGGTAACTCCCGGAAACTACAAGTTCCTCGTCGGGGCTTCCTCACGCGACATCAAGGCTACGCTGGAGGCTGAAGTAGCTGCCGCAACGCAGAAGACGAACAACATCTTGAAACTTCAGGAACCGATGAGCCTCTTGAAGAGATGAGAGTAGGATTGTCTGAAAAGATAACAAATCATACCCTAAAAAACATCCTGTTGTACCCTTTGGTATGGCAGGATGTTCTTATCTTTGTACCTCGTATAAACAGATAGTGCAACTATTATAAACCAATATCACAACCATGAGTAAAAAGTTAATCTTATCTTTAGCCCTATCAGGGTTAGTACTTACTTCTACGGCGCAGACCACTGTTGCGCCTGCCATTCCAAGAGACGAGAAAATAGAACAGCAGATTGAGACTTTGCTGAAGAAGATGACGCTTGACGAGAAAGTCGGTCAGATGTGCGAACTCACCATAGACCTCCTGCAGAAACGCGCCAATCCCTTTGCCGGCCTCGACCCGAAGAACATCACGGTGAAGGACCTGCAAAAAATCATCAAGAGATACAAGCTTGAAAAGGAATTCAAGCTGGGCAAGGAGATGCCTTCGCAGGATGTGATGATGAAGCTCTATATGCGTATCCAAGGCATTGAGAATGCCAAGGGCTTCCAGTTGGACGAGGCGATGCTCGACTCTGTCATCGGAAAATACAAAGTAGGCTCCATCTTGAACGTGCCCAACGGTGTGGCACAGAGCGTGGAGAAGTGGCAGGAAATCATCAAACGCATTCAGGAGAAATCCATGGAGGTGATGGGTATTCCTTGTGTGTACGGTGTAGACCAGATACACGGAACTACCTATACGCTGGGTGGTACTTTCTTCCCGCAAGGCGTCAATATGGGAGCTACCTTCAACCGTGAACTGACACGTGAAGGTGCACGCATCTCCGCTTATGAAACAAAGGCGGGAAGCATTCCCTGGACGTATGCCCCGGTGACCGACCTCGGACGTGACCCGCGCTGGCCTCGTATGTGGGAAAACTATGGTGAAGACGCCTACGTCAATGCCGAAATGGGACGTGAAGCAGTTATCGGTTTCCAGGGCGAGAACCCCAACCTGATTGGCGGGAACAACGTTGCCGCTTGTATGAAGCACTATATGGGTTATGGTGTTCCCGTTTCCGGTAAGGACCGTACGCCGTCTTCCATCACCGAGCAGGATATGCGTGAGAAGCATTTCGCTCCTTATCTGGAAATGGTGAAAGCAGGTGCCCTCTCCGTGATGGTGAACTCCGCCATGAACAACGGTCTGCCTTTCCATGCCAACTATGAGCTGCTGACCAAGTGGCTGAAAGAAGACCTCAACTGGGACGGTATGATTGTGACTGACTGGGCGGACATCAACAACCTTTATAGCCGCGACCACATTGCCAAGGACAAGAAGGAAGCCATCAAGCTCGCCATCAATGCCGGTATCGACATGTCTATGGACCCGTACGACTGGAAGTTCTGTACACTCTTGAAGGAGCTGGTGGAAGAAGGTGAAGTTCCCATGAGCCGTATAGACGATGCTGTACGTCGTGTGCTGCGTTTGAAGTACCGTCTCAACCTATTTGAAAAGCCCTATTATGACTTGAAAGACTTCCCGTTGTTCGGTAGTGCGGAACATGCCGCTGCTGCATTGCAGGCTGCCGAAGAGTCTTTGGTACTCCTGAAGAATACAGACGGTATATTGCCGTTGGCAAAAGGCAAGAAACTGCTGGTTACCGGTCCGAATGCCAATTCCATGCGTTGCCTCAACGGTGGCTGGTCCTATTCATGGCAGGGCGACAAGGCCGACGAGCATGCAGGTCAATATAATACCATTCTCGAGGCTTTCACCAATAAATTCGGTGCGGACAATATCATTTACGAAGCCGGTGTCACTTATAAGCAAGGTGGCAACTGGTGGGAAGAAAACACTCCGGAGATAGAGAAAGCTGTAGCTGCCGCTGCCGGTGCCGACTACATCGTTGCCTGCATCGGTGAGAACTCTTACTGCGAGACTCCGGGTAACCTGACGAACCTCTTCCTCTCCCAGAACCAGCTCGATTTGGTGAAGGCTCTTGCCAAGACCGGGAAGCCCATCATTCTGGTGTTGAACGAAGGTCGTCCTCGCCTGATTGCTGACATCGAGCCTTTGGCTAAGGCTGTTGTCAATACTATGCTTCCGGGCAACTACGGCGGTGATGCGTTGGCAAACCTCATTGCCGGTGACGCCAACTTCAGCGGAAAGATGCCTTTCACTTATCCGAAGGAAATCAACTCTCTGATTACGTACGACTACAAACCGTGCGAACACATCGGCAAGCAGATGGAAGGTGCTTATAACTACGATGCGCAAGTGTCCGTACAGTGGGCGTTCGGTTATGGATTGAGCTATACCACTTTTGCATACAGCAACCTCAAGGTGGATAAGTCGGACTTTACCGCTGATGATGTGCTTACTTTCACCGTTGATGTGAAGAATACCGGCAACCGCATTGGTAAGGAAAGCGTGCTGCTCTTCAGCAGCGACCTCGTTGCCTCCCTTACTCCCGATACCCGCCGTCTTCGCGCTTTCGAAAAGGTGGAACTGAAACCGGGCGAGACAAAGACCGTGACACTGAAACTGAAAGGCTCCGACCTTGCTTTTGTAGGCTATGACGGCAAGTGGATTCTGGAGAAAGGTGACTTCCGCATCCAGACGGGTGACCAGACAGTGAACGTGGTTTGTACGGATACCAAGAAGTGGGAGACTCCGAATAAGTGATACGACAAGGTCTTTTAGACCTTTAGAACCATAGTAAAAGGGCCGATAGCATGAAACAAGCTATCGGCCTTTTATTTTTCCGCGTTGTCTTTCAACAGTATCTTCTTTCCGCTTGTACCTCCTTACTTCTTTTCTTGAAACAATAGAGATTGTATGCATGAGATGTACATCTCATGTTGTTTGAGATGTGCATCTCGTTGTGCTTGACATGTGCATCTCATGTAGTATGGAACGTGATAATTCATTTCATAAAGTATAAGCTTCTGTCTCATAAGATTATATGTTTTACCCCTTATCTTGAAGTGTTGAAAGGGCTTGTCTGTAATATAATTCCCGTTTGAACCGTTAAATCAATCTTTTTTTCTCTAATATTTTGTAGTCGAACAGATTATTTATATCTTTGCAACCGAAAATGGATGAAAGGTGGAGGGGCGATTAAGCTCCTCTTTTTTGTTCCTAATGGTTAATCTATGATAGAAAAGAAAACTGTTTGTCAGATTGTTGACGAGTGGCTGGCAGGAAAGGACTACTTCCTCGTGGAGGTGACAATCAGCCCGGATGACAAGATTTTGGTGGAAATAGACCACAAAGAAGGTGTTTGGATTGAGGACTGCGTAGAGCTGAGCCGCTACATCGAGTCCAAGTTGAACCGTGAGGATGAGGATTATGAGTTGGAAGTCGGTTCGGCCGGCATCGGACAGCCCTTCAAGGTACTGCAGCAGTACATTAACCACATCGGCAAGGAAGTGGAAGTGCTGGCAAAGGACGGCCGCAAGCTCAGCGGCGTGTTGAAGGAAGCCGACGAACAGCATTTCGTCGTGACCATTCAGAAGAAAGTGAAAGAGGAAGGTGCCAAGCGTCCCAAGCTGGTGGACGAGGACTTGACCTTTACGTATGAAGAGATAAAATACACTAAATACTTAATCAGTTTTAAATAAGACTATGGCCAAAAAAGTAGAAACTGTCAGCTTGATAGATACATTTTCGGAATTTAAGGAACTGAAGAATATCGACAGAACCACGATGGTAAGCGTACTCGAGGAGTCGTTCCGTAGTGTGATTGCGAAAATGTTCGGTACCGATGAGAATTACGACGTAATTGTAAACCCGGACAAGGGTGACTTCGAAATATGGCGTAACCGTGAGGTAGTGGCAGACGAGGATTTGGAAAACCCGAACCTGCAGATTGCATTGTCCGAAGCACAAAAGATTGATGCTTCTTATGAAGTGGGCGAGGAAGTGACGGATGAAGTTATCTTCGCGAACTTCGGTCGCCGTGCCATCTTGAACTTGCGCCAGACACTGGCCTCCAAGATATTGGAACTGGAGAAAGATAGTATTTACAACAAATACATTGATAAAGTGGGTACCATCATCAATGCGGAAGTCTACCAGATTTGGAAGAAGGAGATGTTGCTGCTCGATGATGAAGGCAACGAACTGTTGCTGCCCAAGACCGAACAGATACCGAGTGACTTCTACCGCAAGGGCGAGACCGCCCGCGCCGTAGTGGCACGTGTGGACAACAAGAACAATAATCCGAAGATTATCCTGAGCCGTACGTCGCCCGTCTTCCTGCAACGTCTGTTCGAAATGGAAGTACCCGAAATCAATGACGGACTGATTACCATCAAGAAGATTGCCCGCATCCCCGGCGAGCGTGCCAAGATTGCCGTTGAGAGCTACGATGACCGTATCGACCCGGTAGGTGCCTGCGTGGGTGTGAAGGGTAGCCGTATTCATGGTATTGTCCGCGAGCTTCGCAACGAGAATATCGACGTTATCAACTATACGTCCAATATCCAGTTGTTTATACAGCGTGCCTTGAGCCCTGCCAAAATTTCTTCCATCCGCTTGAACGAGGAAGAACGCAAGGCTGAAGTGTTCTTGAAACCCGAAGAGGTGTCGCTGGCTATCGGTAAAGGAGGTTTGAATATCAAGCTTGCCAGTATGTTGACTGAGTACACCATCGACGTGTTCCGCGAGTTGGATGAGGCCATAGAGGATGAAGACATCTACTTGGACGAATTCCGTGATGAAATAGACGGTTGGGTTATCGATGCCATCAAGGCTATCGGTATCGATACGGCTAAGGCTGTGTTGAACGCTCCCCGTGAGATGTTGATTGAGAAGACGGACCTCGAAGAAGAGACGGTGGACGAGGTATTGCGCATTTTGAAACAGGAGTTTGAAGAGGAGAATGAATGATTTACGATTTTACGATTTACGATTTACGATTAGAGTTTGATTGTAAATGTAAGTCGTTCCGCTCCGAGTATTATCAATCGTAAATCGTAAATGGTTAAATCGTAAATAGAAAAAATTGATGACGATAAGGTTAAACAAAGTAACAAGAGATTTAAATGTAGGGATTACGACGGCTGTCGAGTTCCTGCAAAAGAAGGGATTTACCGTTGAGGCAAATCCGAACACAAAAATTACGGATGAACAGTTCGAACTGCTCAAAAAGGAGTTTAGTACAGATAAGGACCTTAAGATAAAGTCGGAGCGTTTCAGCCAGGAACGTCAGAGCAAGGACCGCAACAAGGCGTCCGTGTCTATTGACGGCTATAGGGAAACGCAGGAGAAAGCGAAGCCCGAAGAGATTAAGACGGTTGTTCCGGAAGACGCACGTCCGAAGTTCAAGCCGGTAGGCAAGATTGATTTGGACAAACTGAACCGTAGACCTGCTCCTGCTCAGGAAAAAGAGAAAGAAGCGGAAAAAGCGGTAGAGGAGAAGAAGGTGGAGGAACCGGCAGTTGTAGAAACGCCGAAACCGGAACCTGCTCCTGCTCCCCAACCGGAACCACAGCCGCAACCGGAGGTACAGCCGGCATCTGAGCCCGAGCCGCAGCCCGTTTCGGAACCGCAGCCACAACCCGTTGTCAAGGAAGAGCCTGCTCCGGTTGTAGAGGCTCAACAAGAATCTAAAAAGGAAGAAATGATAGAAGCGCCTGCTCCCGCACCGGCAGCTGAAGAAGCACCGGTTGAAAAAGAGGGGAAAGAAGAAGGAGAAGAAATCTTCAAGATACATCAGCCTGAGTTTGTTTCGAAGATTAATGTTATCGGACAGATAGACTTGGCGGCCCTGAACCAATCCACACGCCCGAAGAAGAAATCGAAAGAGGAGAAACGCAAGGAGCGTGAAGAGAAGGAAAAGATTCGTCAGGATCAGAAGAAGCAGATGAAGGAAGCTATCATCAAGGAAATCCGCCGTGATGACAGCAAGTTGAAGGATACCGCTGCCGGCGATGCCAACGGCAAGAAGAAACGTGTCCGTATCAATAAGGAGAAAGTGGACATCAACAATGCTTCCAACTTCCAGCGTGGTGGCAACGATCGTGGACACGCAGGTGCCCAGCAAGGTCAGGGGGCCCGCCCGCAAGGTGGAAACCAGCCTGGTGGAAACAATGCCAATAATAACCGCAACCGCAATAAGGACCGCTTCAAGAAGCCGGTCATCAAGCAGGAGGTTAGCGAGGAAGATGTAGCAAAGCAGGTAAAGGAAACTTTGGCACGCCTCACTTCCAAAGGAAAGAACAAAGGTGCCAAGTATCGTAAGGAGAAACGTGACATGGCTTCCAGCCGTATGCAGGAATTGGAAGACATGGAAATGGCAGAAAGCAAGGTACTGAAGATTACGGAATTCGTGACGGCCAACGAGTTGGCAAGCATGATGGATGTTTCTGTTACTCAGGTCATCGCCACTTGTATGAGCATTGGTATGATGGTATCCATCAACCAGCGTCTGGATGCCGAGACCATCAACCTGGTGGCTGAGGAATTCGGCTTCAAGACAGAATATGTAAGTGCGGAAGTTGCACAGGCTGTAGAGGAAGAGGCTGATGCGGAAGAAGATTTGCAACCGCGTGCACCGATTGTTACCGTGATGGGTCACGTAGACCACGGTAAGACTTCTTTGCTGGACTATATCCGTAAAGCAAATGTAATTGCGGGTGAGGCCGGAGGTATCACACAGCACATTGGTGCATATAACGTGAAACTGGAGGATGGACGTCGCATTACGTTCTTGGATACTCCGGGACACGAAGCATTTACGGCTATGCGTGCACGTGGTGCGAAAGTAACTGACGTGGTAATCATTATCGTAGCTGCGGATGACAACGTGATGCCGCAGACAAAAGAACCTATCAACCATGCGATGGCTGCGGGGGTACCTATTGTGTTTGCTATCAATAAGGTAGATAAACCGAATGCAAACCCGGATAAGATTAAGGAAGAGCTGGCTGCCATGAACTTCCTGGTGGAAGAATGGGGTGGAAAATACCAGTCTCAGGATATTTCAGCCAAGAAAGGTACCGGTGTTCCTGAATTGCTTGAAAAGGTATTGCTGGAAGCTGAAATGTTGGATTTGAAAGCAAATCCGAACCGTAAGGCTACCGGTTCAATTATTGAATCTTCTTTGGATAAAGGACGTGGATATGTGGCTACGGTGCTGGTTTCTAATGGAACACTGCATGTAGGGGATATTGTGTTGGCCGGAACTTCATACGGTAAGGTGAAAGCGATGTTCAACGAGCGTAATCAGCGCTTGAAAGAAGCTGGTCCTTCTGAGCCGGTATTGATCTTAGGATTGAACGGAGCACCGGCAGCAGGTGATACATTGCATGTGTTT
>ENA-OPBG01001055-OPBG01001055.1-human-gut-metagenome-genome-assembly--contig:-NODE-1055-length-20730-cov-3.493930_pt1 | contig 20730 bp, 18 predicted proteins | sample MGYA00241065_ERZ501446 | MGnify/ENA primary metagenome ERZ501446 (study PRJEB25962, sample SAMEA2042632) | human gut metagenome | biome: human gut; feature: human-associated habitat; material: faeces...
TTACGAACGGCAGGTCTCGAACTAACGTCTTATATGTAAATATCTATCAAAGGGAATGATAGAGTTTCTTTATTGCATTATTTAATAGTTACGATTCCTGTATATCCCTTATCTCCAACCAATGTTGATGTAGTAACAGCCACATCATTAATTTTGACATTATTCACAATAACATCTTCACATGTTACACTACAACCATATGCTCTACCAACTACTGCACCTCGTTTCTTATCCTCTTCGCCTCCATTAAGGGTTGAATTGCTGATTGAAGAATTCTTGATGATTACATAGGTAGTACTACCACCGACAAAACCAACAAATCCACCGATTGTGCCATTTGCTTGGATTGTTGCATCGTTAATTTGAACATTATCTATTTCAATGTTAGCACCATCTTGAAGTTCTGACCAAATCGCACTTGCAAAATCTTTACCTGAAGGAGTGGTAAGTTTTTCAATTATAAGGTTTTTAACCACTTTATTGCCGGAATTTGCATCTCCTCTAAAGAGAGAGGTCGCATAATCGCCTTGCACAGCTGTTTCAACATTTGAAATCTTATGACCCTGACCATCAAATGTAGAGTTACCCCAAATTTCGATAGGTTTAGTCATTGCGACGCCTTGAAAGTCAATATCCGCAGTAAGAATAACGTATTTATTGCTTACTGTCAGTTGATTGAGTTGTTCTGCACTAGAAATCAAAACCACATCATCCATAGATACCTTTTTAACTGTAACGTCTGAAGCAACTGTCACGCCACTAGGTGTTTGACTACCTACGGCTGCAGCGATAGATGATTCGCCACGGCGAGCTGCATAGAATCCCTCTACTATTGTGTTATTTACTTCGCAGTTTGAAGCGGTTACTGTACCAACAGGGCGACCGACCAAACCAGCAACAAAACCAGATTCATTGCTGACTGCATAGTTATGAATATAGCTTCCTGTTACAGAACAATTGTTTAATGTGAGAGTTATACCGCTTGCTACAAAACCTACAAGACCTCCAACAGACTGAACGCCACAAAGGTCTGCACCATTCACATGAACATTCTCCAATGTTACATTATTTTGAACATCGCCAAATATTGTACCAACATAACCCTGATCTTCAGCGCTACACTCTGCAACGGCATTCTCTATAGTTACGTTCTTCACTGTAACCTCGCCAGAAGCGTCACCTTGGAACAAACCATTTGAATAATAACTGCCTCCGCAAAGCAAAGTCATATTTGACATTATATGACCGTCTCCATCAAATGTGCCTGTAAAGCCAAGACCTTTCACTTCGTTACCACCGAAATCAATATTAGCAGTCAACTTAATATTCTTGCCATTCAAATTCTTACCTTTCAACCAAGCCCACTCAGCAGGAGATGAAATCAAGTACTCTGTAGCAGTAGATTCAGGTTCTGAAACTTCCTTTCCATCCCAAGGACTCGCAACAATATAATCTGGCTTCTCAAATTTCTCATCAATTGTGATATTGAATACAGCAGGGTTAGTCAACAGGTAGCCAATGATATTTGTGCGATAATTGCGCTGAACAGGAATGTTCTTGAAAACGGTTGCAGGGCTGTTAGTTTTATTGTCAGCAGTCTTCCATTCAAAGGTAACGTCTGTCAACTCTTTCTCACTACCAGCATTACCAACAAGAAGATAGTTCAATGCAAGATACTCAAATGATTCATCGGCGGTAGTAGCATCATTATCCATATCGACATACAAATCCTGACCAGGAATTTCATTCATTGTGAAAGTTACCTCTTTTGATTGTGCTCCAGCAACGATTGCATTGTTGTATGCGTCAAACTCTGTATAGACATTGCTTACTGTGATTTTACTATTAGTTACAACCACACCTGCTTTTTTTGCAGCTTCAATATCTTCTGCAACTGCGCCAAGGTTAAGCTGAGCAAAGGGACGATAAAGAGTTACAGGTTTCTCAACCGCCTTCATTGACTCTTGGGCTGTAACATCAACATAATTAGTAAAGGCGTCACGATGCTCAATATTTGATTTCGCATCCTTAATTTTAATATCAGTCAAATACTGCATGTCATAGTAATCTGATATACCATTATCTTCACCATAATAAGCAAAGAACGCTACACGATAAGCCTGACCTTTAACCAAACGGATTGAATACTCGGCCGTCTTGTTGGTAATTGGTCTATACTGACGTAAATCTGGCATTTCTTCTCCAGTCGCATCATAAACAGCACAAGCTACATAGTTTACTGTTGTACCTTCACCTACATTCACAGCGGCACGTGTGCCAATACCTTCAGGAGTAGAAATAGTGAACTTTGCATTAACGTAATCGCCCGTTGTGGGTTCGTTAAGCAATTCGTCTTGCGAACATGAGGTCGCAAACAGCATACCTGCCATTGCAAGCATACTCATAAACAAATTCTTTTTCATCTTGAAATGTTTTTAAATTAATAATTAAAAAGTTTATATTCTTTTCTTCCTTTTCACGTTTTCCCACATATTTACATATGCCGGAATCTCGTCCAGTGTTCATAAGGATTATTCCTTAGGGGAATTCATCATAGTAGAAATCTCCATTGAGAGATTTCGAAGGAATCATATAAGGATTCCAATTGTTTCTTTGTGCTATCTATCTCTGTTTCTTGAAATTGATTTAACTGGTTATACATTATTCTATCGTCTCGTTGTTTTCTGTCGTATTGAAATCTTTCTCAAAAGTGATGGTATATGTAATTGTTCCGGTTAGTAATCCACCAACCAGATTGGTACGATAATTATTTTCCAACGGAATGTTTTGAATGGTTACATCCTCCCGAATAACCTCATTGTTTTGGTCATAGATGGTATACGTAATATCTATAATCTCTTGTCCTGCATCGGGATATACATAGCACATCGCAATACTCTTATAGGTCTCATTCCCTGCCACAAGGTCTTCTCCAGACACATCAAGAGTATATGTTACCTCTTTATCCTCCCCTATGGTTGCACCTGAGAGGGCGTTGAATGTATCTTTCCCTGTCAGAGTTATAACCATTTTTGTTGGAGTCATTCCAAATGTTTCTTCACTTGCCACAGCGTTCCAGTCATCAGATGTTACACCCAGATTCAGTTGTGCCAGTGGACGCTTGAGCGTTACTGTTTCCGACTTGGAGCCTGTTACTTCGACCTCTACACTTTTTGTGAATGCATCAAAATCACTTTCAGCCGCAGTCGTTTCCGAAGCACGAGTAATGGCTGTCATATCGTCCACATTATAATTGTCGTCTTTCATAGCCCAAAAGACAACATCGTATGTACGACCTTTAATCAAGCGAGGAGCAAATACGATTTCTTCTCCTTCTTTGATTTCAATTTCATCACGCAAGGTTGTGATTTCTTCTCCGTCCTCAAATACGGCACACACCACCTTATTCACATTCAAATCGGTCGTACCTGCACGTGTTCCGATTCGTCTTGGAAGCTCTGTGCTGAAACTTACCTGAACTGTTTCTTCACTCGCCATCCCTTCGTCTTTACTGCACGATGTAAATAGTAATGGCATTGCCAATAGTAAATAGAATAATTTTTTCATATTGTTTATTTTTTTAAATCCCCATTATTTTTAGACGGAGCATATTCAATTTCATCTACGAATAGTTTACCCTTTGTATCAAAGACTCCTACTTTGCCAATAAATGGCATATTTATGCCAATCTCGATGTAGTAACATCTGCCAACAAGATTAAATTGATTATATTGGGTATCCTCATCTCTAATCCCGAAACTATTGTTTTCTGCAGTACAGCCTAATATTTTGATTATATCCCCATTGATAGTTCTAATATCTCCAATAAATCGATTTACATGTCGCCCTGGTACAGCAAAGATGCCAGCAGCAGTTTTCTTGTCCTGCCCATAACAATTAATATTGCAATTTGTAACATGGCAATCTGTAATGACAACATCATTTCCTATGAATCCAATTAGTCCTCCGACTTCTCCTTGTGGATTAAAATCTGCATAAACATAACTATTCTCAAAACGGTCTACCGCAGAGCTTTCAATATTTTCTATGGTTGATGAAATAACACTACATTTACTACAATCTAAAGATGCAGTTGTTTCTGATGTGACAAAACCTATTAAGCCACCAAGTTTTCCCAATCCTAATACATATCCATCGTTTATTGTGATGTTATCTACTATATACTTATGTTGTACATAAGGGCAAAGAGTTCCCACATATACCTGTTTTTCATTTCCCGTCATATCTGCTCTGACAGAAGAGTTTACAAAATGTAGATTTTTATGTACTGTTTCTGTTCCACTTGTTCCATTAATAAAGCCGACAATCCAACTATTGTAAAAAATGTTCAGATTATATAATTTGTGATTTTCGCCATCCAATGTGCCAATGGCACTTATTGGTGTAAACGGATTCTTATTGGTTGCTCTGTTACCTCCCAAATCTACATCTTCTTTAAAAGTAACAGATGTATGACCACTACCTTGCAATGATGCCAAGTCAAACGCTGAATAAATCAATTTAGTGCTTCCTTCTGTAAGAGGTGTGACTTTAGTCTCTCCATCCCAACATGGTATAAAGCGATTATCCCCGTATATGACAGTGCCGCGATAACACTCCTCATCTCCCAACCAGCCATCATATTTAGAATAGTCATTGTTCGCAAGCCAAGTACCCTCATTACCCTCACGGTAAGGAGACACAAAATCATCAACAGACCTTACGGTAGCAGAAAGTGTAAGCGTACAATTACTATTGAATTGCAAAGTTTCTTTATTATCATAACCACGAAGTAGTCCCACAAAATGGCCTTCACTTTGTGTACCATTTACGGTTGTTTCCGTTACATGACAATTATCAAAGATTACGGTCAATGTCTCGTTCCTATCATTTGGACTTTTTCGAGAAATATATCCCACTATACCACCCGCAGCTCCATTTTGGGTGCTGACGGATGTACTCTTGATTTGGATATTGCTGAATGTATTGCTTCCTTTGAGTGTATTAACCAATACTCCTATATGGGTCACATCGGCAGATGTATTTGCCACTGTTGTTTCTTCTATGGTTAAGTTCCTGACAGTAATGTCTGTTACATCCCCCAAGAGAGCATTTTCTAACTGCAAGCCTTTGATGGTATGTCCATCACCGTCCAATGTACTTCCCGAAGGGAGTTGTATAGCCGCAAGACCACTGCCGTTGTTCATATCCACATCGACAGTCATCACGAAAGTGCTATTGGCAGCAAGGCTTTGAGCATTCTCCTTAACACTTAGCCAAGCCACATCATTGGCTTCATCAATGATATAACGATTCTGATTCTCCGGGTCAGTTGTCAGAGTTGATTCTGTCGGGATTTCACCATTCCATACACTCCAAGTTTCAGGCTGAAGAACAATGGCTCCAAGTACATTGGTCTTTTTATTCTTCTCCAATGTAATGGCCTTTTCACCACTGAACTCAAAGGTGTTGATGGATGTACCATCAATCTGTTGTAAGTCGAGAGTAGCTTCAATAGAGGTGGTTCCTTCTGCTGGAGCAAACAGATAATTGCTCGCTACATAGTAATATGAAGAATTGTTGATATTCAAAGTCTCTTCTTCTGGAAAATCCTTAAAGATGAAAGACATGTCACTTTCGGACATCGTAACCATACCAGAGAACGGGTCAAAAGAAGTGGGGAATCTGTGAAAGGTAACCACCGCCTTATGTGTTTCCTGAACTGGCTTTGTGGTATTGTCCGCAAAGTTGACTTGAGCTAACGGACGAGTAAGATAAATTGTTCCCTTATCTTCTACCTTTTGTGCCCCTACAGTCACTGTTGCGGTAGCGTAGAAAGCATCCAACTGCTCCATTTGGGAAAAACCATCATTCAGATATTCTTCGTAGTTTACACTTATCTTTCCGTCATCGGTCAGACTGTATGCCTTATTGTCAGCATCCTGCGCCCAGAAGATGATATTGTATGTTCGACCCTCAATCAATGAGAGTGTTATACCATCTTGCTGAACAGTGTTCCAATCCTCCGAATAAGAGAATGTTTTTGATAATGTCCCGTTCCCTTCGTAAACAGCAACAACCAGTTGGTCTATACCTGTAGCATCTCCTATGGCACGGGTATTCAACTCACCGCCCAACGACGGACGGAATGTTATGTTCACGCTATCTCCACTCTGCCCCAACATATCTTCATCAGTACAAGCAGACATTATCGAGGCTGCAAAAGCAAAGAATAAGTATCCAATATATCTATATATCTTCATTGTCAGTCAATTACTATATTATGGTTTCCATCAAAATCAGGATTTATAACTATACCTCCCGTTGCCTGTTGCATCAAGAAAGATCCTCTCAGTATTGTATGATAACTTCTCTTTAGAGATACATCAATAGGTTCAGACAGAGCAATCTGCCTATCTTCCCCATCATACAACCCAATTTGAACGGATACTCCGGCTTCCTTTCCGTTTACGAATACATAGTCAAATCCCAACGATGCTTCATTATCATTTAATATCCCGAGTCTTGATTCAAACATTACTCCCGTTGCAGAATCGATTGGTTTGTCTGTATTCATATTATAGGTGTTAGGCATAAATCCCGAATAATGAAATACGACCTTGTACTTATCTGTATCAACTCGTGTCGGGGCATTTTCTCCACGTGTAGCGGCTTCTTTTTTCAGATATTCAATCTCTTTATCTATAAATTCCTGTAAATCATTGGTAATGAATTCAAATTTTGCAAGCGGTCGTTGCATTACTATATCCAGCGTATCCAGCTGATGCTCCACAATATCCGAAACAAGTGTTATGTTGTTCGTACCTCTGAAAGCATCACGGTAGTCATTGTTACCCTTGTGGTCGCCTTGCAGTCTGATTTCCGCAAAGTTGTCTGCATTGTGGAAATGGCTGTCACCGCTTGTCTGAATCAAGTCTGACCATACCATCACATTGTAGTTGCCGGGCAAGAGGTCGAGCGTGACTTCGTGGTCATAACCCTCTGATATATCTTTCGTGAATACGAACTCCTGTGTATAGTCCGATGTGGTACGCATTTTCTCCGACACGGGATAGGTGCGGACGATGTAACGTATTTTGCCATAATCACGATGATTGTCGTATGTCTCGCCTAAACCCTGCTCGATAACCGAAGCGCCATCGTAGAGGTGTTCCCATTCGGTCATATCTGTTTCATAATTGAGGCGAAGATGCATTTTTACAAACTCCGGCGTTTCAGGCCATTCGTGAACATCACAAGCCGAAAGAAGCAATATCGGCAGGCATATAATAAAGTATAGAATCTTTCTCATCGCTTGCCTCCTTTCTTCTTTAAGTCAAACGAATAGGAGAACGATACCGTTGCTTGGTCAATACCCCAATAGGTCTTCTTGATGCTCTCTATCATCAGACCGTCTTTTGTGCGTGGGGTATTGTGGAACTTGTCGTAGTGATTTGAATATACTCCTGCTCCGAGTGAGAACTCCACCCACCAGCGGTTGTTCCTGCTGATAGGCAAGCGATAGCCTACACTTAAACCACCACCGATGGAGGGTGTTTCACGATTGTGGTCCTGATAGCGGTAATCACCGTCAAAGGCGAAATTGTAATAAGCCAGTCCGAAATGTGCTCCTGCAAAGAAACCATCGTTGTTTTCCGACAGCCAATAGCGGAACTCGGGCTGTACGCTGAATGTTCTGAACTTGATGGTGGTCTTGAAATAGTCCCAAGCCGAATAATAGACGGGCAAAGTGAACGACCAGTGCTTTGCCAAGTCGATTTCCGCTGCGACATTGGCAATGCCCATTCCCAAGCCGATGGCGTTGGTCTTGACGTGCAGTTTGCGTGTCCATTCCTCCACTTCGGGAATAACCGTTTCTATAATAGCCGTTGTGTCGGGCACAATTTCGACGGCTTCAACTATTGGCTCTACCTTAATGGTATCAGGCACGATTACAGGCACTTGTATGGGTGGCAACTCTTTCTTGTAGGTTACGAATACCGCACACGCATTTCTCATCTGCTCGAAGAAGAGATTGTTCATCTGCTGCCATACCTTGCCACCGTCCAATGCTCTCAATTTTACGACACGGTTGTCGATATGCGTATTCGGGTGATGATAGTCCACCAATCGGGCTTCTTCCTCCAAGATGGCAATTACTTCATCCTTACGGATAAGTCCCGAATCCTCAATCTGCGATTTGAGATAATCCCACGGGATATAGCTGTCATTATAGGTAATAAGGCTGTCGGGAATGTCCACCTCACTGCGGATGAACTTTTCAAGTGCCGAGAGACGGCCTTGTGCCAACTTGCGGTTGAGTTGATAACTGCCTTCGGGAGAGGCTGCTCCGCAGAAGGATACTTCAATGATATTGATTGTACTGTCTTGGCGTATAGTTCGCAGGAACTCCAAGATCTTCTGCATACGGGCGGCATTGTCCGAATAGGCGGAGTCTATGACAGTACTGTTCACACGGAAGTCAATACAGATTTCCGTGTGTCTCTCTTGCGAATGCGCAATACCTACACTAAACAGCAAGAGAATCAGCGTTATACAATATTTCTTAATGCGCATAAATCAGAATAATAGGTCACTTCTCTTTGGAAGAGTGATTTATGCGACATACTGCTATTGATTACGAGTAGGTTATTTGAACAGTCACGACATAATTTGCTCAACAATCCACATTGCCACTAAACAAAATCTGAATCGAGCATAACATTTTTTAGTGTAAATTGGTGCTATTTGCCGAAAAATGTGTAATTTTGTATCGGTAATCATTTCTCTTCCAAAGAGATAAGTTCTCTCTTCCAAAGAGACCTTTCATTCGCTCAACAATCTATTCTGCTCTGCACCTTCAACATCATCCCTATTCTTTTGGCTCTTACGGCTTATTGTGTCTTAACTTTATAATTTCAGGAGTATATTTATAGAGATATTTGCGGAATGAATGTATGTTAAGTCCAAATCGTTCTGCAATATCTTTCATCGTATCGGTGCCGTTTTTCAGACATTCGATAGCAGCCGCATATTTATCTGCCGTCTTTTGTTTCCTAAGTATCTGCTTGCGTTCCGTCTTACGATGAAGCAGTTCGGGATACTTGCTCTTTATGTAAGTTCTGAAATATTCATTGTAGCCACACTCGTCCATCACGGCATGGATAGTGGCGTTTCCTGATTTCAACTTTTCTATCCCTTCAGCAAACATCTGTTCACTGGATACAAGCAACGAATTATGCTTTTCGATGGCTTCGGGATAGTTACGGCGTATAAAACCGCCTACACTATTATAGGTAAGTCCCAACCGTTTGGCAATGGATTTCAAGGACTCGGAAGTGGTTGCATAGATGCGTAGCGCCTCCGCATACTTTTCTGCACTACGATTGGAAACGACCTTACCGTCAGATGTCCTTATCATTCCACGGGCTGTAACCAATTCGGGATGATGCTCCCTGAGATACATCCTGAATGTTTCGGGATTCAGTCCAAATTCCGCTGCGACCTTTGCCGTTGGCAAATCGGTATTCTGTAATCTTTCGATTGCATTGGCATATTTCTCAGCAGAAGATTTCTTATAACGTTTGGTTTGCTCCAATGCCATACCTTCGTCAAAGCCACGTCTAAGAACCATCAGTTCGGGATACCAAGTTCTCAAGTGGTAGCGGAAGCCACCGAGAGTTACCCCAACAATACGTACTATATCCTTTACATCCCTCGATGTTGTACGATACAGGTCTATAGCCTTCTCATATTTTTCAAGAGTTTCACGGTCTGGCTCACAGACAGTCCAATTTCCGTTACGCATACCTCTGACCTTTTGACCTGTTGCACGGATACGTTTCTCCTCCCTATTACGGGTAATTTGTGGGTAATAGGCTAAGATGTGTTCTCGCAAACCCGTGTAGGATACATTACAAGCCTCTGCAACCTCTTCAATGGTTTTATCGGATGATTGCAACATCTCAATGGCTGTAGCATACTCTTCCTTGCTCCACTTGCGTGCTCCATATTGCAGATTGACGGTTATTCCTATCCGTCTGCGTTCCTGTTCTCTGCGTGGTACGATATCGGGGTAATGTCTGCGAAGTTGGCTTGCCAAAGAGGAACAATCTACGTTGAAGATACGTGCTATCTGGGATATATTGTATTCAATATACTCCATACTGTCGCAAGCGTCAATGGCATCCTTGTATTTGTAATGGGCGGCAGTAGTTTGACCTTTCTTTCCTCTAAGTTTGACATTCTTAAATTCTGTAAGATTATGTCGTTTGAGGATTAGGTCACGGTGATGAGTGGAGAGGTAAGAACTGAACGCGGAAAAGCCGACCCCGGTCTGCTCGCATATTTGTTTTATGGAAAGACCGGTCTCTACATAGAGGGTAATTGCATCGCTATACTTTTCTCTGGTTTCGTTTCTAATTCCTCGTTGCTCTTTCAACTGTTGGTCGCCAATTGTTTATGGGTTACTTAATTGTGGTAGGCAATCGTCAGGTTTACAAGTTCTTAATTCTATATAAAGAAGCTAAAGAGTAAACCTCTCTTGATAAGAGCAAGTAATATTGTAAGTCTATTCTATAAATGAGTCTATTAGCAGGCTGATACATTGAAATTTGCTCAACAATAGACCTGTGGAGCAAAACAAAATGAAAATCAACCTGCTTTTTTAATTCCTTTTTTGGTTTTGATTGTATAATTCTTCGTAATTTTGCAACGGTAATCATTTCTCTTATCAAGAGATTTTCTCGTTCGCTCAACCATCCTTCACTCATAGAGATTTCAATATCATACTGTTCGCCTTGTCGATGGCTACGGTGTCCAATGATGCAAGGTAGATGCGTGTGGTGGCTTCCGAGTCGTGTCCCATACCCTCACTGATTACCGATAGCGGTACATTCTTGCTCTTGGCGATGCTTGCCCAAGCGTGACGAGCAACATACAAGGTTAGTGAAACGGATAATCCCAACTCTTTACCGATGATTTTCAGGCAACGGTTGATATTATGGGCTGCATAGATATATTGCGTGCGTTCATCTATATCACCGAAAGGTTTGATAATAGGCAAAAGGTAATTGGATTGCGAAGTGTCGTACTTATCCACAATCTCCTGCATACACTTCTCCCATTTGATGAAGAGTTGCTGCCCCGTTTTGCGTCTGCGATAGGAAAGCACACCATTCTGCAAATCCTTTTTTCGCAGGTATGCCATATCCACGAATGACATACCTCGGGTATAGAAGCTCATAAGGAACATATCTCTGGCGAAATCAAAGGTCGGATTCATAGAGAAGTCAATCTCCTTGATTCGCTTGATGACTTTCAGAGGTACGGCTCGCTTGACGGTCTTTTCCACTCCCGTATAGACGTGCTTGAATGGAAAGCGTTGTGAGGTAAGTCCCTTTTCTACGGCACGATTATATACTGCTCTGAGATTTCGCATATAGAATGATGAAGAGTTTGGACTCACTCCATTATTCTTCAAATATGCCTCGTATGCCATCATCATATCTGAATCCATATCATCCAATGGCACATCCTTGTCCTCTCGGAAACGCCTGAAACTGCATAGAGTCGCAGCATATGTTTCCGATGTGCGTATCTTGCCCAATGTTTTCAGATTGGCAATAACTCCCTCCATAAATGGGAAGAGAAAATTTTCGGGGTTGTCTGATGCAAATTCCGCTATCACATCATCTGAGGTATAATCACATCCGCTATGTTCAAAATCAGCGATGACCTTCTGGAAATGCTTGACATCCATTCGGATTTTGTCACCGATCTCCGATAGATAGCGTTTTCTGCTCTCGTTGAACTTTGGTAACACCACCTCCGAAGAGTGGTTGTTCCACTCATAGCCGTAGAGACGGTAGCCCGTCTTTTGCTGACGGGCTACACGATTATGGATTACTTGATAGAAAATTGAGCCTTGCCCGCCATCAACTGTTGATGGTCGGAACTTAATCTTTACTGTTGCCATATTACAATCAGGGTTTTGATTTATTTTGTTTAACCTTACTATTATCCTGCTTGTTCTTAATGGACTTGGCTTTGCTCTCCTGTTCCTTTGCGGCTTGCTCTTTAAGCCTTGCTTGCTCGGCAAGGGCAGCTTGTTTGCGTACAGCCTCTTCATAGGTCTCCACATCTTTACGCATCTGCTCGATTGCTTCGGTATTGCGGTTGAACTCAAAGATGTCCTCCAATGTGGCTATCTGCTCTGTCGAAGCATCGCCTTTCATCTTGATGTAGCGATATTTGAGTGCATCATCATCCCTCTGAATATTTGGTCTTGACAAGTGGTATATTGCTGATGCTCCTGATGCCAATAGCATGACAATCATTGACAAAAGAATCCAAGATTCCTTTGTGTAAAGAGCAAACGAGTGTCGTTTCTCGTCAATGTTGTGCTTTACCTTTATTTCATCCATCTTGTCGATAGCCTCTGCAAGCTGTTGTTTTACACCCTCAAAGTCGGGATGCTCCTGCTCACTGATGCCATCCATTCGCTTGTTTATCTTGCTAAATTCATTGACAACGAAGCCTGCAAGCTTGTTGGTTTTAGCATCATAATACTCTTTGTTTTCCCGATTGCCACTCTCGATTAACTCTTTAATGGGCGTCAAATCTACATTGGCATTTACTGTTTGTTCTGTTCGTTGGCTCTTGCTGATGGTCAGCAACTCTTCCAACATTGCGATAATAATTGAGTTATTTTCCTGCATATTTCTTCTGTTTTTATGTGGTTAATGATTAGAGTTTAAATCCTCTTGTCTTCTTTTTCTTATGCTTCTGCTGCATCTGACGGCGGAAATCTGCCTCTTCCTGACTATCCACATCTGGCGAAGATGTAAAGTCCAACAAGCCTAATGAACCGTTGATAAGCTCCGATTCCTTGTTCTCGAAATGGCTTATCTGCATATGATGTGGCTCATATTGTCGCTGATATTCCGCTTGATTGTGACTATTCAGTGCCTTATCAATCTTTGAATAACTGAAACTGCGGTCTATCTTCGAGCCGTTGAAGTGGTAGCCATTCTTGGTAAAGATTATACCTTGCACCTCATTAGTATTACCCTTATACTTGAAGCGTACATCTATACCTTCGGCTTTCAAGCGCTTCAGCAGTGTGGTCCAATCCGAACATCTTGCAACCTCCCGTTTGAGAACTTGGTATATCTCGTAACGGGTTTTGTCAGGCTCTTTCAATCGCTGCGTTTTTACCTGTTCCTTGCCATTCGCGAAGTATAGCCCGTATTTGCGTGTCAGCTCCTTGCAGATGCGTTCTGCTTCTTCGGCTGCGCGAAAATTTGCAAGTGCTTCTTCATCGTCGATGTCCCACTCACCTAAAACAGCACTTGGAGATTGCCACTCCAATAAATCAAAAACCATCTGTGCTTTCAGGTCATCACCGTCACACATTCTAACAATATCGTTCCGAGAATATCCCTCGGTTGGAGTATCTGCAGATTCGGGTATATAGCAAATAGCATCAGCATCACTATCCCAAATCTTCGATGACTTTCCACCAGCAGCTATCACATCAGGAATTGTCCTATCACGCATTGCTTGGATTTCAAAAATTTCTAACAGCCCCTTCCCCTTTACCATAGAGGTTGCGACTTCTGCAATGCGCCATCCGGGATTGCTATGTTCGATACGCGCTCCATGCCATGTGCCACGGGTATCATTTATTCCATTTAGCAATTTCAACCCACGACCACCAATGGCAACCCAGCTTATCAAATTTTTTGTGTAATCATCCAGCAGCACATCCCACTTGTCGATCTTGATTCCGTAGTTTGCAATCAAATATGCTGCCTTATCCACGCCACATGGCGTGAATAGGCGATGTGCCTCATCAATCTCTGGCAGGTGTTCATCCAGCCAGAGATTCTTTTCATCACGAGCTGTCGCGCTGTCTGCCAACACAGCGGACAAAACATATACGGAAATATCCGGCTCATTCTGAAAAACTTGTTTTACTGCATCTACCACATTTTGATGCGGAGTTAGGTTGAGGAAATACCCCTTTTCATACAGTGTTTCCAGTGCATCGACATGATGAAACGTTGCCAAGGTTCCATCCATATCTACAAAAAGCCTATTCACATAATCCACCTTCCTTTTACGCTGCAATTCCTATTTGCCATATAAGAACTTCAACGATCTTCATGGTGGATCTGTTGATTACACTTTTCTTGACTTCGTTGCTGTTCTGCTGCAGCGAGCTGATCTGCGATCCGAGCCGGCTCTACCGCATGTTTCACACGGTCTTGTTCTTCTGCGCGCTTAGCATTATTGAATCGGTCGATTGAACCTACCAGATATCCGGTAATACGCCTGATACGCTCGAATGGAACACCTTGCCCTACCAACGGATCGTCCATGTCCTGCGTCTGATCTCGCTGCATAATATGTCTTTCTACAACTCCGATCGCGTGTTGAATCTCTGGCACTGCCATATCACGCCCCGCCAGTTCATGGCGCATTGTTACATCTCTGCCGGAGTCATCACGCGCCATCAAAAGGCCAGCGCGGTCGGAATACGCAAACCCAAGTGCTTTTTCCGGATCAGTTTCCTGATCGTATGCTCGTAACGCAATCTCTACCTTCGGATCTTTTGCGACAATCCCATTACCTGTCGATACCTGATAACTTAAATTCATCTTTACACCTCCATCTGCACACAGAGAATCGTTGTAAACCAATTTTCATTTAAACGCTTTAACATTTGAACATCTAAACACTCAAACGCTAAAGCGTTCAAACGTTTATCTGGGATGTTCTATGAATTTACTCTTACTCATCGAACGTCTTGAGCTTTATCCCTGTCTTCTCGGCTTTCTGAGTGTTCTTGTTCTGCTTGCTTCCGAGCTTCGGCCAGCTGATCCGCCATACGCACCGATTCCTCCTTATAGCTTTTACAGCTTTTAAGCAGGGTGCGCATCTCCTCTGGCTTAGGAAACTCAATGTACTCCCGTCCTTGAGCGTCATATTGAAAATTGAAAGCTACCGTTGACAACGCCTCAAAAGCATCGACTTTTCCATCGTTCACGAGTGTTGTGACAAGATTTTGTGTGTCCATTGGCATTACAACATACGTCGGATCAGGTAATTGCATGGCCTTTGCATATTCCAAGAAATTTTTACACTCTGTCGAGAAATCTTCGTCGTCTACATGGATTGGTGTTCTGAAATTCACAACTTCTGTTTTGTTTAGAGTTCCATAGAGCAACGCTTCGCGGATCTGGCGCGCGTGATTTGACACTTCCTGTTCCGTAGCTCCACCCATCGTAATATTTACTGTCTCAAGTCCCACGATACCCTGCGCCTTTATTCCTTGATGGAAAAACACCCTGTCCATTGTCCCTCCGTTAAAGTCGCAATTCTCAAAACTCGTGCGAACCGCTGAACATTGTCGTAGATCAGACAAGGAAAAAACCGAATTTGCCAACTTACAGTCCTCAAATTTGGTATTGGCAACCGTACTCTTTTGGAACCAACTATTTTGCACCAGCATTCCTTTTGTCTCCATGTCATAAAACGAACAATCTAAAAAGGTTGCTGATACGACTGCTTCTGAAAAGTCACACTCGTTAAAAGTGCAGTGATTAAAACATCCATGCAAACTATCGGGCATCTTAATCCCACGAAAATTGATGTTCTCTATGTAGGGACTATTGTCCTTTATTGCCCTTTCCAGCTGGGCCGCTGACATTTCTGGTGCCTCATATGCTGCTCCCATTTTCAAGATCCTTCCTACCGGTCATGATTATTCTTTGGCTCATGGTGCTGCATTTCATCCTGTTTCGCTTCCTGCTCTTTGGTGGCAGTAGCAGCAGCAAGCTGATCCGCCATGCGCGCCGGTTCAAGCTCCTTTGGCTTGAGAACTACGAGTTTCCCATCACCAACAATGAACCGCTCAGGCATTTTGAAATATTCGGTGTACTTCTCCATAAGGTCATCACTCAATGACGAAAAGTTTTCTTCTCCCAACCCAACGATCATAAACGTACCAGCAATGATGTCATAGACCTCTCCGCTATCATCTCGAAGCGCACGATTAAAAGGCTGACCGATGAATTTTCCTTCTTCATTGCAAATCAGAGCAACCGGATCTTCAAACGGATAAATGGCCCCGATAGACCCGCCTACTTCATGCTGCAATGATTCCAGACCTGCTTTTATTTGTTTTCCATATGGTGTTTTTCCCGGCTCCACTACCAAAACAGATAGCATATCTTTTTGATCCTTGGTCGCCGGGGCGGACTTATCACTCATACGATTAGCCTCCATCCACGCTTCCCACTGTTTTGCATTTAAAACGATACCTTTGATCCCGGCAGCTTTCAGTTCGCTTTCAATATATGACTTCTCACTATGCTGCTTCTGCTTTTCCAGAAATTCCGGAACCTCAGTAAACCCAAACATATCGCAATAATAGGCAATTTCTCTATCGCTGAATTTCTCTACAACAATATCCGAAACTGACAGGCTATGCCCTGTAAAATCAGCCGGATGATCCGTATTAAAAGTACGGTAAATATCATCCAGCGTAGTTAGATCCTGCAAAGGCGCAGTATATATCAGGTCATAATTGGCCGGATCGACTTCTTTTCCTTCTTTCTGTAATTGCTTGTATGGAACAAAATGATATTGCCGAGTTTCTGGCACATTTTTCAGCTGGTAAATGGAAAACGAGTGATTTTTTTCTTTGTATTGGTCAATTTCCTGCAAAAGATCCGCTGCCTGCTCCTGCAATGTAGCAGCTGCTCTTTCATCGTCTTTCACATAAAGTGCAAATGCTTCAATTTCCATAAGTACATAGCTATAACCATTACGGATCTCCTGCTCCGTCTGTGACACTTGAAGACTGGGATCTGAAAATCGTTCCATGAACTTTGGATCATACTGCTGCATCAACGCATAGAGGTGATCTGCAATACTTCTTGCTGTGGGTTCATTTTGTTCTAATGGTTCTTGCACTGGCTCCATACCTCCCCAAACTTCGTCGATACAATAGCCGGACGTAGCCATTCACGCTGGAATTTGGCCCATTCACGGTCTACCTTTCCCTTTTCATCCCTGTAAAGCATTGCATATGGCATAAATCCCGCCTTAATCGTTTGATTCAGCCGTGTGTTTGCTTTCTCAAGTGTGTCTCCCTTATATCCAATCAGGTTATAGCAAGCCATAACATGACTTTGTGGTGTAATTCCAGCCTCCATGAGCATCCTTCCTGCCATAACCAGCGGCTCATAATCATCCGGTGTATCATAGGCAAAATACATTCGTTCCGGACGAGCTTCCCGCAGCAGCTCACAATGCCAGGGCTTTAACTCCTTCGCCTCAAGGCCACCGGTAAATTTCGGCCGATGAGACTGCCGGTGTAGCATCTCAAATACAGACCTGATATGAGCCTCGGAGCATTGCAGCAAGTTATTGTCTAAGATATCCCAGCCGTCCTTTATCTCCAATTCTCTTAACTGCCCTTCTCGTTTGGAAGCCATGCAAAACCAACATTTATTGTTGCATCCCCTACTGGTGATGGTATATCCGCGTTTGAGATATAGCCCCGGTACAAATTCTCCCGCAGGATCATCATAAGCCGGGCCACCGAGCCGAACCGGAACACCCACAGCCTCCCATTGATAAGCCATTTTCTCTGCACGAGATCTATCATAGGTGAAAGCAACACTTACATGAACCTCGTCAATTTCAGGCAAAGTCAACAATGGAGGGGTTTCCACTCCTACAAAAGAGAGCGGATCATCCGGCGTCGCTTGTGTCCGTCTCGGAAACACCCTTGCAATTACCATCACATCAGCGATTATCCATGCCGAGATCCTTGTCCCGGTTTGCATCACGGTCATGGTCATGCGACGGATCTTCCCGCCGTTCCTGCTCGGCCTGCTGGCGAGCGTTATTCAGTTGATCTTCCATGCGCATCTTTTCGCTGAGATCAGTTACTACATTTTTAATTGCTTTCTCGATCATACTCATGTCTTTTGCTTTAAAAAGCAGGGTATATTTTCCGTCCGCCTCTTTTTTGCATGCAAAATCTACATGGTACTGCTTCAACTCTGCTCGGATCGCTTTCATATCCTCGCTATTGATATCCTCAATCAGCCCTTTCTGATCTTGGCTCTCATTGAAATGCTTTACGGACTGCTCACCTTGATGTACTGATTTATCGTGGTGTTTAATTGCTGCGGCCATAACGGATAATACCGTTTGCAGTGATCCTCTCCCACCAGTTTTGGAGAGATCCATTACAATAGCCAAAGTCTCCGAAGCAACATCGTCTCTATACATCTTTTACCTCCCCTTATCCGTCCATAAAATAGTCTATAAAGAAATGTCGAAAAATGTCGAATTTTTTCCATATAAACGTGTCTAAAAAATGGTCATTTTGTGGATTTTTTGCAACTTTAAGTCTATAATTGAAGAAAAAACACAATCGGATTAAGGGGGCTATTATGAACGCAACGCGAAAGTCAAAGCCAGAAGTGGTCGGATATGCGCGTGTTTCTACACGAGAACAACATTTAAGACTCCAAATAGACGCTATCAAAAAACATGGAGTTGATCGCTTGGTCATCGAAAAACAGTCCGGTGTAAAGCATCGTCCAAAACTGGAAAAGCTGTTAAAAGAACTCCGAACCGATGATACACTCGTAATTTGGAAACTCGACAGATTAGGTCGCAGTGCTATCGAACTTATTACCCTTTCAGAACACTTCACGAAAGAAGGAATAAATTTTATCTCTCTCACCGATCATGTTGACACAACTACTCCTGCAGGAAAAATGCAGTTCGGCTTATTAGCGTTAATCGCCCAGATGGAACGCGAAATTTTAATAGAGCGCACTCGCGCTGGCTTAGAGGCTGCACGCAGAGCCGGCGCACCTCTGGGCCGTCCTGCAGCTGATCCTCAAAAACTGGAACGAGCATTCTCCTTGTATTCTTCAAATGACCAAATATCTGTCGAAGAAATTTCAAAGATAACTGGTCTTGGCCGTTCTACCATATACAAGTATCTTAAAAAAAGGCGGGAAGAAGATGAAAAAAACGACAAAAAACTCCTCAAAGGATAAGGAAATCGAACAGATTTTCAAATCCCTTGAGGATGGTGTGTCCCAATTCATGACCAGTGATCGGTTTAAAACATACCTATCTGCTATGTCACGTTTTCACACATATAGTGCGAGAAATATCATGCTAATTCTCATGCAAAATCCATATGCAACTTGTGTGGCCGGATATAAAACATGGGATACGCAGTTTCATCGCCATGTTAAGGCGCATGAGCATGGTATTCGAATATTGGGATACAGGCCACAGAAAATCAAACGACAACAATTCAAGAAAGACAGCATCGGGAATATAATCTATGACGAACATGGTCAACCCCAAACCCACGAGGTCGAAATAGTCATTCCTCGATACTTTCCTTGTGCTGTCTTTGATGTGAGCCAAACTGAAGGTGAGCCATTACCAGAAATAGCATCAGAATTGCATTTTGACGTCGAGAATTATCAGAGCTACTTCGCGGCACTAACGGCTATATCCCCTTTTTCTGTTTCTATAACAGAGAATCCGGAAAATCTACCGCCGATGGCGAAAGGTTTGTGTTCCTACGAACAGAAAGCTATATACATTCGTTCAGGAATGAGCGAGGCCCAAACCATTAAGACATTGATTCATGAGATTGCTCATGCAACGCTTCACGATCCTAATATTGATCCTAATGTGCAAACACATGATAAAGCCGACCGACAAACACACGAAATCGAGGCGGAAAGTACGGCATTTGTCGTCTGTGCTCATTATGGAATAGACACCTCGGATTATTCGTTTGGTTATGTCGCCAGCTGGGGAGCCGGGAAAGATCTCGACCGCTTACAGGCAAGTTTTGATCGTATTAGAGATGCTGCTACCTCCCTAATAGACCAAATTGATGCTCAGATCCTCAATTTACAAAAATCACGGGAGCCGACACCTGCCCGTATGTCTGAACAGCTCGCCGCTGCACAGGCACAGGCAGCTGGCAATGAATATCAAACTTATGAAACTATTCAGAAAGACCTGCTAACAAAAGTCAAGTAGAAATTTCAGCTTTTGGGAGCAGCGAAAAAGGCAAAACAAAATCAAGCCGCTGAGCATCGCAAAATCGAAACGGCGGCCAGCCAGATGGTATAGGGTATGAAAATCAGTCGTGTTCTAGGGAATCCAAATAGGTTTTCACAGAGGCGTAGTAGATGCGCAAGAACTTGTTGGCGGATGCCATCATGTAGACACGGTAGGGCTTGCCCTCAGAGCGCTTCTTGTTCATGAACTGGTAGACCGGCTCATCCATTGGAGCGCATTGCAGGAGGACACCCATCACCAGAAAGAGCGTCCTGCGCAGGGAGGCAGATCCCCGCTTGGAAATGCTGCGGCTATGGACATCCATTTGGCCAGATTGGTACGGTGGGGAGTCAATGCCCGCAAAGGCCACCAGCGCTTTCTTGGAATGAAAACGGCGCACATCGCCAATTTCAGCTATGAGTTGGGGGCCGAGTGTAGGGCCAACACCAAACATTTCCATCACTACAGGATACTCCGGCAGAGAAGCTGCCAGAGACTGCATCTCCTGCTTGAGAGCAGCTAATGCGGCGGAAGTTGTCTGGAGTTGGGAAATGGCCTGTTCTACCAAAAGTTTTGCCGTATCCGTTTTCGGTATGACACCGA
>ENA-OPBG01001067-OPBG01001067.1-human-gut-metagenome-genome-assembly--contig:-NODE-1067-length-20586-cov-3.358434_pt1 | contig 20586 bp, 18 predicted proteins | sample MGYA00241065_ERZ501446 | MGnify/ENA primary metagenome ERZ501446 (study PRJEB25962, sample SAMEA2042632) | human gut metagenome | biome: human gut; feature: human-associated habitat; material: faeces...
TATTGCGCAGGAAATCCGCATCCCCGGCCGGCTCGTAAAACCCGCCGTCCCGCGCGGATACAATCGCATATACACCGGGCAGGGTGCGCACGGTCTCGACCGCGCGGCAGACTTCCTCCGCCGGCATGGCTTCAAACGACACGATTTCCGTACCGTCGCACACCATTGCACCGTTTTCGCTGATGTAGATCAGCTCATCCGCGATTTCTCCAAACTGTTCATACAGCGTATACTGCCGCCCCGAGGCCGGCGCGAAGCGCACCCCACGCGCACGCAGTGCGCGGATCAGCGGGAACAGCCCGTCCGGCAGCTGCTTTGCACTGTCCAGCAGCGTACCGTCCATATCCGCGGCAATCAGCTTGATTGACATTGGCGTTGTCTTTCCTTTCGCTTTATGATTCATCCAAAGGATAGTATACCATCCGCCCCGGCCTGCTGTCATCCGCCATTCTGCCAAAAAACCGGACTGCGCCACATGACACAGCCCGGTCAGCTTTGTTATAAAATCAGGCTCCCGACCTGATAGATCACGAGCGCAGCCAGATATGCCAGCACGGTCTGGAACGCCGCGGCACCGAACGCCCAGCGCCAGCCGCCCATTTCGCGTTTGATGGTTGCAAACGCGGACATACACGGCATGTACAGCAGCGTAAACACCAGGAAGGAATACCCCGCCAGCGGCGTGAACACGCTTCCGAGCAGGCTGGACAGCTCCGCCCCGCCGCCGGCGCCATGCGTGGTTATGGGATCCCCCAGGCCATGTGGGCCGGGGAGTGCCACATCGACGATATCTGTCAGGCTATCGGGATGGAGCCTATGGAATTCCGCCGGAAGAATCTGATGCCGGTGGGGTATACCGACGGCTTCTCCAGAAACGAGTTGTACGCCGACACCTTCAACCAGTGCATGGACAAGGGAATGGCGATGCTGGATTACCAGCGGAAATATCGGGAATACCAGAACCAGACTGGCCCTGTCGGCCTGTTTTTCCGTTTCTGTTCATCATGTATTTTCTCATTTTGTTTGCCATGTTCCGATATATCTCGGAATGAATTGTCTGGCAAAAAAAGAATATAAGTTTCCAATAGTCAAACAGTTGGTCGGAATGTGGCAACAATGTGATCTGTTGCAGTTTGCATGCAGGGCAATCGGTGTGGAATGCGGCATTTTTCCTGTTTGATGAAACAATGAACTAGGGAGTCAAACTGTTAGTGATTTATTGACTTGAATATTTACTGACTTAATGTCGTATTGTCGTACTGTAGTAAATATTCATGTCTGTGAATTATTGAAGGAACACTTCTTTGCTTCCTTATCTAATCAATGGCTTGGAAAAGTGATGAAGTAAGATTACATAGAAATAAACCATTCCTTATCCATTGCCATGGACCTTTATTGAATCAGGTTCATAGATATTTTATTCTGTAAATCGTTATTGGATGGAGTCCCTGAATATAGGGATATTTGCAGAAAATGATATGAATGTGGCCTCATAACTAAGATAATCAGCGCCACATGCTGCCAGTTAGGCGGAAACCATTGCCTTTCAGAATATATGGCTTTTCTTTGTCGCAAACAACGAAAAAAGAATAAACATCAATCAACAAAAAAGGAAACGATATGGAATTTGTAGGAATAGAAAAGCAACTGTTTGAAGAATTGGTGCGTAAGTTTGAATACTTTGAGCATCGGGTCATGGAAATTTGCAACCGGGAGAACGACAGGACCCTGCACAAGTGGATGGATAATCAGGACGTGTGCCGGTATCTGAACATCTCTCCCCGCACCTTGCAGACACTCCGTGATAACGGTACCCTGCCTTTTTCTCAAATCAATCACAAGATATTCTATAAGCCGGAAGATGTGCAGGGTATCGTCAAGAAAGTTGAGGACAGAAGAAAAGAAGCTCATTACAGAGGTCGTAACATATAACAGTTAAACAATAACCACTAAATCCATAATAACATGAGTGAACTGAGAACAGACAGCAGAGAATGGGTACACCGTATCATGGGAAGTCTTGACCGTATGCTGGTCGGGATTGAGAATCTGGCGGTCGGAAACCGTCCCGTACTGGGCGGTGAACGCTATCTGACCGACAAGGAAGTGTCGGCACGGCTGAAAGTGAGCCGCCGCACGCTTCAGGACTACCGTAACGAAGGGCGCATAGCCTATATCCAGTTGGGCGGTAAAATCCTCTACCGTGAATCCGACATCGAAAGGATGCTGAATGACGGCTACCGCTCCGCCTACCGGCTGACAGGCACATGATTTTCTTGAAGGAGCGCAATTTGCCGTCTGCCCTGTGATTGCGTCAGCAATGGATTTTCGGCAAAAAAAGGAACGGCTTACGGATGAAGCATCAATATTCCACTTCGTCTGTAAGCCGTTCCTTTCTATCTCCTGATTTTTCCGTCAGTCGCTTGTTTCCGTTGCCGGATGCTCTTCAAGCGTATGGCAGGCAGTGACAAGGTTTTCAGGCTGAATACACTCAAACAGGTTTGAGGAAGATTCTGCCTGAAACGGCATCACCGCCTGACCTTGCCTCTGCCGTCAAAGCCATACGCTACCTTTGCATCTGTGGATCGGGAACGAGTGACTGACGGAATAGTCTTCAACTATACCATAGGTTATTGCCTCTGCCATAGGAAACAAGTAATGTAATCGGAGCCTCTCTCTTGATGGCGCAGATTTCACTTATTACAAACCGTCTGAGCAGGATACTTTCTTTACTGCATATTCTGAATGCAACGGCTATGACCATTTCAAGGTTGTAAACGTCATAACTGATACCGTCCAGTTGTCTGATATATCGCATTGTATCGGCTTCATTCAGTTCCTTGTTCTTATAGATGGAATGAATCGCCTTGTGGACATCACATGAGAACACACCGAACAGGTCGGCAATCTCAAACTTGGTCATCCATACAGGTGCGGTCGGCATAATGACAGCACCCATTTCGCTGATTGTTATGATTCCCATGTTCATAATGAGTTGATTGGATATTGATTATCTATGCTGTTTGTCTTTTCGCCAGCCGATACTTCCTTTCTCCGTTCCATCAGTTTGTCCATGTCCTTGGAGATTTTATCATCGGTTATCCGTGCATATCCCTGTGTCGTCCTGATATTGGAGTGTCCCATCATCTTGGCGATACTCTCAATCGGTATATCCGCTGAAATCAGGAAAGTTCCGAAGCTGTGCCGGCTTTGATGATAGGTCAAGTTTTCCTCTTTCCCTATGGTTACTCCCAACTCGTGAACCTCAAACCATAGGGCATCACGGTTGGGAAGAGGAAACACGGGCTTCTCGTCATCGGTCGTGTTGTACAGCGACAATATCCGCTCCGCTATGGGATGCAGGGGAATGAACGCCTCCACCTTTGTCTTTTTTCGGTTAATGCGGATGTAGCGTCTGCCCTCCGCATTCGTTCCGATATGGTGCGGATGCAGCAATTGTATGTCCGCATACGCCAGCCCGGTCAGGGTCGAGAAGATGAAAGCCCGTCTTGCCAATTCCATCCGCTTGTCATACATCGGCGTGGAAAGTATCTTCTTGAACTCCTCACGGCTGATGTACCTATGTCTTGCTTCCGGCTTTGTCTCATACTCCAAGTCCTCACAGGGATTTACACGGAGAATCTCCTTATCGACTGCAAGGTACAACAGTCGGTTCAGCCAACGCAGACAATGGTTGGTCTGGGAAACCCTGAAGTTCTTGCATTTCTTCAAGTGGGCTTTGTAGGACTTACCGAAATCCTCCGTCACTTCTTCAAGAGGAATGTCCTTTTTACCGATGGACGTAAGAAAGTCCGTCAGGTACTTTTGGTAGTACATTGAAGCCCGATAGGAAGAAGTGGAGTCTATTTCCTCGGAATGTTTCTTCAACCGCTCCCGTTCCCATTCACCCATTTGCAGGAGGGTGGTCGGATGGATGTTGTTCAAGGTGATATGGTTCTTCAATATCTCCGCGCTGACCACGCCTTGTAATTTCAGTATCTCATTGTAGGCTTCCTCCGTCAGCCGCAGGTATTCACGTAAGCGGTTGTTCTCCCGTATAGTTTTTATCTCGTTCTTCTTGCTGTTCCAGTCTTCCGGACGGCAATAGATACCCGTACTGATGGCGGTCTGCTTCCCGTCAATGGTTATACGGCAGAGTACGGCGGTCGTTCCGTCAGCCTTCACCTTGCTGCGGTTGATATAGGGCAAGAGTGAAAATGTGCTTCGCATATCGTTTTCTGTATTAAAGGGTTAAAGAACTAATTGAAAATCTTTGGTGGTTTCTATGAACTTGTCCATGTCCTCGAAAAGTTTCTTTGGGCTGACACGGGCATAGACCTGTGTCGTGGAAATGTCGGAGTGTCCCAGCATCCTGCTGATGGTCTCTATCGGCACACCCGCTTCAAGCGTAATCAGCGAAGCGAAGCTGTGCCTCGCCTGATGGTAGCACAAGTCATCCTTGATGCCTGCCAGTGCCGCCAATGCTTTCATGTGCCGCCTGAGATTTGACCAGCGAAGCAAAGGAAACAGGGTTTCCCTTGTCTTGTCCTTGTATTTTTCAAGCAGCGCCAACGCTTCGGGAAGGAGCTTCACGCTCGCGCGGTGTTCGTTTTTCTTCCTGCGGTATTTCAGCCACAATGCCCCGTTGTCGTCCGTGTACAGGTTCTCGTCCGTGATGGAAACCGCATCGGCGTATGATACGCCCGTGTAGCAGGCGAACAGGAACAGGTCACGTGCCAGCATGTGGGATTTTCTGTAAGCAGGTATTTCCACGTCACGGATTTTCTCGAACGATTCGCGGCTCAATGCCCGTGGCGTCCTTTCGGACTGCTTGGGCAGGGCGAAATGCTGGAAATGGCATTTCTCGGAATACCCCTTCTTGTAGGCAAGGCGACAAATCTTCTTCAGGATGGCAAGATGGTGGCGGACAGTATCTATCGCATAGCCTTTTTCTTCCGTGGCGAAAGCCTGATAGTCGTGAATGAACTGCTCCGTCAATTGCCCGAAAGCCAAGTCCTTGACCTTATACCTGTGTCTGATGAACTCGCCGAGTGTAAGACGCATATAGTGATAGCCGGGATAAGTCCCTTTCGCACGGTCAATACCGATACGGGCTTTGAGGTCGTCACAGACAACGTCCGTCATTTTCATGAGCGTCATCTGCGTTTCCATGCTGCCTTGAAAAAGGTCTTTCACATCGGCGGCATCGAAATCAATCTTGCGCTCCACAAGGTTGTCGAATGCCGTGTTCACCGCCAGCAGCAACTTGTCAATCTTGGCATTGGTTTCCACCGCTTCCTTACCCTTGCCGTTCAGACGGCTTTCACGAGGGTTCCAGAGTTCCGGTGTGCAGGACAGCTTACATCCGAACTGCGCCATTGTGCGGTTCACCGTGATTCTTCCCATCATCGGGGCTTTACCCGACTTGTCCAACCCGCTCTTTTTGAGGTAGAGCAGCACCTTGAATTTTTCTACTTTCATACGCTTATATTTTTAAGTGCAAATTTACTTGCCATATAAGCGTCCCTTGATGCGCAAAACACTGTGTATTAACGCAAACAAAACGGTGGGGATTTCTTTTCATCGCTTTCCGTTACCTGTTCCCGTTTCGGTAACTGCCCGGCTAACGGTTTGGTAACTGAACAACCTCAATATTCCGTTGCCGTTTGCATTTTCCCTACTTGGCAGAATACTGAAACATCGTTCATTTCAAACGACTTACGTTCAAACTTCACCTGCATGTTTTTTCTTGCATAGCCTATCACTTTCCACTGCGCACGTCATACGTTTGCCACGACACTCTGCCTTTCACAGGGTATTCCTTTGTCAACAGTTTCCAAGATGCTGGGACATAAACAGATCACCACGACACAGATCTATGCGCAGACTACGCCGATAATGATCGAGGATGCGATCGATCGTGTCGAATCCCGGCTGGACGGTAAATTCGCAGCATAACGAAACCATTGCAGAAGTCTTCCACCGTAGATATGTATAGAAGATTTCCAAATAATGATTTATTTATTCTGGAACATTGCAGCAGCTTATCTATGACAAAGACGAACAAATTCATTTAGACCGAAGAACAAGAGAAGATGAACATTGTGTAACATCCCATTGGTAAACGACGAAATGGGAAAAAGATAGCTAAAAATATTGTCAGCTATAATAGACACATTGTCTATCCTGTGGGTGTACAAGTCTACTATGATGGATAGACGTACAATGTTATTTGCTCTATCAGTGGCTATTGTAAAATTGTAACAATCATTTGTCAGGAGGAGTTAACAGTATATCCGCATTTATATTTCCCAGTTATTAATTTTATATTCGGATAATAGAGGGGGGCTAAACCTTTTTTGCTATCAAGCAAGAATGGCTATAAATCCAGCGATATTCATGTAGTTGTATTGAAATTAAACTACGCTCTGACAATTTGTTGCCTATCTTTTATAGACGGTAGGAGCATGAATGACAATAAGTTAATTTTTATGGCGAAGTTTATTATAGGATTTTACATAAGTCAGATTGTTCATTATCTTAAAATACGGCATCCACAGTACTTCGGAGGGCGCATATTGAATAAATCTCCAATTTCGTGTTAGTATTCGCCATCCCCTTTGGAACTTAGAATCAGTATGCTTTGTTCGGGTGATAGCCTGTCCAAAATTACCGCCTATTAAAATTTCGGAGAGTAATACTTTCCCGTATTTGTCATTTGGTAATACAATATGATATTTTTCTTCCAATCCAAATATTTCTTGCAATACATATATGGCAGCACCTGCAAACCCCAATAGGTTTAGATTGTTATACACATTGATAGTTTCGTCTCTCTCTATCTCGGTAAATCCTTGTTTGAGTACATAATAGAAGTCCATCATTTGGCGCAAGCCAATACCCTCGTATAAGAAGTGCCTATATATGTGGTGCAGAATAAAAACTCTATTAAAAGCCAAAGTAGGAGCATGGATGCTGTTTTCTCCAATTTTTATACGATGCTCAAATTGCTGGGAGGAGATATCTGCAATCCACGCCTGCAATTTTCGGTTTGCAAAAGGATTGGACATATAAGATGGGGTGAAATGTGTTTCGATATTCACACTATCCATTTTAAGTCCGTCTATATGATGATATACTGCGTGTGATGAATTGCATTTATTTTTGACAAATGAGATTATCTCTTTTCTGCGACCACAAACCCAAATATCAATATCTCCCGGTGTGCGTAGTTCGGGATGAGGGTATAGTTGCGCGATACCTTGGCCTTTTAATATGCACCCTTGAAAACCATTGTCCTTGAATAACGTCTCAACCTTTGGGACTGTATTATTCAGATGCTGGTTTAGGTGTTTGATCCTCTCCGCAGTCACTATCCATTTAAGCAATATTTCACGAGGAGGACGCTTATCGGCGGGAAGAGTTTCGACAATGTTTGAGAGAATGCCCACAATTGCCTGTTTATGAGCTAAAATAAATAGCTCTTGCCATTCTGCCGTATCTAATGATGGAAAATCATGAAATTCTCCTCCGAGACTTATTTGAATCAGCTTTAAAAATGTATTTATCGAACTTTTCTTCATGGATTACTTTGAAATGCAGGATTCCGTTCTTTGCGCTTGTCTATTGTAAATTCTTCTTTCTTTGTCGAATATCCATCCGTATTTATTGAAATACTGAATTGCACTTTTGACAGAAATTTTTAACAAAAGCTTGCTTGTTCGATGTTCGGCTTTATGTGCGTGAATGATAGTTGCATTGGGATAAAATACGGTTTTACTAACCCGATGGATTCTTCTGATAAGATCGGTATCCTCAAAATACATAAAAAATTTGTCATCGAAACTGCCAACTTGTTTTAATACACTGTTTCGTAAAAACATAAAACAGCCAGAAAGATTCGGACAATTCCAAATCTTATCATATCCCATAAAATGCATTTCATACCTTCTATTACGCTTGATTGTCCACGATTTAGGTAAGAGTCTTCTTGCGAAAATATCGAAAGGGGTTGGAAGTAGTTTGCATAGTCTTTGGGGTGTTCCATTCGGATATATAATATTAGGCATTACGGCACCTACTTCTGAATGTTTTTCCATAAACAGAAATAACGATTCTATTACTTCTGGCTGAAAAATTACGTCGGGATTTAGAATTATGTGATAATTTGCATCCGATTCAAAAGACTTATTTATAGCGATATTGTGGCCGGCGCCATATCCAATATTACCTTGTCCCCATATGTATATTAATCTTGAAGAGCGATAGCTTGCAACAACTTCTTGCAGTTTATTGGAAGGAGAGTTGTCGACGATAAAAATCGTGTGAATCGAACTCTTTAAGGAGCACTCCACGATCTTCCGAAACTCCTCCTTTTGCGTTTTATAGATGACGATCGAAGCGGTCAGCATTTTCAATAGACGTAATGGGGTATTGCACCGAATACAGTCAAGTAGCCTGTTTAATTCCTGGGGCTACATTTCTCCCAGCGTTGAGTATCGGGGGACCATTTCTTCACGACTTTAGCTGGTGCACCCACTACTATGCACCCGGATGAAATACTTTTATTTACGATGCTATGTGCACCGATTACACAGCCGTTGCCGATCTCGACGCCAGGCATGATGATCGCTCCCTCTCCAATCCATACGTTGTCCCCGATCTTCACAGGCGAGACTAAGTAGGCGCGCTCTTGAGGAGGAATCCATGGCGAAGAATCTTTTGCAGTGCCCTCGTAAAAACCATGAGAATTGTCGAATATGTATATATGACTTGCCATTAATACGTTACTTCCGATCTCGACTTTTTCTATCGCACTGATATGCACATAATCGTTCATCTGGATATTGTTGCCGAAAATAATTCTTTTGTGGCGGTCATCGTTCATTCTGAAGGCCTCCAAACGACAACCTACACCTGTGGTCAGGCCTTTGCCTAAGTCGATGTACCCCCCCCCTCGGATTGTGAACGGGAAACGGATAAGACGGGCTTTGGGGTTAAGTAGTTTGGTTTTCAGCAACCACCATCCTAATTGAAATTTCTCCCGAATGGAATATTCGTTTTTAATAGGACTATTCATGGATTTATTACAGTTAATTACAGTGTCTGTTGTATTGGAATTTGTCGATGAACCGAATAAGTATTCGTCTCCAATATTTCAGCTCGAATAGTATTCTAAAACATAGATACTTTATAGAGCCGAAATGACCGTCAGCATGTAGCTGTCGAAGGTTGATCAGCGTCCCCTGATGCATCTTTTTATAATTGGAAGACAAGCCTTCGGAGCCTGTGTAGGCTTTATTGTAGGCAATATGAACGAGACACTCGGGTAAATAGTAATAGTTAAAATAGATGCAGAATCTCTGAAAATAGTTTATGTCTTCTCCATATTTTTGGTTCTCATCGAAATAGCCTACCGTATCGACGGCAGAGCGTTTGAAGATCACCGATGGCGTCGTGGGAAAGTGCTTGAAATAAATGTCTGTCAGGGTTGCATTAAACAACCGATCGGTTTTCCTCCACGGCAATGTTAATTTGACTGCTTGTTTTTTCAAACCGAGATAATACGCCGAACCCAGGAACACTATTTCAGGATTGTTATTGAGAATTTGCAGTTGCCTCTCTATTTTCTGGGGCATCCATAGGTCGTCTGAATCCAATAAGGCGATATATTCGCCCTTTGCTATTCGGATGCCATGATTTCTTGCACTAGACACACCTCCATTTGGCTGTCTGATCAGGAGTATAGAGGACGTTGGGTGGGTCCGGATAAATTCTTCAACCAAGAGAGCGGACGAGTCTGTGGATCCGTCGTCAACCACTATGATCTCGGCGATTTCAGATATAGCTGTTTGCGATATGACGGAACCCAATACCTGTTCGATTGTCTTTTCGCTATTATACATGGGTATAACCACAGACACTTTACTCATATATCTTGATAGGCTCTGATTGTTAGTTATTTCGATTTAACTTGTGCTGTATGATTTTGGCCGCGGCACAAATTAACGCCTTGAACGGAAATTGGCAGGAACGATAGTATTGTATCCACTCTTTTAGATCGATTTGTCTGTGTTTTAAGGCCCCCAAAGCTACTTGCATCAATCGCACGTCTGCGGCCAATCTCATCGGTTTGTTTGTAAATTTGTCGGCATAGATTTGAAATTCCCTGAAAAACAGAAGCGCAGATTTGTCGTCCCTTTTATGGTTGGCTGAGAAGCTATACCCGCCTGAAGTAACATAACGATAGGCCGACATCGTGTAAGGCAGTGTAATGACGTCCCCTGCCGTCATAAGACAAAATAACCGTCTGCTGTCACCGGGGCCGGAGATGGGATTGTTATACAGGCTCATGTCCAGATTCTCTACAAACTTTGGATTCCGATACAAGACAGTCGTCGTTTGACCGGGCATCAGCCCTTTTCTAAAATGTTTGTATCGATATACCCCCTGGTCGATCGCCGGATATTTTCGCGCCAGTTGTCGATCGTGCTCATCCACTACGACACAGTTGTGGGCGACGGCAATACAAGCCGGATGGCGGTCTAAATAATCGACTTGAATTTGTAATTTGTTCGGATCAGTCCAATAATCATCCGTTTCCAAGGCGATGACATACTGGCCTTCTGCCGATTTGTATACGTCTGAAAAGTTTTTTTTGCCTCTTGAATTAACGGGCTGGTAGATGGTCTTTATCAGGTCGGGAAACTTTATTGCGTATGCATTGATTATGTCCTGCGATCCATCGGTCGAGCAATCGTCTCCGATGATAATTTCATATCTGAAGTTTGTCTTTTGGGAGAGGACGGAATCCAAGGCTTTGGAGAGGTATGGAGCGTGGTTGTATGTGAAACAACATACGCTGACTTTTATATCGTTCATTTTATTTCAGCCGATGCTTTAATAATCTATAATAATGGCGCATTCTGTATTTTAACGACCTCGGAAAATCAGAGTCCGCATATTTGTTAGCCACGTATCCAAACCCTTTGTTCTTGTAGCATGTCCAAAAATCGTCGTACCCTGTCGGAGGGGGTGTAACCTGTCGCAGATTGCCTTGGTATTTTAAGTAGCTTTTATCGATGCATCGTTCTACGATCGCATTCTTATCGCTTTTCTTATCGGCGAATAATCTGGCCCCTTTTTCTGAGTTGATAAGCACCAGCGATACCCCGCTATGTAACCGGGTATCTGAGAAAATATCTTCACAACCCCAGAAATCGCCTAATGTGATATCCGACACACGTTCTTCTCTCTTAAATAGACAACCGAAACACTTTTTGGGGATTATGAGCTTTTTTAGAAATAGTCGATTGTAGCATGCCGTTTCGGGAGTATCGACGAGAACCGACCCGTCTGCAAAGACAGCTTTTGTCTGGTATGGGTTATACGGATCGCCTTTTTCTCGGAAACCGAAGCCGATTAATTTTTTACCTACCTTTTTTTCCAACCATGACGTATAATCTGTCCACACTTTGGCGCTTGGGGCGCCGTTGCAAATAACGTCGATTGTGTAAACCTGTCCGTGGGGCAGATGCAATTTATCTAAATAAGTATAAAGCGCATTGATTTGGCAAGGTGTTCCGGTGAATAGAACTTTCAGATTTTTCGAAATATCTGTTGTAACCGATTGAAAAATACCTCGCAGGTCGCTTTGGACATACTTTGATTTCTTGAATTTCTCACAGTCGCTCAAGGTGCAGGCCCTTTGATGCCTTACAGCAAGGTTTTCATCGAGCACAACCCCGTAAACGACATCTCCGCCTTGCGCAAAAAAGTTCATGGCAAGTTGGGTAAAGGCTCCGCCGCTGGTCGAGGTTCGGTGAAAATCCACTAAGCTACGATATGCATAAACATTACTCATGATCTACTCGTTGATCGCCTTTGCCAGGAAACTCGTTGAGGTTCGTTGCATCTTATGCAGTATCGCTTCCGTTTTTTGTCCATTGATAGAACGTATCTCTGAGACTTGTGCTGCGGCTGTAACATATCGGTCCCTACATTCAAACATGGCTAACAGTGAAAAAATGCGCGCACTTTGTCCCGAGAAAACCTTGTAATTCCGGGGTAAGACGATAAATTCCTTGTCGAATAAAATTGAAAATGCGGAGCCGTGAAAGGAATCTGTCAACACAAACTCGGCATTATGTATTAGGGATACAAATTCAAGCGGTGAAGGTTCTATATATTCTATATTTTCGATGGAATTGATTTGGACACCAGTGGTAATCATCCGAATTTTATGGGTTGGGTACTTCGCTATGGCCGCTAAAATTATATCCTCGTGCTCCGATACTGAATCCAGAAAGTACATTAGGAGATATTGTGGGTCAGTATGCGGCGTTATATATCTCTTCCAAAAATCTTTTCCGACAAGCAATACAGGATCCAAGACATGCGTGGGGTGAATATCAGGGCCCAGGCCTTCGAGTAGTGTGACGGCAGAATCCTCCCGTACAGATATGGCCTTGAATTCCTTGAGGTATCGATAGCATAATTTGGCGTTATAAGGAGGAATCGAGTCTCCCCCTAAACTCGCTGCGTATGAAATACGCTTTGCAGGGGGACAGAAACGAAGAAAAAACACTGAATGCAGTCCTGGTAATGAGACCTTCCACACTTGATCGCTGCCGACAACGAATGCCTTGAAATTGTCTTTAACGTAATTACCCTCGTAACGGTTCAGATTCTCCGCCAGGAAGTCCTTGAATTTACGGATTAAAGCAGTGGAGCATTTCGTCGATTGTTTGCTGACGATTTTCGCTTTTAGAGCTTCTACCAATAGTTGAGGGTGAAATAAGATACATTTTATCCTCGAGAAAATCGTCTTATTTCGCAACTGCCTGTTCCAAGGTTTGGTATAATCGTTAAAATCTATTAAGTAGGCGTTATAGCCCATACTGCCTATGACGGCTTCGAGAGCGAATGTTTGCAAATATGAACCGTAATTATTGTTATTATAGAAAGTACATATACCTATTTTCTCCATTCCGATTTAATTTATATGTGAATATGGGAAGATGCCGTCTCGGCCCCAAACGAAAAATAAGAGGTAGAAGTATAAGAGATAATATATGCAGAAAAAGGGCTTATATAGTGCAGAACTATGAGTTTTCTGATTGACGAGCATGCCTACCAGTAAAATCTGCCCGATAAAAGAGTAATACGACAGACGGAACGCCCATTTATATATCGATGCGATGGACAACAGAATCAGCTCTATCGCAAAAAGATAATACAGAAATTTGGCGTGTTTATTTTTACTCAATGTTTTATAATTGAGCAGCAGCGGAATTAACACAGGGAGTTTAAGGATGTAAGATTCGATAATACTGGCTCCTTCCTGGTCGTAATTGTCAAAATATTTCTCGAGCAACACATAAGACTGAAGCTGTCCTATCAGCAATGTAAACAGTAGTGGGAAGAGGACGATAATAACTTTTACGACATTGTTGAACAGGAATTTGTACTTTGTATTGTCCGCATCTTTCAGGAAGTAGAATGAAAGTGTAATAAAAGCCGTGGAATGTATGCCAGTTGCGAAAAGACAACCTATGAAATAGTATAGCGGTTTTTTCTGTTGTATAAATTTCAGCGAATAGAAAACCACTGCGATCGCAAGGGCCTGCCGCACGATGTTCAATGACATTGAATACATCAGCAGAAGCATGATGAAGGTCGCTATCGGGAGCGAAATATAATCCTTGTAATTAATTAGCGCCAATTCGAGCAAAACCAGTGTCAGTACGGCGTAAACCCCAAAAACACCGAACGTATCTCCAGTGAGATAAAAGCCTAAGTCCGAAAGAGCTTTATTAGCGTATTCAAAGGATAAGTTTTCCTCTGAAAAAGAAGTCCATGTTGACGAATGAAAATTTTCGAATAAAGAAACATAATTTTCATAATCAACACCTATCCCATACCGATAACAACTCAATATTATCGGAAACAGCATAATGATGAATGCCCACGAAACTTGGGAAAAAGTAGACTGCGAACGAGGTCTGATGCGATCTCTTCGCTGATAATGGCGCGCCCATAGTACAGAGTACAAAAAAGAGGATAAATAGAGAAGTAGCGACTCCATCAGAGATGCTATATTAAATTGAATATCAGAAGAATTTTATTTTGAATGTTGGTTCGGGTCTTATTTAGGGAGAATTGAGGATTCATCATGACCCGTAATTTTCCGTAGAAAGAACACTTGTAGCCGAGAAATGCTTGTAATATGATTCTGTTCTGTTCCGGCATATCATGCCAGCAACATGTTTTAATACTTTGCGCAACATTGTACTTTGCTCCTCTGTTTTTTTTGATTTTTGCTATTTTTTGCATGTATGACATTTGCCCGCCCGATACGTTGCTTTCATGTTGTCTGTATTTCATGTGCGAGTTGCAATCATAATACACGCTATATCCCAATGCGTAGCACACGCGATATACCCATGCATCGTGCATGGAGATATAGCGGGGATGATAGCTCTTCAATTTATCCATCAATGCCTTTGTAAACACCATCGTGCAACCCGTGGCAGACTCGAGTAAAGAACCTCCGAATGAATCGGCGGGGGTATGGGAATCGTCTTTAATTTTATTCAGATTTTTATCCACCTTGCCGGCGAATCCATGATATAGGGTCGAGCCGGTGCTCTTGATGATCGATATCGCAGAACTCAATTTATCTCGGTCCCAGATATCGTCTTGGTCGCTAAAAGCGTAATAGCCGCTCGAATGGGCATTTTGAATTAGCCACAAAAAAGAATTTGCGGCGCCGATATTATCTCCGAATACTACGACACAGTTTGAGTATTTTTCATATTCTTTTAGAATGTTCCGCGTTGCATCTGTGGACCCGTCGTCTCGGATGAACAGCTTAACGGTGATATTTTTCTGGGTCAGAATACTGTCGATTTGCTCCTTAATGTACTTTTCTCCGTTGTAAGAAGATAGCAGAACCAGTACTTCCGGATTATTCATTTTTTGTTGAGGTTTTTTATAATCGTTTTTATTTCTATAAATTCGGGAATTCTGAAATATTCTGAAATGCAAAGGAGTACACTTATACCTACACCTATTTGTAACGGTAGAATCGCCCAATAAGACAACGGCAGGTATTTCAGGAAATACACTGCAACAGCCCCTATAAATGCAACTCCATAGCTTGAGGAAACATCTCGCAGCTGCATCCTCGAAGTGTAGCCGAGCCTCTTACCCGTGTAATAAGAATTTAAAAAGAAAGAGATGAGCCCTGTAACAATGCTGCCAATAAGCATCCCATAGATACTCACGAATATGCCGATAGCCAGAGGAAATAAGCCAATAACCTTTTTTATCAAATCTAGATATAGAAAAATGTCACTACGTCCTTGAATTTGCAGCATATTCAGATTGATAGCATGCAGGGGATATAGGGACATACTAATACATATTAATGGTAGATAGGTTGCCGCTTCATGCCACTTGGGACCAATCAAACAATATATCAATGGTTCTGCGACTGCACCTAAAGATATCATACATACGCATGTTACAAACATTGTAACTTTAATCACTTTTCTATATGCGGCGACCATTCGGTTTTTATCGTCCTGTATCTCCGATAAAACAGGGTATGACACTCGCTGAACAATGGAGGTTATGTTTGCTGAGAATATATTTGCATACTCTTTACTGCGAGAATATTGTCCTAAAGTTGCTGGGCTATAAAATTTTCCGACAACGACTTGATATAATTGGTTCCAGATATTGCTCAATAGCCCGCTTAACATCAATTTCGATCCGAATCCCCACATATATTTAAAGTTCTCTTTGTTGAAGCTGAAGTCAGGCCACCAACGATTGAAAAACCATAGACCGATCGTATATATGGTTTGTTTGGACAAAACCTGCGCGACAAGGGCCCACACACCAAATCCCGTATATGCCATTCCAATTCCCACGATACCGCTTATTATGGCCGATAGCAACGATGTTTTGGTCTTGGTCTTAAAATCTAATTTTTTTGTAAGAACTGTTATTTGGGTTATTGACAAAGCGTTAATTATAAGAACAGAACCCATTACCTTAATGAGAGGTGTCAACTCTTTCCGTTCAAAAAATGTGGAAATGTTGGAAGATGCAAAAAATAATAAAACATACAATACGATACTGATTCCCAGATTAGTAATAAACATCGTATTGTAATCTTCATTGGTGGTGTCTTTCTTGCGGATCAGTGCATTACTAAAACCACTATCGACAATCCCGTTAAGAATGGTTGTAAAAATTAAGCAAATACCTACTAATCCATACTCTTCAGGGGATAACAAACGTGCAAGAACAAGACCTGTAACAAATGTTACGCCTTGTCCTAATAATGCATCCGCAGCACTCCAGCCAACTCCTTTTATTGTTTTGTTTCTTAATGAATTTTCTTCCATTCCCTGCTACAATGTCTTATAACCTCTCGGTCTTTAATTATTTCGGCATTTGAAGAAAATTTAAACTTTTCTCGTCAACTCTTTCATAAATTAATTCCTGGCCTTTATTGTCTATGATATGTAAATTTGAATTTATATATCTGATAATATCCTCTAACATATTATCATTTGAGAGTATAGTATACATTGCAATCTTCTTGAATACATTAGTTTCGTTATGTATGGAATCTCCTTCTTTGATGTAGATATTTCCAATAACTTTTTGAGATTCGTTGCTGGAATTACTTGGAGTCTGTATCTTTTTAACAATTCCGTCAATACCAAAATAATTGAGAATTATCGATTTCGTGCATTTATTTAGTTGGTAGCAATCCTCGTATATATCAGAATTAGGGAGGCCAAGCGAATAATCCAAGAGTGTGTCGATGTAATTGATACCCGATATATAATCATAATAGTTATATGATAATTCTCCGCTTAATCTGAATCCTGCTTCAAAGAAATAGAATCTGTCGTTACGATAAAATGCAGACATTGTGACATATCCGTTTTTCAATCCAATGCCGTGCAGCATTTTTCGTATTTTACCATCTTCTTCCGATACATATTGGCTTTCATATCGGGACGGAAACGTCCATGCTTTTTGAAGAATCGGAGCGCCCGATTTTCCGTTGCACATGATTGTGTCGCTTGTCCCTAATAACGCAATGTTACCTCCCTTTACATAGTAGTATAAATCTACCTTTGTTCCGTCGTCTATAAAATCTTCTATGATAACATTTTTAGAAGGCGATAAATCATAGGCTATTTTGTAAAATCGTTCAAACTCCTCTTGATTATACGCGACATTAATTCCGATTGACCCGGCTCTGTCGACAGGCTTTACAATGACAGGAAAATTAATACTGTCTCCGTACTTATATTCGGGGACACCTCGAATACCATATTTCGCACATAAATTCTTGAATTGAATTTTATCTCTTGTTAGATTCAACTGTTTCATGGATAAAGTGCAAGGCAGCCCAAGTTTATCGCATAATTTTATCATGTTTTCCACACGAAATTCGCTGAACCCCGCTATGATGCCATTGACTTTTGATTCGCGACATTCCAAAACAAGTGCATCTATATCGCTCCAGCTAATATTCCAGGCTTCATCTGCAACATATTTAGCCGGGCTTTTTGACCAGTCGAGATTATTATCTGTGACAATGACATATATGCCTTTATTGTGAGCACGCTCGACAATATCTATCTCGTGATAGGTCGCTCCTAAAATCAGTAGTTTATTCATGGCAGATTAGTTCATTGATTTTAGCCATATCATCTAACCCGTACCTTTGGTCGATAGGCAATGGGAGAATATTGTTTGCCATCCATGTTTCAGTCGCGTTTTCACCAGCCCATAAATCTACATTCGGCCAGTATTTGGCCACAAATACTTTATTTTGAATCAGTCGTTTGCGAAGAATTCCCCCCCCCGCTTTTGTTATATACGGGAAGATCATCGGGACGTCTCCGGGCGACAGCTTTTGTCCACCTAATGATCGATGCAAAAATTCGTAATTTCTCCTTCGCTTTTGTGTTGCATCTTGATAATCTATGCTCGCCATCATTCGTTTAGTAAATTTTGACATATAACGAATCGGTAGGGTGCGGAACATCTCGCTGCATTTCCTGAAATCATCATATCCCTCCTCGGGCGATAGGTCGATACGTTTCAGCAGCGAATCCATTCGCGTGTACGAAACGTCTTGTTCGAGATCGAATTCCGCCTTGGCATCGGTGTATAAGTACCCGCCGTCGGGCACCCCGAAGAATTTGCGGCAACTATAAAACGTATCTATGCCGTTGATCGGTTTTGAGTAAAAGGCCTGTGTATAATCTAGGATTAATTGTGTGTCATATTCAACCGATAACTCCAAACAATAATCACTCTGCAACCCCCAATAGTTGGTATACATCAATGCCTCTCCCTCTAACAGAACGATATCATCAACAATGCGGTATCTTTTATCAATATGGTAAAACTCGTAGGGAATGCCGAGTTTGATGATGGGTTCAATTGCCGAGTTGCAAGTAAAATAGGGGATATAAATTTTGGAGTATTTTCTGCATCTCAAGAGATATTCCAGGCAAAAACGACCACCGTTCAGAGCAATTGCATCTGCATGCAGTTCTGAATGAAGGGGCAACTCCAACTCAAAATAGCCTCCTATCGGTTTGTTGGTCATTTTTGAAGTACGATGTTTATGAGCGAATTGTGGTTCTTGCAGAAATGCTCCATCTCTTCTGGGGTATCGAAATGAAGGAACAGGATGCCCAAAGCCTTGCCTGCACCATCAAAAACTTCTACTGTATCCCCCTCTTTTTTATAGATGACTTCTCGGTAAACAAAACGGCGGATCGAGTCGTCTATGTCAATATTTTGGAAACGACCTGCCTCATAACTGTGCAATACATAGTGCATATGACATCCAGGGAGCGCTTTAAGGCGCGTTCCAATAAATTCAGGTGTTTCGCCCATGGCGGCTTGCACATTGGCTCTCACTAAGTCTATGCCCCAAATATCGCTTAATTGTATCGGGATCATATTGCCGCCCGCACGAGGACCTAATTCCAGAAAATGGACCTTGTCCTCCTTGTCGAGAAGAATCTCGATGTTCATCTCCCCGAACCGGACGCCGAGTGCCGTTACGATTCGTTGCAATTCGTTGTGTATGCGGCCTCTTTGCAGTTCGGTGAGCGATACCGGCATTTTCTTCCCGATGGGGATGAGTGGGCTTCGGAGCGTATCCCGGAGGCACTCCATCTCGCCGTACAGCACGATCGCCCCATTCCATACGAAGATGTCGCCGCCGATGATCGACGGGAATCCCCGCTGGATATACTCTTCGATGAGCAGTATTTTGTTGCGTGAGAATGAATCAGCTCGTCTAACGGCATCTTCGAGCCCCGACCAGTTGTTAAGCATTGTCACTCCCTTGCTGCCAGACGAGTCGGTAGGTTTAACTACCAACGGGAAGGAAAAATGGTCGGAATGATCTTGGATTTCGCTGATGGGGGTATTTGGATGAAATGTATACACTTTCGGGCATGCAAAGCCGTTCTTCTGCAAGAATTGTCGCCAAGGGTGTTTTAATCCGAGGATTTCGACACTTTTGGCGGGATTGGTCGGAAGACCCAACCGTTCAGCCACGATGGCTGCTGGGAGCGCCGCAGGGTCGGAGGCGTAGGCGAGAATACCATCGACTCCCTCCTTCCGGGCGATCTCATATATTGCTTCGACATCTGTCGTACTGGCCCCGTAGAACCGGTCTGCAATATACTGTCCGGGGTTATCCGGAAGATAGTCGCACACGATCGTGAAATACCCCAACTTCTTGGCGGCTCGTATGGCGACCGTCTGCTGTGCCGAACCCCCTAATAATAGGATTTTCTTCATGTATGGACGTTATTTCAAAATGCAGTCGAGAACTCTGCAAATATCGTTTTCACGCAATGCATGGTGCATCGGAAGACAGATGACACTATTGGCCATTTTGTGGGCATTGGGCAGATTCTCCTGAGCTGCTGAGGGTAACCCTCTGTAAGTCGAGAACTCGCTGATGAGCGGGTAGAAATATCTGCGTCCCAGTACATTCTGTTCTTTCATCTTGAAGTATAACTCGTCACGAGTCATTCCATATTGATCCGCCTGGATAAAGATGGGAAAATAGGAGTAGTTGTACCGAACATCAGGTATCTCGTCCATGCATGTAATTCCATCGACTGCGCTTAACGCTTCGCGGTATCGAACAGCTACCCGTTGGCGAGCTTCGATCGCTGCATCGACTTGACGCAGATTTAGGATACCGTACGCTGCGCGCACCTCATCGACCTTGGAGTTGATACCGGGGGCGATGACCTCTGTTTCTCCGGCAAAACCGAAGTTTTTCAAGTAGTCTATGCGCTTTTTGGTCGCTTCGTCGTGCATGATCATTGCTCCGCCCTCGAGCGTGTTATAGACTTTGGTGGCGTGAAAACTCAAGGTGGAGAGATCGCCGGCACGCAGGATAGATTCTCCGTCGATCTTAACCCCGAATGCGTGTGCTGCATCATAGATCACCTTAAGCCCATACTTATCCGCTATCTCTTGAATACGCTTTGTATCGCAGGGTTGCCCATA
>ENA-OPBG01001074-OPBG01001074.1-human-gut-metagenome-genome-assembly--contig:-NODE-1074-length-20460-cov-3.569664_pt1 | contig 20460 bp, 9 predicted proteins | sample MGYA00241065_ERZ501446 | MGnify/ENA primary metagenome ERZ501446 (study PRJEB25962, sample SAMEA2042632) | human gut metagenome | biome: human gut; feature: human-associated habitat; material: faeces...
TATGGTCCATCATGGAATCTTCTACGCCGGGAGTGTATCAGATTCAGAACATTCCCAAAATCGGCATCTTGGAAGAAATGCGGGATAAAGTTCAGCAATTTTTAGAGGATACCATTGCACAAGGAACACCAGTTTCGGTTCAGGCGTTTCGGCTGGATGACAAATTGAAACAAACTACTTGTAGCCTGTCAATTCATCAAGGTACCTTGAAAAAAATAGAAGCCCAGAAAGATCTTCCCACTCGTCGGGAAGCACGTCGCCGTATGAAAGCGTATAATGATTTGCATAACGAGGGTGGCGAAGGATATGTTCCCCATATTTATTGTATCGAGGAACGGGATTATGCTGCGAAGCAGATCACTGTGTGTCAGGAGAAACTCAAAGAACTAACTGCTCAAAAGCAGCAGCTTTTATTTGACCACGCCACAGAATACTGTATTTATCAGATCAAGGAAGGCGAAGCTTATCATGGCATTCGCTTTTTCAGCAGTGAAGATCAGGAAAAAATGGGTGCCACGCTTCATCTCGGCGATTATGATATGGTATATCAGGGAACGATGGAAGAAATCAGCGGGATCAATAAGCTGGATGCCATTTTTGCAAAGTGTAACCAAGATATTCCGGCAGGATATACGGGACATTCCCTCAGTGTCAGCGATGTAATCGTTTTGAAAAATGGGATCGCAGTCACTGCTTTTTCCGTAGAACCTACCGGATTTCAGGAAAAGCCAAATCTGGAGAATGAACTGTTTCAAAACGCTCAAAGAGCATTTTGTCAGCATCAGAGAAGTCAAGGCATTGCACGATAAGGAGAAATCATATGGAAAATTGGTATCGAGATGACAGCAACGGCATTCGCATTGGAAAAGACGAAACATCTTTGAGAGTGATCCTCGGAGCATGGAAAAAAACGTATGCGGATACGCTGCAAAACCGCATCGAAGTGTTGCAGGAGATCCGGCGTGTCCACGGAACAGAAGTGCCACATGTACAGGCAATGCTTCACGAAACGGAAGAAATGATACACGCTGAAGCAGAAATGCAAGACGGCTTTTGTGCTGATGATCCAGACTGGTACGAAGCCGGAAAAAGTGCATATCAAGCAGCAGAGCAGCGATTTCAGAAGATCGCTGATACCTTGCAGGCACTGACACCGGAAACAGACGCATACACCTTTTCTCAGGTGATCCTGTCCGCAAATGGGGTTGAACAAATGTGTTTCTTTCCCGGAGAGATACAGTTGGAAAGTATCAAGGAATCGGAAGCATTTCAGGCATTTCGGGAGGACATCAGCACACCGCAGCAGCTGAACGACGCTGTTCAGATCATGATTCGGAAATGTCACTATGGACAGGGATATGAAACCACACCATGTGCCAAAGAACTAGCTGATCTACAGCAGAACTGGCGGCAGATCCAGCCGGAAGTCCACTGTATCTCAGAAGAAACAACCGTTACTTCCTTATGGATCGGTGTAGAGGAAGTGATGCAGTCCTATCTGGAGATGGGAAAAGTGCTTGCAGAACACTACCGGACGCAGGAAACTGCCGGACAAGCGAAACTGCATCTTGTACCAGAAAAAGCCGGACAACTGCATACAGCGGTCAAACAGATCAAACTCCAGACTGGCACATGGCAGTCACCGCAAGAAGCCGTGGCAGATATGAATCGGAAAGGCTGTGCAGAATATCCGAAAAATATTGCATGTGTGCGGGCTGAATGCCGGAACACAGCCGGAAAAACCAAGCTAGTCGAGTTGACGATGGAAGAATATGCCCTGCTGTATCAAAGAACTGAGCAGCTGCTGCATCGGCAAGCAAGAAGAAATCGGAATTTAGAGCGATAGAGCGAATTCCAAAATTGACAGGGGCATCAATTTGTGGTAGAATAAACATGATATTTTGAGATCGCCCCCAAACGGAACCAGAGGAATAGAAGATGAACAAAAAAGAATTATCCGAACTGAAAAAACATTTTTCCGCAGCCAGTGACCGTTTTACCTTAAATCGTGTGGCAACTGCATTTGTCGATGTGGATCGGAATATCCATAACATCCAGATTCGCCCCTATCACAGCATTCCGGCAGAGGAAAATGAGTGCCTGATGGCGACACTGAAACGTGTCCTCTCCGGCACACTGGGAAAAGGACTGATCGAATATGAGTTCCCGCAAGAAACCTACGAAGAAGGCGGCAGTCAGCACATTCTTTACGGTGCATTGCAGTCTAAACTGGAAAATGAAGATGATGTGTCACTTTTGATGCACCAGATCGCCGACAATCTGGACTATCTCTCCACGTATGCCATTCTGATCGGTCAGTGCAATTACACAGTCTTTCAAAAATCCGCAGACGAAGCAGAAAATCCTTACGACACCTATGAATATCCGTTTCTGATCGCAGCCATCTGTCCGGTAGAAACACGGGTAGACGGACTGGTATACAATGAAACGGAAGAAGCCATCGAGCGAAAAACGGATTGCGACCGTGTTGTCGCAGAGATCCCCTCTGACGGATTCCTCTACCCTACGTTTACTGGCAGAGGTCCGGACGTAAATCATGTGCTGTATTCCGCTCGTAAACCGAAAAAAGTCAATATCAGCATGATAGAAGATGTGCTGGGATGTGTATTTACACTGACCGCACAGGAACAAAAGGAAACATTCCAGACACTCTTGCAGGAAATCGTAAAAGACGAACTCAGCTATCCGGTAATTACCAGCATCAATGAAAAACTCAAGGATATTGCCGCAGAGTATGCCAATGAGCCAGATCTTCCGGTCATCGATGACATTCACGTGCGGGATATTTTGCTGGATTCCGGTGTCAGTCAGGAACGTGCAGAAGCCATGCAGCAAGCATATAAGGAAGCCACCCAGGACAAGCCCATCACAGTCAATAATCTGATCGAAAGCAAGACGACCATTGCTCTGGACGGTGTGACTTTGCAAATTGCCAGTGATGCAGAGGGTAAAGTGCGTACCCAGAACACCAACGGCAGACGGTATCTGCTGATTGATCTGGACAGTCCGGAGGTACAGATCAATGGACTGATGGCAAGAGTTCCGGAACAGAAAGGAGAAAATGACGATGCAGGATAATCCGATCACAGTGGGTCAAACCCTACAGCGTGCCATTGACCGCATCATGCAGCAGCCAAAAACAGCAGACAATATTTACGACGATTCCGCTTTTCGGCAGTTTTTGCTGACTGCCGGAGCCAATGAGGAACAGTCACTGGTCAATCAGCTGCTGATCTATGAGCAAGCACCGGAAACAGCAGTCTACATTACCGAAGAAGAACTGCATCAGGAAAACTGGCAGGCAAAACCGGAAAGCAAGGCATTCTGGCTGCTGACGGTACAGACCAAACACGACAACAGCTATATGAAACTGGAACGTGCCTGGGCAATAAATGACGTGCTGGGACTGGGTGCTGTTGTGGAGCGAAAGTGGCGGCTGCATCCGCACTTTGAGATACAGGAAGTGGAAACGCTGCGGAGATCCTACAGCAGCATCACTGCGGAAACAATACCCATTGCCCTGAAGCAAGCCGCAGAATCCGAAGTGCAGAATGGAATGCGGGCAGAAGAATGGTACGATCAGTTCCGAGAATGTACCGGCAGAGTATCGGTAGAAGATATGCGTTCCCGCATTATGCCCACAGATGATATACCTTTTGAGAGTGATGTAGCAATCGAAGCGGAAACGGCATGGCTGAAAAACATACTGATAAACGCAGTCTGGCTGGAACTTCTCAGCCGCTGTGAGATCCGGTTTAACAGCTATATCCCAGCTGGCACATTGCAGCTTCAGCCATACTGCACCAATGAGGACGTTCTGTTTTTCCTGTTGATCAAGATTCACCGCATGGCAGACAGCATTTTCGGCGTGTTTTATGAAAAGCTTTTCCCGAAATATGATGATCTTCTCAGCTTTGAACAGAAGTTTCACATTGTCGAGCCGCAGCGAGAAACACTGCCCATGATGACCATGGAAGATAAAACCACTTGCCCGGCAATGATCCTGCCGGACAGTGAAAACGAGATCGGCGGCTATGCCCTGCAAAGGATTGAATATCTGGAGGACTACGAACCGGAAACATATCTCAGTTATCTTTCCGGAGATATGCTGATCTCTCATGCTATGAACATCGCAGAAAGAGCAATGGAACGCAGCTGCGACATTGTACAGAAATCGACAGACGGCATTTTTGAAGAAAAAGAACTGGAAAAAGCCATTGATGCGGTCAGCGATGATGCTTACCGCACCGTTTATCAGGAAATCATCACATCTTAAATTTCCAACAACAGAATACCGCAGAAAGAGCGAAATCACGATTGTGGTTTCGCTTTTTTGGATTTTCTCTTGCAAAAAGAGAGAATCTCATATATAATAGTAGAAAGGAAGAATGCAAGTTATGGCAACGATGCGAGAAGTCCAGAGCAACTGGACAGAGATCACCAACCGCCTACTGCACGACAAGGGAGAAATGCTGCAATTTCTGCGTTTCTCCGCAAACCTGTACAAACTGCCCTTTTCCAATGCGGCACTGGTGTACCGGGAGAACCCCAATCTCATGTACATCGCCAGTGCGTCCCAGTGGAATCAGAGCGGACGCTATGTCAGATCCGGAGAGCATGGCATCACGGTATTTGACGAAACGCCCAGCAAAAATGCACTGCTGTTTCTGTTTGACGTATCTCAGACCGACGATCCGGAAACACCAGTCACATGGCGGCTGACTGCCGCAGAAGAACCGGCGATCCGGCATATGCTGGGAACAGAACACCATGCAAGCTATACAACTGCTGCGGAACTGTGCAGCGGAGCCGTGGAGCATTATCTTCAGCACCCCAGAATTCAGGCGGAAATCCAATCCCACATGAATGCAATGGGGCTGGATGATGCCCGGCGAGAGCAGTATGTGACATCACTCCGGGAAGCAGCGAACTATGTAACCGCACTCCGGATGCAGCGGAACAGCGATATTACCTGGACTGTTCCTGAACCGAATCTGGACGCAATGGACTTTTTCCGGGATAATCAGAATCTGATTCGGTTTTGCCGGAATGCACAACAGATTTTCGGAAGAACTTTGAAATCAATTGAACTTTTGGCGAAAGAGAGGAAGAAAAATGAATCTGGAAGATTTGACGCTATTGAAGAAAAAATGGAAGGAGTTCGTGAACAGCGGGTTTCAAGCGGACGACGAATGGAACGAGAACTCACTGGATTCACTTCTGGAAGCGGCAGAAGCAACGAAGGGCAGATACGGAGAGATCTGGTGGGAGTGGATGCAGACAAATCACCCAGAACTGCTGAAATACTCGAAGAACAGCACACATTACCTGATTCTGCATCACGAGATCAATCTGAGAGCAGAGGTAGAATATCGGGAACTGTTCACCAGATATATGATCGAACAGAAAACGGGAACGTACTCGGAGCAGAGCGAGAAAGCCAGCCGGAAAGCGGAGGAACAGGTATTGCAGCAGATCGTGTATCGGATTCCGCCGGAACTGGACATCATCAATCACTGCAAGACACCGGAGGACTTTCGGAAACTGCCGGAACTCCTGCACTATTAAAGGAAGAAATCAAAGAAGCGGAAACAGAAGTGGCATCTGTTTCCGCTTTTGCATTAGAAGTTGATCAGGCACTTGCCGGAGAATTGTCCCAGTACAATGCTCTGAAAGTATGTGATACACCGGAGATCCTGATTCAGGCAGGCTGTCAGCCGCTGCCCATGCTGTATACCCAGAAGCACTTGCGTGATGCAGTTCACCCCAAGGGCAAAAACAGTCATTGGCATGGTCTGTCAGTGGAACAAGTCAAGCAGCTGCCAGAACTCATGCAGGAACCGGTCATGCTGTTTGATTCCATTTCGCCACACAACCAGAGAAATATGCTTGTTGCACTGCTGGCAGTAGATCAGGAAAGTATGCCGATCATCGTCAGCCTGCAAGCCAACGGTACCGGCACATATGACCTGGAGAAAGTCCCCACCAATTTCATTACCAGTGTGTACGGCAGAGTGAACTTTGCACAGTATCTGGAGCGTGTCACAGATGCGAATGCTCTCCTATACTGGAACGAAAAAAAGAGCCAAGAGCTTTTCAGGGTGTTAGGGCTACCATTGCCCCAATGCCTGGAACGCTTTGACTCTGACATTATTATACACCAAAGTACCAATATTGTCAATTCTGTTTCGGAAAAAGAAGCAAAAACCGAAACAGTTTCGGAAAACGCACAGCAGTTGTCCCTGTTTTCCGAGCCGGTTCCGGAAATGAATCTGTTGGGCATGGTTGGAACGACTGCCTATTACACCTATCCGAACCAATTGACACGGGATAGCTTATCCCAGATCCAGCAGCAGTCAAAAGCATATGTGATTGCTGCACCGTCCTGCATTCTCAGTACGGATTTTATGCTGGAACACAACATCTATTTTGTCAAAACAGACCGTGACATTAGTGTAGATCAGCTGCAAAGCGGCGATGCAATTACCATCATGACACAGTGCATGGAAAAGCAGCAGCAGCTGGTGGAAATATCTGCGGAAACCGCAGAATTTATGTGGCGGGATTTCCATGCTTCTGTCTTTATCAATGGCGATCTGCTGCCGGAATATGATGCGGCATCTGACGGCATGGAGCGTATTGCAGCGGAGATTCGGGAAAGCAGCAATATCACCGTATCACAGTTTGATCTGGAACAGTATCAGAGCATTGCAGCAATGCAGGAAGCCCCCGCTGCATCAGAAAACGATAGTTTGACAGAAATTGCAGAAGCAATCCGAGCAGATCTGGAATTGATCTGCCGGGAATATGAGATACCAGTTACCCTGAAAAACATTGTGGTATACGGCAGCCGGAGCAAAGGCTATGAACACGAGGATTCTGATCTGGATATTCTGGTGGAATACGAGGGAGATTTTCGGGAAGATGAACTGTTTGCCCTGTTCCACGACAGTGAAGAACCGCTGCAATATCATGGTATTCCGGTAGATGTCAATCCCATTCGTGCAGAGGAAAGCGGCACAATCGAAACATATTTGCCGGCAGCAGATGCGTTTCTGGAGCATCAGCACATGATTCAGACAGCATTTGCACAGGTACGGTCCCAATTCAATTTAACCGCATCCCAGCAGAAGTTTTCCCGACATCTGGAGAAATTTGCGATTTTGGAACAGCTGGATTCCGATCTGATCTCCGCAGCCTTTGAACGCTCTCACAATTTCCGCCGCATATACGGCAGTGTGCAGCTGCTAAGCAAACGGATATTTGCCGGCAGGCTCAATCGTTTTTCCGAAGCCCTGCAAAACGCCATTGACCAGCAAAAGCCACAGCAGGAGATCCCTCTGACCGATGAGGAAAAGGCATTTTTGCAGGAGGATCTGGCAGCGAATCTGGCAAAGGCTCCGCTTGCCTGGGATGAGATCGAGAGCCTCGGCTATGTCTTTTTTGAGGATGGCTATCTGGACAAATTTCCTCCCAGTGAAAAAAGCATCTACGGCAACGGTCTGACTGAGCCGGAACTCTACGCTCTTGCCAGACGAATGCAGCAAGGCGAAGATATACGAAAGGAACTGGCAGTCGCTCTGCTTGGCATACAGCGAGGATTTGAACGGCAAAACGACAAGCCGTTTTCTGCGACATTTGGCGAAACGGAATTGACTGCGGTCTATGGCAATGCACGGAAAACGATTTCCTATGAATCCGTGGGAGATGCCATTCTTTCTCTTGCTGAAAGCGAGTATCAGGATATTGTACAGAGACGTACCATAGACGATTTGCGGCACAGACTTCCTACACTGACATCTGATGCGGCGGCAGAACATTTGATACAGGCTTTTTATGATGCAAAAATGGCAGACTGGCAGGGCGATCCCGTTAAGGAAAACCGCATGAAAAAGGCTCTCTATGCCATTCTGGAAGATGAGGAGCAAACGGAAAAAGCTTTTGCTTCCATTGCAGATATGAAGTATAATTACAAGGTTTTGCCGGAAAAAGAAACGGTGTCCGATTCTGTGACTATGGTATGGAACAAGGAATGGTTTACAGAGAGCAGCCTGTTTTCGGACTTTATCGAAGCTAATCCAAATGCTAGCTTTGCCATGACCAATGCGGTACTGGAATTTTTGGACGAAAAGCAGCATACAGAACGCAGTAATCCGAAGCTTCATGCCGGTTGGTATAAGAAAACAAACTTCACGATTTCCGGTATACTGAACGGCGAAGAATTCCACTATGAAGGCAGATTCGACATTGGCGACGGAAAAGGCACAGGCGGCGGCAGTCTGATCGACCACATTCGGGACTTCAATCAGGGTGTTCTGGATGCCCAACGGTTTCCCTACAATGATGCAGAGCATCAGGAAACTGCCAGAGAAACACTGGATGTACTTGTGCCGTTTCTGGAAGCCCACGCCCGGCTGACACCGGAAGAAACACAGATTCTGGAGGAATTCAAGGCAAAAAATCCGATCCGGACAGCGGAAACCATGCAGGAAGTCACAACAGAAAAACCAGCAGCATCACCGCTTGGTCTGGAAGTTGGCGATGTGATCCGTTATGACGGAAAACGCCGTGAGATCGAGGAGATTGATGACCGGCACATCACCATGAAAGATCTGGACGCACCGGATTTTGGCGGCGTGATCCTGGGGCAATCTGACGAACTGGTCTATGACGGCTGGCAGCAGGATATGCTGACAAAGGGATTTGAGATCCTCTACCGTGCATCACAGAAAGCAGAATTGCAAAGTAATGTGCGGGAGTGGTATCTCCATACATTTCCCACAGACGACCTCGGAAAAGATATTGCAGCAGATGTTGCTTTTTCTGATTTGTACGGAAGAAAACCCACAGAGATCTACGAGATCCTCGGCATAGAGGATTCTGTGATCCGTGAGCATGTGGAAGATCAGCTGCGAGAGATCACAAGCCCGACAGAGAAAATCGAGATCCCCGTTGTCAAGAATCTGGCTCAACTCAAAAGAACTGTCAAAGTTGGCATGGAATTTGAGATCACTGACCATACCCGTCCGGAATGCGTCGGAGAAAAAAGAATCATTACCGGCGTTTCTACTGTCGATTTTACTTCTCGTAAGCTTGACGAAACCGGAGAGCCATACGGCAAAGACATTCACATGGACTTTGGCAAGGCGAAGAACTGGAATTTTGACGAAAATGAACTGACTGCTTATCTGGAAGATGGCAGCTTGCTGATGCAGTTTCACTTTGTAGAACCGGAAACGCTTACAGAGAAAAGCAGAGATCCGGAACTTGACAAGGCGATCAATTACATCAACGACTTTTGCATGGACGAATACAGTTCCGAAGCAGATCTCTCAGACCTTTCCAACATCTTCATCGCCTACACCACAGATGAAGATACTGATATGGAAATTCAGGTGACGGCAGATCTGGAGCAATTCCGGATGCTGTATGCCTATGGAAATTCCATTGTCCGGACAGAACAGTACGAATCTCTGGAAGAAATGAACCGGAATGTGCTGTCGGTTCTGGATTTTAATGATCTGGTCACTCTGTCAGACGATGAAAAGGAATCCGTCCACACTGAGCCGCTTTCCAGAGAAGCAGCATTGCAGTTGGAACTCATGCGAGGAACGGGCTTTGTCGGCGGGAAATTCCGTGTTTCCGACTATTATGCCGATCACCAGCCAAGCCAAAAGGAATTTGCCGTATTTCTGAAAGATGAATACGGCATCGGCGGTCACAGCGGAATCACACCGATCTACATGGCGAACCATGGTGCGTCCGGCATAGAGATTGAACTCGAAACCCATGAGAAATACACTTACAAGTGGAACGAAGTCGCAAAAGAAACTGCTGCCTTGCTGGATGCCGGCACGTACATTACTTCAAAGGACATCCAACGGCACATTCGTGATGCCAAGAACACCATTGAACATTTTGATCCGGTGTACAACACACAGGCTTCTCTGGAAGATGCGAAAGCCGCTCTCCGGAAATACGAGCCGGAAGCTTTGGCAGAAGAAACAGCTGCACCGGAAAAAGAACCGGAAGTGACAACGAAAAGCGGCGTTGCCATTGGCGACCGATTCCGCAATCTGACTACCGGAGAGATCTGCGAAGTGGTCGGTCTGACCGGAGCATTGCCGTGGATCACAAGCGACTGTACCGTTTCCAGAACAAGCGGCAGCTTTGTGGTTACGGAAAACATCTCCTATGAGAGATTGCTGGATACCACTCTGTTTGAAAAGGCAGAACCGCAGGCAGAAGTTGTGGAACAGGCAGAAGAACCTGTTTTTTCCGAAGAACAGCCGGAAAGCAATGCCGAACTGCCGCAGAATTACCGCATCACCTCAGATACACTGGGCATTGGACTGCCCAAAGAACGAATCGAAGCCAATCTGCTTGCGATCCGCACATTGCAGGAACTGGAAACAGAACAGCGACCGGCAACAGAAGCAGAACAAGAGATACTGGCGGAATATGTGGGCTGGGGCGGTCTGAAACAAGTCTTTGAAACCTCCTCCAGTTACTATGACGAGGTGAAAGAACTGCTGTCCCCGGAAGAATACGCAGCTGCGAGAGAATCTACCCTGACGGCTTTCTATACGCCGCCTGCTGTGATTCGTGCGGTGTATCAGGAATTGGAACGGATCGGCATCACTTCCGGCGAGATTCTGGAACCGTCCTGCGGCATCGGGACATTTCTGGGACTTTGCCCGGAGAGTATGCAAAACTGTCATTTTTCCGGTGTGGAACTGGACAGCATCTCCGGCAGAATTGCACAGCAGCTGTATCCCCAGTCTGCAATTCAGGTCAACGGTTTTGAAAAGACCCATTTTCAGGACAATGCGTTTGTTGCCGCCGTGGGAAATGTTCCCTTCGGCGATTTTTCAGTATACGATGCCGCATATGACAGCCATCATTTTCTGATCCACGATTACTTTTTCGCCAAAACGCTGGACAAGGTATGCCCCGGCGGCATTGTTGCACTGATCACCTCCAAAGGAACTATGGACAAGGAAAACGCATCTGTCCGGCAGTATCTGGCAGAACGTGCAGAGCTGCTGGGAGCAATTCGTCTGCCCAACACTACCTTTAAGTATGCCGCCGGCACCGAAGTCACCTCAGACATTCTGTTTCTGCGGAAACGGACAGAGCCAATGACAGAACAGCCGGAGTGGGTACAGTTGAAACCAGATGCCAACGGCATCCGCATCAACGCATATTTTGCTGATCACCCGGAAATGATTCTGGGCGAAATGCAGATGACCAGCGGCAGATTTGGTGTAGAAAGCACTTGTGCAGACACGCTGCGGAATCCGCTGAGCATGGAACTGGAACGTGCTGTGAATTGTCTGCCAGTGCCGCCGGTACCGGTTCCGGTGGAAGAATCGGTGGAAATACCGTTTGTTTCAGCGGAAAATGTACGGAACTATTCCTATGCCGTTATGGACGGCAAACTGTATTACAAAAAGGACGGTATCATGCTGCCGTTTTCGCCGGAACTGACCAATCTCACCAAGGCAGAACAAAAAAGCACAACAGATGCAGAAGCCAGAATTCGTGCTGCACTGCCGATTCGGGACTGTCTGCGGGATCTGGTAACTTTGCAGCTGAACGGTGCAGAAGATACGGAAGTCCGCAGCAAGCAGCAGGAAATGGAGCAGTATTACGACCAGTTTGTGCAGCAGTATGATCGGCTGACGGAAAAGAAAAACCGCAGGATTCTGGAAGTAGATACCGGTTATACGCTGCTGTCTGCACTGGAAAAAGTAGATGAAAAAGGCAAATTTGTAGAAAAAACCGACCTGTTCACGAAACGGACGATCCGCCAGAAGTATCAGATCACCAGTGCAGACACTGCACAGGATGCTCTGACCTACAGCATGAATGAAAACGCCTGCGTGGACATAGCATATATGCAAAATCTGACCGGAAAAACAGAAGAAGAATTGTATATGGAATTGCAGGGACTGATTTTCCGCAACCCGTCTTATGATGCTGCGGATCCGGATTCCCATGCGTACTTGCCGGCAGATGAGTATCTCTCCGGAAATGTACGGAAAAAGCTGACCATTGCAGAAGATGCCGCCAGAACGGATGCCGGATATACCCTGAACGTAGAACGGTTACAGGCAGTGCAGCCCCAGTGGCTGGAAGCTGCCGACATCTTTGTACGTCTGGGAACCACATGGATTCCCACAGAGTACTACGAGCAGTTCGCCAAGGAAACCTTTGAAATCTCTTTCTGGAATCGGGAGTTTCATGTAGAATTCGACTCTTTTTCCGGATCTTATCGTATTAGCGGACGGAGTACGGAAAAAGCTAATATCTCCATCAACGAGATCTATGGCACAAAACGTATGAACGCACTGGTACTGCTGGATACTCTGCTGAATTCCCGCCGTGTGGAAGTGGTAGACTACTACGAAGATCCCGACGGAAAAAAACGGCGGGTAGTCAACAAAGAACAAACCGAAGCGGCACAGATCAAGGCAGATGCCATCAAGGAACGCTTCTCTGAATGGATCTGGGAAGATCCAGACCGTCGGGAAACGCTCTGTCAGATCTACAATCAGACCCTCAACTGCATTCGCCCACGGGAATATGACGGCAGCATTTTACAGCTGCCAGGCATGAATCCGGATATTACCCTGCGACCGCATCAGAAAAATGCGGTTGCCAGAATCTTGTTTGGCAAAAACACGCTGCTGGCTCATGCGGTCGGGGCTGGGAAGACCTTTGAGATGATCGCTGCGGCACAGGAACTGAAACGGCTGGGACTTTGCCGAAAAAGTCTGGTCGTTGTTCCCAATCACCTGACAGAGCAGTTTGCATTGGATTACATCAAACTCTATCCCTCTGCCAATATCCTTGTGGCGACACAGGCGACTTTTGAGCAAGACAAGCGAAAAGAGTTCTTCACCAAGGCAATGCTGGGCGATTATGATGCCATTATTATGGGACACAGCCAGTTTACCATGATCCCTGTATCGCCGGAACGGGAACGGGCGTTGCTGTGGCAGCAGGAAGATGAGATCACCAGAGGGATCGAAGAACTGAATCACTCCGGAAATGGACGCAGTTTCACAGTCAAGCAAATGGAGGCATCTCGGAAAAAGATCAAGAAGAAGCTAGAAGCTTTACAGGACAAAAAGCGAGATGACGACACAGTATACTTTGAAGAACTGGGCATAGATCATCTGTTTTTGGACGAAGCCCATATGTTCAAGAATCTGGAAATCTTCACAAAAATGCAGAATGTGGGCATTTCCAGTGGTTCTGTTCGGGCATCTGATCTGTACATGAAAGTACAGTATCTGGACGAGATCACCCACGGAAAAGGCTGCACCTTTGCTACCGGCACACCAATCTCCAACAGCATTGCAGAAGCTTACACTTTTCAGAAATATCTCCAGCACGACACCTTGACCGAAATGGGTATGATCCACTTTGACTGCTGGGCTGGTAACTTCCTGGAAGCGGTCACTGCCGGTGAAGTCGCTCCGGAGGGCGGCAGATACCGTGTCAAGACCAGATTTTCCAAATTTCATAACTTGCCGGAACTGACCAACTTATTCCGGGAGATCGCAGACATTCAGACCGCAGATATGCTAAATCTGGACGTACCAAAAGCCGTTTTTCACACCGAAGTGCTGCCATCTTCCGAGATCCAGAAGCAGTTTATGCAATCCTTTATGGAACGTGCGGACAGAGTTCACGGCGGCGGTGTGGACAGTTCTGTAGACAATATGCTGTCCATTACCAACGACGGCAGAAGTCTGGCTCTGGATCAGCGACTGCTGAACCATAACTTGCCGGAATCGGAACACAGCAAGGCGATGGCGTGTGCCAAAAATGTATACCGTATCTGGCAGGAAACCAGCGAGCAGCGGTCTGCACAGCTGATCTTCTCAGATCTGTCCACACCGGACAAATCCAAGAGCAGCAAAGAATTTACCAACATCTATGACAGCATCAAAAACCATCTGATCGACATGGGTATCCCAGCGGAAGAAATCGCATATATCCACGAAGCAAGCACCAACAAGCAGAAAGAAGCCCTCTTTGAAAAGATACGAAAAGGAAAAGTGCGTGTGCTGCTCGGTTCTACGGAAAAGATGGGTGCAGGCACAAATGTACAGGAGCGTCTGATCGCATTACATCATATAGACGTACCCTGGCGTCCAAGCGACATCGAGCAGCGGGAGGGACGGATCATCCGACAGGGCAATCAAAACAAAGAAGTACACATCTATCGCTATGTCACAGAGGACACCTTTGATGCCTACAGTTGGCAGACTATCGAGCGGAAACAAAAGATCACCGGTCAGATCATGACATCCAAATCGCCGAACCGAGATGTAGAGGACGTGGACGATCGTGCATTGTCCTATGCTGAGGTCAAGGCAGTCTGCACCGGAGATCCTCGGCTAAAAGAGCAGATGGAACTGGACATTGAGGTTTCCAAGCTGAAAGCTTCCCGAAACAGCTGGAGAAATCAGCGGTATCGAATGGAAGACATGGTGCGGAATGAATATCCCAAGCAAATTCAGCAAAAGGAGCAATTCATTCAGCACTACACCGACGACATGAAGCACTATACAGAGCATTACACACCAAATGTGGACGGATTCTCGCCTATGTGCGTTCGTGGCGTGGTATACACAGAGCGGAAAAAAGCAGCTGCTGCACTGATGCAGGCGATCCGCAGCTTTGTCAAGCCGGACAATTCCAAGGCGGAGATCGGCGAATACTGTGGGTTTACTATGTTTGCACGGTTTGAGCCGCTGCAAAAGGGTTACACCATGACGTTGGAACATAGCGGTGTGCATCGACTGGAGCTGGGTGATGACAGTTCCGGAAACATCACCAGAATCGACAACGTACTCCGTGGTATCGAGGACAGAATTCGGAATGCTACGCACCAACTGGAGGATATTCAAACACAGCTGCACACGGCAGAAGTGGAGATCCAAAAACCATTTGCAAAAGAAGCAGAATATCAGGCAAAATCCAGCCGTTTGGCAGAACTGAATGCTGCATTACAGTTCCAGGACAAGGACGAGATCGTCAGCGAAGGTTCTGATGCACCGGAACAAAATGCTGCGGAACAGGAAAGAAAATCGAAAGACTGCGTTAGTCTATAACGAAAATCCGGATGTGCTATCTGTGCCGGAATATCAAATCGGGCGAGTAAGCTACTTGACAAATGGAACGAAATCGTGTATGGTATGAATAGAGAAATTGAATGCAGGAGGTGGATGAAATGATGGAAACCCGAAAAAGCGGTGATTTTCTCTCCCATGGAATGTGGTTGAAAAGTGTTGTCACAGAAGATGTCATTTTATGTGGTGTATCTGCACTGGAATATATGGGACTGTTCACTGGATATTTGAATGAACGAGTGATCGATGTTTACGCACGAAAAAAGGGCATTTACCAAAATATCAACTACAACCTTGTTCCAGATTTTCATGAAATAGAGTATTTCACACAAAATGGTTTACGCTGTACAACTTTTACGCAAACGGTAAATGATATGCTGCACCAAATAGAGGAAGCAGATGATGCCGCTCTGACAGAAGCTTTGGCAACATATTACTTTGCACATGATGAGAGCTTTCAGGGATTGTGTATTTTCCCGGAAAATAAGGCAGCATTTGCGAAATTGGCAAGTATGGCGATGGTATATTATTAAAAGGAGTGGTTCCGATGGCAAAAAAATTTCGATGGATTGCAAATGACAATGTAATTGACATTTCTGATTTTTATGATAAACTTCCCGATGCAATCAAAGATATGATAAAAACAGCTGAAAAAGCAGATGAAGAAAACGATATGGGAGCATTTATGAGTATATCAGATGCCATTGAAAACTGGTCAAAAATGCTTGTACCTGACGTTTTGAATGTACATCAGTGGGATATGATTTGCGAAAAGTATATGTTTCCGGATTGAAGGGAGAAATTATGCAGCAAATATATAATCTTGATCCATACTTAACCAATGAGAGAAATGGCACATATGGTGGACAAGCTGGCGAAAAAGAAGGTATTACAATTGATGGAACATATTGGATTGTAAAGTACCCCAAAAGTACAAAAGGAATGCGTGGTGATGTGCTGTCATATATGACAGCACCGCTGTCTGAATATATAGGAAGTCACATCTATGAAATACTTGGAATTGACGTGCATCAAACTATTTTAGGAATCCGAAATGGCAAACTAGTAGTTGCCTGCAAAGATTTTTGTCAAAAAGAAGGCTCCCTTCGTGAAATTCGGACTTTGAAAAATGTATATAACAATGAACTCTCTAAGAAACTGGAAGAAAGCCTATCCTCTACCTCGGATTCACATCTAGTTGACCTTGAAGAAATCCTTCTGCACTTACGATACAACCCTATTCTCAGCAAAGTAAGCGGTATAACAGAACGATTTTGGACTCAAATGCTCATAGACATCCTAATTAATAATACAGATCGCAACAATGGAAACTGGGGTGTACTCTATGAGAATGATGCGTATCGTCTTGCACCTGTATTTGATAATGGTGCATCTTTTGCCAATAAATGTACAGAAAAGAGATTGGAATTGATGCTTAGTGATGAAACAAGAATACAATCAAGCATACAAAACACAGCGACAACCTATGGTTTAAAAGGGAAACCACTATTAGCAAGAGATTTAGAAACATTAAAATATCCAGGTCTTTTGTTAGCGGAAAAAAGAATGATTCCTGTAATTCAACTAAAAATGCAGGAAATCTACGATTTTATCGAGAATATTCCAGAAACATATAATGGATACCTAGTTTGTTCGCAAGCAAGAAAGCAATTCTACATGAAGTCTATGTCCAAAAGACTAGAAACTTTTTTGCTGCCAGCATTAGAGAATGCAAAGCAAGAAATCCTGAAAAAACGCCGCCAAAACCATTTGGGATTATAAAAAGCTGTTGACATTCTTGTGATGCTGTGCTATAATAGAAATGAAAAGAAATCATGTAAAGGCAATGCGTTCACGCAAAAAGAAAGCCCCCGGAGCTGCAACTCTGGGGGCTTTCGCCTTATCCAAATGGATCAGGCAATTGTTAGGCTATTGTCGGGCTTACTTCCTGTCTAGCCATTTGTAGACTTTATACAAGATAATGTCTACCATAACAGAAGTGAAAAGTGAAATCATGTAATATAGCAAATACGTTCACCTCCTTCCTGACGGAAGAAGCCGACTGTTCTATTATACCATATTGTAAGAGATGCTGTCAAATGACGGCATCTCTTTTAATATCAAGCCGATCCTGCACAGACAAAATTAGTATAGCACAGAATCAGTGACTTGTAAAATCTGCGATGACACACGTTTGCAGATTTTACAAGCCGGAACGTTTCTGGTATAATCGGAAAGAAAATATCGTGAAACCGGAAAAGAGATTCTGCCATGCCTACTAACCTTGCCGCACAACTATTTGATATTGACGGATTGCTTCTGACAAAAGTCGAATCCGATTATAACACAGTCACGCTCCATGTTGAGATGGAACGGCAGGAGCAGCCATGCCCAGAGTGCGGCGTTCTGACAGACGCAGTGCACGACTATCGCCAGCAAAAGGTCAAAGAAGTATCGATCCTCGGAAAAGAAACGACACTGATTCTCCGAAAACGACGGTATGTATGCAAAAGTTGCTGCAAGCGTTTTCCGGAAAAGAATGATCTGTTGTCCAGATATGCCAGAATGACTGCACGTCTGACAAATCAGATCTGTGGAAAGCTGGAGAATGAGTATTCCTTTTCCAGTGTAGCCAGAGAAGTGGGAACATCCGTATCTACTGTGATCCGCACGTTCGATCAGAATGTTTGTTTCGATGAGTTGCCGATTCTGGAACAGTCCGTTGCCATTGATGAATTCAAAGGCAATACTGGACGGGAAAAATATCAGTGTATCGTCACGGATCCGGAAAAGAGAAAGGTACTGGACATTCTACCAGACCGGCACAAAAGGGATGTCAAATCGTATTTCTTACAGTGGAAAGAAAAAGCAAGAGAAAAGGTCACACGTTTCATTTCCGATATGTGGAAGCCCTATCAGGATACGGCAGCAGAGGTGTTTTCCAAGGCTGTGCGGGTAGTAGACAAGTATCACTGGATACGGCAAGTGATCTGGGCGTTTGAATCGATCCGGAAACAAGAGCAAGCGAAACTCAGCCGCAAGGAGCGAGTGCAGTTCAAACGTTCCAGAGTGCTGCTGAACAAGAGATTTGACTATCTGGAGGAATCGGATCAGGAACACGTTGCAGCCATGCTCCAGCTGTCAGAACGGCTGCACAAAGCCCATCGCATCAAAGATGATTTTTTACAAGTGCTGGACTGTGACACCGGAGAAGCAGCAGAACAGACATTAGACCTTTGGCTAAGCCTTGCCCGGAACAGCGGATTAAAAGAGTTTGAAGCCTGCTGTGACACCATAGAAGAATGGAAAGCGGAAATACTCCATTCGTTTGACTGCCCGTACACCAATGGTTACACAGAGGGCTGCAACAACCGGATCAAAGTGCTAAAGCGAAATGCCTACGGCTACCGGAACTTTGGACGTTTCCGAAATCGCATCCTGCATATGTTTTCCGGCTCTTACAGACGGCGAGAAACAGAAAAAGCTGCCCAAAATGGGCAGCCGTAAAAACAAGAGTATATATTATACCACAAAATAAAACATTTGTCAAATCTGCAAAAGGGTAAATTCGCAGATTTTACAAGTCTGTTTTTTTGTGTTATAATATATTCAAGATCAAACGTTAGTTTGATCTTGGGTAGTAAACCATTTGTAGCTTGACAATCAAATACAGCAGGAGCAAATACAGAGATCTGCGTCCAGGATAACGTGATGCAAATCACCACCGCATTCCCGAAGTATCGGGTTGTGATGCAGCGGAAAGTACGCCATGACACACCTACTATTCAATTCCAATCAGGTGGATAGCGAGAACTACAGACCGCAAGCCGATCATCAAATCGACTGCATAGGACACATACGCAGATCAATTGACAAAAGATACTCTGTTCCGGAAAAAGGAATAGCCGTGGGAAATAAACCCTCCGGTGGCTGAGATGCCGTGGTTGCTGCCTTGATACGCAGCCGTTTGCACCTGTTTACAGATGGATTTTACTACCCCAACATTTCGTAAAGAGCCAAAATATTTCAATCCACTCCCTCCGTGTGGAGGGAGACGATCATGGCGGAGGCTACCGAGGCAGCGCCCGCCATTTCAATCCACTCCCTCCGTGTGGAGGGAGACAACCGCACGGAGATGAGGTGACGCGTGATGCTGATTTCAATCCACTCCCTCCGTGTGGAGGGAGACCAACGCACCACTTGCCCAGCACGTACCGATCACGATTTCAATCCACTCCCTCCGTGTGGAGGGAGACAACAGTTAGAGAGATCGGCAAAAAAGTGGGAGTCATTTCAATCCACTCCCTCCGTGTGGAGGGAGACCCGGAACACCTGCTTTTGCTTTTTTGACAACTGCTATTTCAATCCACTCCCTCCGTGTGGAGGGAGACCTTATGTAGTGTACCCGACAGGGCACAAAGACAATTTCAATCCACTCCCTCCGTGTGGAGGGAGACTTACAGCAATCAGATGGCGGCGGAACTGACCACCATTTCAATCCACTCCCTCCGTGTGGAGGGAGACCTATAGTAGTAACTGCACGTTAGTGAGGTTGCTATTTCAATCCACTCCCTCCGTGTGGAGGGAGACCACATCGCACCGGACTGCACGGAGATATGCTGTATTTCAATCCACTCCCTCCGTGTGGAGGGAGACTGCCTTTTGGCAGCTCCGGTTTGCCGTTTTTAAGCCATTTCAATCCACTCCCTCCGTGTGGAGGGAGACTGCGGCAACCCTCAATTTGCAAGCGAGGATCACCGATTTCAATCCACTCCCTCCGTGTGGAGGGAGACCCAAAGGCTTTGACAAGAGCGTGGAGGGGATGCGCGATTTCAATCCACTCCCTCCGTGTGGAGGGAGACAGGGCATTGTGGTGGAGGCGTTTGGACGTTGTTGATTTCAATCCACTCCCTCCGTGTGGAGGGAGACTCCAGCACTTTTGTGCCGTAGGACTCGCGGCTCGCATTTCAATCCACTCCCTCCGTGTGGAGGGAGACAGTTAAAACGGTGTACGACATCATGACGGACGCCATTTCAATCCACTCCCTCCGTGTGGAGGGAGACTGCAAAACAACTTAAAAACGGCGCGCGAAAAAGAAATTTCAATCCACTCCCTCCGTGTGGAGGGAGACCGTGGTCACTATCACCACTACTGGACGGGCAGCAAATTTCAATCCACTCCCTCCGTGTGGAGGGAGACTGCTGCGACATCTGAGGAGGGAGTGGATAAAATATTTCAATCCACTCTCTCCGTGTGGAGGGAGACTACACTTTTTCCGACGCGCTGACA
>ENA-OPBG01001087-OPBG01001087.1-human-gut-metagenome-genome-assembly--contig:-NODE-1087-length-20254-cov-3.946879_pt1 | contig 20254 bp, 15 predicted proteins | sample MGYA00241065_ERZ501446 | MGnify/ENA primary metagenome ERZ501446 (study PRJEB25962, sample SAMEA2042632) | human gut metagenome | biome: human gut; feature: human-associated habitat; material: faeces...
TCCACTTTGTCCACCACCTCGCAACCGCCATACCAGCGCTTGCCGGGATAGCCTTCGGCGTATTTGTTGGTCAGCACGGAGCCCTGGCATTGCAGTACCGCTCGCGGCACGAAGTTCTCAGAGGCGATCATCTCAAGGCCACTGCGCTGGCGGCCCAGTTCGGAGTCCAGCAGTTCGGCGATCTCAGGATCGGTTTCGCAGATCGGCGCGTTGAAAGCATCGGTTGCCTTCTGCGCAAGGGGTGAAGCGGTCATGGGTGCTCTTTGGTATAAGCGACAATTGATTCGCCGTTGTCGCCTTACCGTATGGCCCGTTTGCAGCCGGCCTGTTTCATGATATGGCCGGTCCCCGTTCGATGGCAATGGTGATTTTCGCCGGTGCGACCGGTCGGTTATGCGAGACGGACGGCCCTTCTGCCCACGGCCCACGCTAGACTGATGTGGATTCATCATCCCTTTCAGGCAGAAGGATTCATCGTGACAACCACCTTCCATTCCACCCGTAGCACCACCGATTCGCTGACCGCCAAGCAGGCGATTCGTAAGGGCATCGCCGATGACGGCGGCCTGTTCGTTTCGGACGCGTTGGGCAAGACCAAGGTGGACGTGGCCTCCCTGCCGGGCAAGTCGTACCAGCAAATCGCCGCCGAGGTGCTGGGCGCGCTGCTGCCGGACTTCACGGCCGAGGAGCTGGGCCAGTGCATCGCCGACGCCTACGGCGAACAGTGGTCCGACGAGCGCATCACCCCGCTCAAGCCCCTGGGCGACGATTACGTGCTCGAACTGTTCAACGGCCCGACTTCCGCGTTCAAGGACGTGGCGCTGCAGATCCTGCCGCGCTTCATGGCGCACACCACGCCGGCCGATGGCGACGCGGACGAGAAGATCATGATCCTCACCGCCACCTCCGGCGACACCGGCAAGGCCGCGCTGGCCGGCTTCGCGGACGCCCCGGGCACCGCGATCACCGTCTTCTACCCGGAAGGCAAGGTCTCCCAGGTCCAGGAGCTGCAGATGACCACGCAAGCCGGCTCCAACGTGCAGGTGGCCGCCGTGGAAGGCAACTTCGACGACGCCCAGTCCGCGGTCAAGCGCATCTTCGGCGACCGCGCCCTGGCCGAGCGTCTCGCCGGCAATTCGCACGTGGTACTTTCCTCCGCCAACTCCATCAACGTGGGCCGTCTGGTGCCGCAGGTCGTCTACTACTTCTCCGCTTACGCCCAACTGCTCGCCGACCAGGTGATCAACGTCGGCGATGAGGTCGAGTTTGTGGTCCCGACCGGCAACTTCGGCGATATCCTCGCCGGCTACTATGCCAAGCTGCTCGGTCTGCCGGTCAAGCACCTCGTGGTGGCTTCCGACAAGAACAACGTGCTGTTCGACTTCCTGACCACCGGTACCTACAACCGCCAGCGCCCGTTCTTCCAGACCATCTCCCCCTCGATGGACATCCTCATCTCCTCCAACTTGGAGCGCATGCTGTACTACTTGTCCGAGGGCGACACCCGTCTGATCTCCATGCTGATGAACGACCTCAACAAGTGGGGCACGTACGAGATCCCGGAAGAACTGCTGGCCAAGATTCGTCAGATCTTCGGCACCGGTTGGGCCGATGAGGATCAGGTACGCGAGTCCATCAAGCACTGTTGGGACGAGAACCACTACGTGATCGACCCGCACACCGCGTGCGGCTACCACGTCTTGGAGCAGGTTCCCGCCGCGCCCGCGGCCCGCGCCCGCGTGCTGCTTTCGACCGCGAGCCCGTACAAGTTCCCGCGCGCCGTGGCCGAATCGCTCGGGCTCGACGTGCCCGCGGACGATTTCGCCTGCATGGAGGTCCTGGCTAAGGCGACCGGCACCACCCCGCCTGTGCAGCTCGCCACCCTGCAACAAGCCGCCGTGCTGCACGACGACGTGGTGGATGTGGACGGCATGGCCTCCTATGTCGAGCACGCCTGCCATGCAAAATTAGGACAGAGGTAATTTCGCATGATCAAAGTTACCGTTCCCGCAACGAGCGCAAACCTCGGCATTGGCTACGACACGCTCGGCATGGCGGTCTCGCTCTATTCCCACTTCACCTTCGACCATGCCGATACGCTCACGATCACCGGCTGCCCGGAAGAGTTCCAAAACCGCGACAACATGGTCTACGTTGCCTTTGAACGGGCACTTGAGCAGTGGGGTATGGAGCCCTTCCCCATCTCTATTGACATCCAGACCGAGATTCCCGTTGCCCGCGGCCTTGGTTCCAGCTCGACGTGCGTGGTCGCGGGCATCATGGGCGCGGCTGCGCTCACGCGCCGCACCGTGACGCGCGAGGAGCTCGTCGCCATGGCGACCGCGCTCGAAGGGCACCCCGATAACGTTGCGCCTGCGCTCCTTGGCGCCGCCGTGTGCTCGTTCACCCCCGAGGGCGAGCTGCCGCGCTGCCTTCGTTACAACGTGAGCGAACGGCTGCGGTTCATCACCATCATCCCGCCTTACGAGGTGCATACAAGCGAGGCGCGCAAGGTTGTTCCGCAGGAGGTGCCGCTCAGCACGGCCGTGTGGCAGATGGGCCGCATCGCGGGGCTCACGCGGGGGCTCGAAACCGGCGACACCGAGCTTATCGCCGCCGCCAACGACGACCGCCTGCAGGAGCCGTACCGCCGCAAGCTCATCCCCGACTACGATGCGATCCGCGCCACCTGCCTTGAGGGCGGGGCGAAGACCATCTGGATCAGCGGTTCGGGCTCCACGCTTATGGCAGTGACCGACGACACCATTGTGGCGAAGTTTTTGCAGGTACGCCTGCGCGAGCAGTTCCCCACGTGCGAGACGCACATCCTCACCTGCGACACCCAGGGCGCGCAGATCGAGTACCTGTAGCGAGCGTGAGCGGCATGCCCTCCGGTGACAAACGTGGGCTCGCGGCCAAGCGCTTCAACACATTGCCTGCATGCCGCCTCTGCTAGGATGTGAGCATTACATCTGAACAGGAGCACCATGCAGAACGCCTCGTCCAAGCAAAAGAAGCCATCGCGGGCGCAGAAGCGCGCGGGTAGCGCGGCGCAGGGCGCGTCGCGGCCGAGTAAGCACGGTACGGCGCACACCCCCAACATCGACCCCACGGGCCCCACGGCGCTCGGCCTCACGCGAGCAGACTTTCTCCCCACCACGCGCGCCGACATGAAGGCCCGCGGCTGGGACCAATGCGACTTCGTCTATATCTGCGGCGACGCCTACGTGGATCATCCCAGCTTCGGTGCTGCAATCATCACCAGAATCCTCCAGTCACTGGGCTACAGCGTTGCTGTCATCGCCCAGCCCAACTGGCACACCACACAGGATTTCATGCGCTTCGGATGTCCGCGGCTGGCATTTCTGGTCACCGGCGGAAACATCGACTCCATGGTGGCGCACTACACCTCCGCCAAGCGGAAACGAAACAGCGATCTCTACTCCCCCGGCGGCAAAGCCGGACTACGCCCCGACCGTGCCGTCATCACCTATTGCCGGAAAATTCGGGAGGCATATCCCGATGCTGCCATCGCCATCGGCGGACTGGAGGCATCCCTCCGACGCTTTGCCCACTATGACTACTGGGATGACTGTGTGCGCCCGTCCATTCTGGCGGACAGCGGTGCGGATCTGCTCATGTACGGCATGGGAGAACACCAGATCACAGAACTGGCGCAGCAGCTGGCGGAGGGAATCCCCATCTCCGGCATCACGGGAATCCGTGGCACCTGTTACCTCACCGATCCGGTCAACACCCCATGGGGTGCGGTGCAGTGTCCGGACTTTGCACAGGTCAGCCGGGACAGGCGGGCATACGCCAAGGCGACCCGCCAGCAGTACGACCAGCAGGACGAGATCTCCGGAAAGGTCGTCATTCAGCGCCACGGCGACAAGATGCTGGTGCAGAATCCGCCGGCGCTGAGTCTGACGCAGGAGGAGCTGGATGCCGTCTACCGGCTGCCCTACACCCGATGCGCCCACCCCATGTACGACAAACAGGGCGGTGTGCCCTCCATTGAGGAGGTGCAGTTCTCTATCGCCCACAACCGCGGCTGCTTCGGCTACTGCAACTTCTGTTCCATCGCCCTGCATCAGGGACGGCGCATCACCTGCCGCAGCGAGGAATCCATTCTGGAAGAGGCGAAAAAGATCATCGCCATGCCCAATTTCAAGGGATACATCCACGACGTGGGCGGGCCAACGGCGAATTTCCGCCTGCCCTCCTGCAAAAAGCAGGCGACACACGGCATGTGCCCCGGCAAAAAATGTCTGGCACCGGAGCCGTGCAAGGCGCTTCAGGTGGACCACACAGAATACCTCTCCATCCTCCGGAAGCTTCGGGCACTCCCCGGCGTAAAACGTGTGTTCATCCGCTCCGGCATCCGGTTCGACTATGTGATGGCAGACAAGGACGACACGTTTTTCAAGGAGCTGGTTTCAGAGCACGTCAGCGGTCAGCTGAAAGTCGCACCGGAACACGTCAGCAACGTGGTACTGGACAAGATGGGAAAGCCCCACATCGAGTGCTATGAGGCATTCCAGAAGCGATTCTATGAGATCACCAAGAGCATCGGCAAGAAGCAGTATCTGGTGCCCTATCTCATGTCCTCCCATCCGGGGAGCACGCTGGCGGAGGCAGTAAAGCTCTCTCTGTTCCTGCGGGATCACCATATGCATCCGGAACAGGTACAGGACTTCTATCCCACCCCCGGCACCATCTCCACCTGCATGTACTACACGGAGCTGGACCCCTACACGATGGAACCGGTCTACGTTCCCAAGACCCCGCAGGAAAAAGCCATGCAGCGTGCGCTGCTGCAATACTATCTTCCCCAGAACCGGCAGATTGTCCTCTCCGCCCTGCGTCAGGCAGGCAGACAGGATCTCATCGGTACCAAGCCGGGCTGTCTGGTGGCGCCGGATGCCCCCGCCCAGCGCGGCGGAAAATCCGGAAAACCTCATTCTTCCAAAGGAGGCGCATCCCCACGAAACACCAAAAAAAGTACATCCAAAAAATCACGGCGCTCCTGAGTGCGCTGGTCATCACCTGCTCCGCAACCGGCTGTGCCATGGAGGGCATCGAGCAATACATCGATGATGCTCTGGACGACACCTTCGGGCTGGAGAGCGATTCCACCGTCGGAAGCTGTTCCGTCTACTATCTGGACGTTGGACAGGGGGACAGCGCCCTGATCCTCACCGATTCCGCTGCCGTCCTCATCGACGCCGGCGAGGCAAGCGCCGGAGATACAGTGCTCTCCGCATTGCAGGAGCACGGCGTCAAGACGCTGGACTATGTCATCGCCACCCACCCCCACGCCGACCACATCGGCGGTATGCCGGCAGTTCTGCAGTATGCTGCCAGCTCCGATGACCTCACCATTCAGGAGATCATCGTGCCGGAGGTGCCGGACAGTCAGATTCCCACCACACGCACCTATGAGAAATTTCTGGACGGCGTGGAGGCCAACGGACTCTCCCTGACACCGGCAGAATCCCAGACGCTGGATCTGGGCAGTGCTGCGCTGGAGATCATTCCCTCCCCCGGCGATGACTACAGTTCCCTGAACGACTACTCCGTCTGCGCCTATCTGACCTGCGGCGAAAACGGCTTCTTCTTCACCGGAGATGCCTCCAAGCCGGAGGAAAAGGATCTGCTCTCTACCGGTGCGCTGGATCACGTCAAGGCGGACGTGCTGAAAGTGGGTCACCACGGCAGCCGGGAATCCTCCACTGACGATTTCCTCTATGCCATCAGCCCCAAGTATGCGGTGATCTCCTGCGGATATGACAACACCTACGGACACCCCCACAGCGAAGCTGTGGCACGGCTCTCCAAGTTCTGCGGCAATCAGATCTACCGCACCGACGAAAACGGCACCGTCTGCATTTCCTCAGACGGCGCAAAGCTGACCGTTACCACGGAAAAATAAGGGGGCATTCTATGATTATCATCGACCGCTTCGAAATGCGCTTTGCCATTCTGGAAACCGACGACGGCATGGTTTCCGTCCCGCGGGAACAGCTCCCGCCGGAGGCAAAGGAGGGCGACATTCTGATTCCCAACAACCTTGGCTACGAGATCGACACCAGTGCAACCAAAACCAGACGGGAAAAAATGATTGCCCGTACCAAAAAATTGTGGAAAAAGTGAGGAACTATGGAAACTGACCACTTATGTATCGGCGGCGGCCCTGCGGGCCTTGCTGCTGCCTGCAAGGCATGGGAAAGCGGTCTGCGCGACATCCTCATTCTGGAGCGCGACAAGGAGCTGGGCGGCATTCTGAACCAGTGCATCCACAACGGCTTCGGCCTGCACCGCTTTGGCGAGCAGCTCACCGGCCCGGAATACGCAGGCCGCTGCATTGAACTGCTGCGCTCCACCGGTGTCCGGGTGGAGCTGGGCACGATGGTGCTGGACGTCACCCCGGACAAAAAGATCCACTGCGTCAGCCGGGAAAAGGGCTATCAGATTTTGGAAGCCAGAAGCATCATCCTCTGCATGGGCTGCCGGGAGCGCACCCGCGGGGCCATCGGCATCCCGGGCACCCGCCCGGCCGGCATCTACACCGCCGGTGCGGCCCAGCGCTATGTCAACATGGAGGGCTATCTGGTAGGCAAGCGGGTGCTCATCCTCGGCAGCGGCGACATCGGCCTGATCATGGCCCGCCGCATGACGCTGGAAGGTGCCAAAGTACTGGCCTGCGTGGAGGTCATGCCGTATTCCGGCGGCCTGACCCGCAACATCGTGCAGTGCCTGCAGGACTTCGACATCCCCCTGTATCTGTCCCATACCATCGTGGATATTCAGGGCAAGGCCCGCGTGGAAAAGGCCACCGTTGCCAAGGTGGACGAAAACCGCCGCCCCATCCCGGGCACCGAGATAGAATTTGATGTGGACACCATCCTGCTCAGCGTCGGCCTGATCCCGGAAAATGAGCTGACCCGGCAGGCGGGCATCCCCATGGACCCCCACACCAAGGGCGCTGTGGTCTACGAGAATATGGAGACCGGCATCCCCGGCGTGTTCGCCTGCGGCAACGTGGTGCACGTGCATGATCTGGTGGACTTCGTTTCGGGCGAAAGCGACCTTGCCGGTGCTTCTGCGGCGGCCTATGTTTTGAAGGGCGAAGCCTCCGATGCCGCCGCACTCGATCTTATCCCGGGCAATGGCGTGGGCTACACCGTGCCGCAGCGGGTGCGCCCCGCTGATGTGGACAGGAGCGTGAACATTTCCTTCCGTGTGCGGCAGAACTACGGCCCCAGCCAGATCACCGTGACCTGCGGCGGCAGGCAGCTGGCCCGGTTCAAGCGCCAGCGCATGGCTCCCGGCGAGATGGAGCACATCGCACTGCCCAAAGTCCTGCTGGAAAAAGCAGACGGCCCGCTGACCGTTGCGGTAGAGGAGGTTATTGCAGAATGAGCAGCATCAAAGAAGTCATTTGCATCTGCTGTCCCTGCGGCTGCCACTTGCAGGTGGACCCGGAAAATGATTATAATGTAACTGGAAACGCCTGCCCCAACGGTGCCGCCTACGGCAGGGAAGAGCTGACCCATCCCACCCGCATCATCACCAGCACCGTGCGGGCGGAGGGCGGGCTGTATCCGCGCTGCCCGGTAAAGACTGCGCAGGCTGTGCCCAAAGAGAAGATGACCGAGGTCATGGCTGCGCTGGACCGCGTCACCCTGCACGCCCCCGTCCGCACCGGACAGGTGGTGCTGGCAGATGTGTGCGGCACCGGCGTGGACGTTGTGGCGACGCGAAATCTGTGATACACACTCCTGAAACGATACGGAGGTAGCAAAAGCATGAGTACAAAATATGTTCTGGCGTTGGATCAGGGAACCACCAGCAGCCGTGCCATCCTGTTCGACAATGAGCAGAATATCATTGCGGTGCAGCAGCGCGAGTTTGAGCAGATCTATCCGCAGCAGGGCTGGGTGGAGCACAACCCCATGGAGATCTGGTCCACCCAGTATGGAGTCATGAACGAGGTGGTGGCCCAGAGCGGTGTCGATGCCCACGATATCGCCGCCATTGGCATCACCAACCAGCGGGAGACCACCATCCTGTGGGAAAAGGCCACCGGCCGCCCCATCTACAATGCCATCGTCTGGCAGTGCCGCCGCACGGCTCCGCTGGTGGATGAACTGCTGCAGCAGCCCGGCATGGCAGACTACATCCGGGAGAACACCGGCCTGATGCCCGATGCCTATTTCTCCGCAACGAAGATCAAGTGGATCCTGGACAATGTGCCCGGTGCGCGGGAGCGGGCCGAGGCAGGGGAGATCCTGTTCGGCACTGTGGACACATGGCTGGTCTGGAAGCTGACCGGCGGCAGAGTGCATGTCACCGACCGCACCAACGCCAGCCGCACCATGCTGTATAACATCCGCACGCTGGACTGGGACGACACCCTGCTCAAAGCGCTGGATATCCCGCGCTGCATCCTGCCCCGCGTGACGGATTCCAGCGAGGTCTACGGCACCACCGATCTGTGCGGTGTGCAGATCCCGGTGGCCGGCATTGCCGGTGACCAGCAGGCTGCGCTGTTCGGACAGAGCTGCTTTCGCAAGGGCGAGGCCAAGAACACCTACGGCACCGGCTGCTTTTTGCTGATGAACACCGGCGACACCATCTGCCGCAGCCGGAACGGCCTGATCTCTACCATCGCCATCAGCCTGAACGGTAAGGTGGAGTACGCGCTGGAGGGCAGCGTCTTTGTGGGCGGTGCCGTCATCCAGTGGGTGCGCGACGGCCTGCGCATGATCCAGGAGAGCCGCGATGCGGAATACTATGCCCAGAAGGTGCCGGATAACGGTGGCATTTACATTGTGCCGGCCTTTACTGGTCTGGGTGCACCGTACTGGGATATGTACGCCCGCGGTGCCATTGTGGGCATCACCCGCGGCACCACCCAGAACCACATCATCCGCGCGGCAGAGGAGTCCATTGCCTACCAGAGCGCAGACCTCGTGGCTGCTATGGAAAAGGACACCGGCGTGCCCATCACCTCGCTGAAGGTGGACGGCGGTGCATCCCGCGACCAGTTCCTGATGCAGTTCCAGGCCGATATCCTGAACAAGACCGTGCTGCGCCCGGCCATCCGGGAGACGACCGCTCTGGGCGCAGCCTATCTGGCGGGCCTTGCCACCGGCGTATGGAAGGACCGGGACGAGATCCGCAGCCTGTGGCACTGCAACATGACCTTTGCCCCGCAGATGGACGAGGCCGAGCGCACCCGTCTGCTCTCCGGCTGGCACAAGGCTGTGGGCCGCAGCTGCGACTGGGCAGAGCATTGATAGTTTTCGCCCGACTTTATGGTTCACGCACAAAATATTTTTTAGATGTTTATATTCCGGAAAACGCCACCGCTGAAACGCCTGCGCCCGCTATTTTTGTACAGCATGGCGGAAACAACAACAAAGAAGAAATGCAGCACTACTGCATTGAGCTCGCCCGCCGCGGCTATGTTGCGATCGGCGTGGATATGTACGGCATGGGCGAAAGCGAACCTCTGCCGGACTCCGAATGGCTCACCCAGGGCCGCGGCCTTTATGATGCGGTACGCTACGGCGTGACTCTGCCCTACGTTGATACCGACCGAGTTTCGCTGCTGGGCTACTCCCGCGGTGGCAAGGCAGCTGGCGAAGCACTGCAGTGCGATAACGACAGTCTGAATGTTGTCAAGGCCATTTTCCTGATCCACAGCGATCCCATCGTGCGTAACAGCGAGGGCTACACCGATGTTTACGGTGCCCGAGATGTCGCAGTTCTCGCAGACAAGAACGACGAGTTCTTCTTCTCGGAAAAAGCTAATGATAACGGTACCTATTCCAACGACGCCAACAAGTATGCAGCCAACCTTTCCAGCCCGGCAGAATATGTGATCAACAACAGTGCACAGTCCTTCCTGTATTTCGGTATCGACCCCGCAACCACCAGTGAACAGCGCGTGGCAGAGACCGTTTATGAGCAGGATTACGGCGGAAAGACCGGAAGCCGCCAGATCTTTGTTTCTAACGAGACGCATATGGCTGGTTGGTGGTCCCCGCTGGTCATGAACCGTGTGTTGACCTTCTTTAACCGTGTTATGCCCACTAGCACTGCTCTGAGCGCCAGCAGCTACACCTATACCATCTGGAACATCTTCAAGATCATCGCCCTGTCCGGTCTGCTGCTGTTTGCCGGGTCTCTGATGGTTTGGCTGGTCAACTCCGTCAAGACATTCCAGTGTGCCGACAATGGCGAGCAGGACCTTCGCCCAGTTGGCGATAAGAACGCAGTTGCATGGTTCTGGGGCATCCAGATCATCAGTGCCGTCCTGTCCATCCTCATTATTCGATTCCTGAACAAGCAGGGACTGGCATCTTACCGTGATGCACTTTTCCACTCGGCCAACCCTGCGTACCACGGCCTGATCTCTCTGCTGTGCGGCGCACTGACTCTTGTTCTGTGCACGGTGTGGTACATGGCCTACGGCAAAAAACACGGTTTCTCCTTCCGGAATACCGGCATCGCTATTTCCGGGCATGCACTCCTCAAATCCATCGGCGCGGCCCTGCTTGCAGTCTTTGCCCTGATCCTGATGGTTTTTGCCGTCGACTATTTTGTGGATGTGAACTTCCTGATCGTTTACTGGGGCTTTATGAAGTTTGGAGCCAACCGCATCCCGGGTATGCTCCTTGTTGTACCCATGTATCTCGTGTACTACATTGTCATGTCCATCAGCGTCAACAGTTTTAACTTTAGCACGGCGCTCGGCAAAAACAAGCTGCTTTCTAACCTTCTGATCAGCTTTATCGCATCGGTTCCCACTCTGTTCATCCTCTGCTACGTTTACGGCATCTTCAAGGCTACCGGCTCGAACCCGATGTTCGGCGGTCTGGCTTCTGCCGCAACTGCAGTGTATGCGCTGCCCGGCTTCATCTTTGTTGCGATCCTGATTTGTCGTCTCCTGTACCAGCACACAGGCAATCCCTACCTTGGCGGCATCTTCTGCGGCGTTCTTGCAGCTGTCAGCGAGTGGGGCATCTGCGAGATTCGCGTGCACACCCCCGGAACACAGTACGCTGGCACTGCTCTGGTCTACGCACTGATCGCGATCGGCTTTGTAGTTACCATAGCATGCGCTGTACTGCTGAAGAAAAATAATGCAGCCGTGCAGGCACATAAATAATGCCTCTTTAATCCTCTTTACAAACCCCTCAATTTTTTATAAACTTGGTTTACGCATGGTGCGGCCCTTTTAGAGTTTTCTGAAAGGGCCGTATCTTCTGATTGCTCCCTATCTCTGTAAATCTGGCTCGAAAGGAGTCTTACCCAATGCATCCTCTTGCTGAAACCCTGCTGGACGAACCGGTGATCGCCGCTGTAAAAACGGACGAAGCCCTGACTGCTGCGCTGGCTTCGCCCTGCAGCGCCGTTTTTCTGCTGGCGAGCACCCTGCTCACCGTAGACGGTCTGGTGCACCGCATACATGATGCCGGAAAACTGGCCGTGGTTCACATCGACCTTGTGGACGGCCTTTCGTCGCGGGAGATCGCGGTGGACTCCCTCAACGCCCTGTGCCACCCGGACGGCATCATCTCCACCCGCCCGACCCTGATCCGCCGGGCGCGCCACCGCGGCCTGTTGACCGTCCAGCGGGCATTCATTCTGGATTCCCTCTCGCTGACCAGCCTGTCCGGTCAGCTGGAGCAGGGCAAGCCGGATTTTGTCGAGATCCTTCCCGGCATCATGCCCCGGGTCATCGCCGAGATCAGCGCCCGCACACAGGTGCCTGTCATTGCAGGCGGCCTGCTGCGGGACAAAGCCGACGTCATGGCCGCCATGCGCGCAGGTGCCGCCGCAGTTTCCACCTCTGCGCCCTCCCTGTGGGATATCTGAGCCAGAGCAAGATCCCAGCTGAAGTACGAAAAGCATAATCGTATCCTGGTGTTTTATTGGATATGCCCGCCCACCGATGGAGCCGGATCTCCACGGTGAGCGGGCATTTTTTCGTTTTCATTCGATTCAAGTGAATCTATTCGGCCTGCGGATTAACTCGATAATTTAAAGCAATCCTACAAGTCGCACTCCCCTTAAAGTCTTTCTGCTTCCTGCATCTTAGCATCATACTGGATGGCAGAGATCGGCACGAGACCCTCGATCATATCCAGTTTGCTGTTGACAAGGTCATCATACACATCTTTGATGGGCGACGTAATGGAAGGCTCCAGCTGTTCATTTGCAATTACGCTTTCCACCAGTGCTTGTTTGTTTTTCAGTTTCTGCGCCATATCGGGCAGGAAGTGATAATTTTCAATCATGCGCAGAATGATGTTTGCCATAAAATTGCCGCGGATGCTGCTCAACTCGATATAAATCGCTCCGGCATCCTCCACGGAAATTTGTGCGATGCTCATCAGGTAATCAGCCAGAGTCCCTTGCGTATCGTTCAAAATTCCCTGACTTGCCATCCTGCGCTGCAGGATATTCATTTTTCGATAGTCCTGAATTATACCGGTTTTTATCAGTACATTCCACTACTTTATGCCGTCACATGGGTGGCATTCTCTTTCACCGAATTGATCGTATCCATCAGTTCACTCCCTGTTTTGCCATCAAACAGGCGGGTAAACAGAATGGGCTGGTCAAAGGGTGGTTTCATCAGAACCGCTTTGCTTTCCACATAACCGTTCTGCTCGATGTAATGAATGACCTTCTGCACGAACGCGATCTGCTTCGCATTCAGCGATTCGTCGTTGATGAACTTGGAAAATGCCTGCATGGCAGCATCGTGGTCCAGCTTTGCCACTTTACGCACCAGCAGACCAAAGGGTGTATCCCGAAACTCCCGTGCATAGTCCTCTTTGCTGCCCAGCTCACAGGTAAAGATATGTTCCAGCTCGGTATAGTCGCCCCGGGAAAGCGGAATGTTCTGGGTCAGCTTGTGGATGGCCAGCGTATCGCTGCGGTGCTCCATGATATAGCGGTTCACACGTTCCCGGTACTCGCCGAAATCGTAGCCGGAATCCAGCGTTTTGCCCTCGGTCTGTTCCAGTACCGGGTCGGCAAGGGCCGTGTAGACAGGCTTTTGCCCTTCTACACCGTCCACCAGAAACTTGATAAGCTCCCGCAGTTCCTGCCGCATTTCCTCAAAGCGGAGCAGATCATGCGAGGTCAAAAATTCGTCTGTCTGCACCTCCCGAATGAGGGACAGCTTTGCCTGCACCTGCGGGATGGTAGCTTTCCCTTCCAGCATTGCCGCTGTATTGCGCAGCTGTTTCTGGGCGCGGCTCAGCCCCGGCAGACCCTCCAGCTCACAGAGCAGCAAGCTATACACAAAGTTATCGAACCGCTTGGCGGCCTCGTCCTTATCGTCCAGCGAGATGAGCGGTGCCACCTCTTTCATCAGAGTACCCTTGTCCGTTTCAGTCAGGCTGACAAAGGCTTCCGGCTTTTGATAGTGTTCCACGGCCTGTCGGTGCAGCCGCACGGATACCAGCTCCGGGTTCAGCGCTCCCACCTCGGCGCGGCAGGTCTCCGTTAAGATCTTGCGCCAGTTCTGGTAGTTTTCGTCCCCATAGGCTCCATCCTGCAGCGCGGCGGCAATGCGCACCTGCTTGCAGAAAATGCTCTCGGACAGACTCTTGGTGTCCGCGCTCTCGTAGCCGTTGGGTTTCTGACGGAAAAATTCAAAGTTGCCGCAGTAGTCGAAGATCAGAAAACGCCGTTTGCCCGTATATTCGCCGTCGATGGCATCCACGCAGGCAAGGGATGGGCAGAGCCGCGTACCACGGCCGATCATCTGCCAGAACTTCGTTTTGCTGCGCACTTTTTTGAAGAACACCAGATTCACGCACTCCGGCACATCGATGCCCGTGTCCATCATATCCACCGAGACCGCAATAAACGGCGGCTTGTCCGGCTGTTTGAAGTCGTCAATGATGGACTGTGCATAGGCGTCGTCGCAGACCACCCGCTGGATGAATCCCGGGTACTGGGTCTCCAGCTGCGGGTAGAGCTTGCCAAAGCGTTCCCGGATAAACTCCGCGTGGCGCTTGTTCTGGGCAAAGATGATGGTCTTGCCGATGCGGTCGCCGCCCGCCGTCTGGATGCCCCGTTCCATCAGGTCTTGCAGCACCGTGTCCACGGTGTTGGCGTTGAAGATAAACTTATTCAGCTTTTCGGATGGGATAAAGGTGGGCAGGGTGTCGTCCTCGGCAAAATCGTCCTCGTAGCGGGCCTTATCCTCCGGTGAAAGCTGGTCGTAGTGGATGCCCTCTTCTGTGAATTTCGTCTTGACCTCGTAGTTGTAGTAAGGCACCAGCACATGGTCGGTGTAGACCGCCGTGTCGTAATCGTAGGCGTAGGTGGGGATGCCGTGCTCCATCTCGAAAAAGTCGTAGGTGTTGCGGTCCACGTCGGTTTTCGGGGTGGCGGTCAAACCCACCAGAATCGCGTCGAAATAGTCGAAGATGGCGCGGTATTTCTTGAAAATGCTGCGGTGGCTCTCGTCCACGATGATAAGGTCAAAGTGGGCGGGCGAAAACAGCGGCACGCCGTCCTTGGTCTTGGCGTTGTCGATGGCGTTGAGCATGGTGGGATAGGTGGAAAACACGATGCGCGCGGTCTTATCGTCCTTGGAGGAGCAGAGGTTGCACAGCGACTGGTCGGGCAGATACTTCTTGAAGTCGTCCTTCGCCTGCTTGACCAGCGCGGTGCGGTCCGCCAGAAAGAGCGCGTTGGTCACATGACCGCCCCGGCTCAGCACATCGGTCAGGCTGGATGCGGTGCGGGTCTTGCCCGTGCCAGTAGCCATGACCAGCAGATTGCGCCGGAAGCCCTGCGCGATGTGGGCGCAGACTGCCCGGATGGCGTTTTTCTGATAGTAGCGGTCGGTGATTTTATCGTCAATTTCGATGGTGTCCAGCGGCTTTTTCTCGGTGCGGCGGTTCATCAGCTTCTGCAAGTCGTCCTTGCAGAACACCCCGCTCACGGCACGCTGCGGGCCGCTCTGCTCATCCCAGAAATAGGTGGTGTAGCCGTTGGTGGTAAACAGCATCGGACGGCGGCCAAACTTCTGCTCCAGACAGTTTGCATAAAGCTGAGCCTGCTTGCGCCCGATGTTGGGGTCTTTGGTGCTGCGCTTGGCTTCAATGACCGCCAGCGGCAAGCCGTCCTTGCCCATCAGCACATAGTCCGCATAGCCCTTCTGCCCCAGCACGCCGTTCATGTTGTCCACTTCGTACTCGGTGCGCACATCGGCGTCCGGCCCGGTGAATTTCCAGCCCATGGCCTTGAGGTCGATGTCGATGATCTTCCGCCGCGTTTCGGCCTCGGTCAGGTCGGCGGCGGTGAAACTGCGGCTCTGCTGGTTCTGCTGTTTGCTGGCCGTGTACGCCGCCGAAAGGCTCTCCACCTGCTTGCGCAAGGCTTCCAGTTCGACATCTTTCTGGGTCAGCAGGCTTTCCTGCTCCCGGATCTTCTTTTCGTCCAGCGTTACCTTTTCGCCGGGGATGGCTGTTTCATCAAAGGAGCGCTCCACATAGTCCGTGCCGTAGCAGTAATCCACCCACTGGATGAAATCGAACAGCCCCCGCAGGCTGAACACTGCATCCGCCGCCGACACACTATGTCCCGTATGTACCGCCAGATTGCCCGCCTTCACGATGCTGGGCAGCACGCTCCACACGTTGCGGTCCACCGCGAACCGGAAGCTTGGCTCATGCAGCAGGGATTGCAGGTTGTCCTTGTAGGGCATCGTGATGGTTTTGTCTGCCGCATACACCCACTTCACCGCCAGCTCCAACGCCTTCCGGCACCCCACCGCGCACATCGCCGGGGAGGTGGAGAACACTTTCTCGGCCTCGATGGCAGAATTGGCGAAGAGGGAATATTCGGGTCGGGTGGAGAGATAGGAGAAGTTGGACATGGGAGGGCTCCTTTCTGTAATGTCAAGTTGCAATAGTTATATTCAATTCAACTGTGACGCAAGTGTCACAAAAAGCACGTCCGAAACTTGTGATTTCAACAAAGCCTTCTAAAATGTTTGGTATATTACGATCCAAAGAATTTTGAATACTATGTTCTTTTTCTTTGATAAATTCATGGCTTTTTAATGGCTCATAGATACTTTTGTCTGTAAAAGATTCAAAAGCACCACTTCTTCTTATCACGCCCAATCTTTCCAAATTATCAAAGTATTTTCCAATGTCATATGGCTTTTCGCATTTCATCAATTCTCCAATGTTTGAGAAACAATTGATAACGGTTATTCCAGACTGGTCTTTATTTTCAGCTCGTAATGAAATTGTTGGCACAGAAGAGAAAATACTCATATACCGCAAAATCTTAGCCTCATCAGGCGAAAGTTGTTTTATAATTTCAACAAATGCAGGATGAACACCATCTTTGACAACTTTGTTCATTGAGTTTGCAAGCAGACTGGCGTAGAGTTCTCTTACTTCACTTTCTTCTGTGATACTCGCATTTTGCAATGAAGGGATTGCAATTCTTGGACTAGGTTGAACAATATCTTCTGGGGGAATATTTTTCAATTTTTCTTGAAGCATTCTATGCACTTCTTCTAAAGCTTCTTTTTGTAATAGAGGGAAGTACTGGTGAAACAGCTTGAAAGTTTGTTCGATTACCATTCCTGCAACATTCTCAGCGGGGACACCATAATTGTTTACTGTGCCAGCGAAAGTATTATGGTGGGAACCAAAAGCTGCATTTTGATTAACTTCAAGATTTTCGCTCATTATGATTTCTCCCGTTTATCTGTTTGCACTCCAATTACAGTATTGTTATTGCCTGAGACTGTTTGATTGACGCTTATTTTATCCTCAGACTTTTTCTTGCTGTCTTTCTCCGGCTTTTTTATCAACCCAAAAACTCCATTGATAACTGCTACTACTACAACGCCGACCAATCCAATAATTGCAACCCAAATGGCTTCTGACATACAGCATGGCACTTCCTTTTTCTTCCATTATACTGCTAAAATCTACTGTTGCACACCCTTTTACCTAAAGTCTGGTAGCATTTTACATGTAAACTCCTTCCGTCTGCTCGCTTCGCTCGCATCCACCTCCCTCAAAGAGGGAGGCTTTTGCCTTGCGGCCACGTTAAGGCTCCCTCTCTGAGGGGGCTGTCGCCGCTAGGCGACTGGGGGAGTTACCCAAAATACTCCTGCATCAGCGCCTTTTTCATCAGTTCCAGCTTTTCAAAGCTCTGCTGTACGGTCTGCTTCTGCTGGTCTACGCGCTCTACAAAGGTGGCAAAAACTCGCTGCAATGGCAACGGTGGAATCACAACTTCTAAGTCGCGGAGTTCTGATAGGTTTATCTGCTGTAAAGTCGCACCTCTTGTATGTTCTTTGATATATTGTTGGCTTTTTTCCATTTTGATATATTCATTCAAATATATTGGATCAATCTTTTTCTCATCATATCGAATTACCGCAATTCCACGAGTAACATTCATTCCTTTAAAACGGCTATCGGTCAATGCAGTGATTCCCGTTGTCCCTCGTACGGTAATGAGTAATTCGTTTCCATTGAGTTCAGTTTTTTTGAATCCATCGCCAAGCGAACGGTCTATATATTTAATACTATCTGTTTTAATTTTGCCGTCCGCAAAATCGACCGGACGCAAAACTCCCATATCGCCGGTTCCATCGTCTCCGGGTTGAACAATTCCATAGGAAAGCCCTGCCCCTTCAATGATTAGAGAAATAAGGCTGTTACATGGGTATTCACTTTCCCCAAACATCTCCACAAATCGCGCCTTTACCACCTCGTCCAGTTTAGCAAGTTGCTGCTCTCGAAATGCTATCAATTTATCGACCTTGCTCAGCGTTTCTGCAATTTTTCTTTGTTCTTCTAGGGACAAAACAGGAATTTCAATTTTGTTCAACTCTTTTGCAGACAAATGCTTTACTGTGACAAACGGCGTTTTTTTCTCGATTCGCTTTAGTGCGATGGGCATAAAGTAAAATAAGTAGTCTTTATCAATACTATCCTTTGGTGCTAATCGGCAAACTCGCTGATTCAAAAGTGCGGGTGTTTTTCCCCACTTTGCAATGTTGAACTCACCATCCATACCGATGAGTAAATCATTTTCGTGTACGATATATTCACTCTTATATTCTTCTGTTGTATAGGTTTCAGAATACCCCCTTACCACATCGCGGATTCTGATAAGCGGCGTTCCATTACTATCTGAAAATTTTGCAGAGTCAAAAGGAAATCCATACTGAATAGTACAGACTTCTGGAAGAAGTTTTTTCATCACACCATCTCCTCCAACTCTGCCAGACCTTTAGTGATCTCCATTTCCAGCTCATGCAGGTCGGCAAGGATCTCCGTGGTCGAGGGGTACTCCACCGGCACATACTCGGTCTCTTTATACTTATTGATGGACAAATCGTACCCATTGGCGGCAATTTCTTCTTTGGGCACAAAGAAACTCTGCTCGGTGCGCTTGCGGTCAGTTTCAGCGTCGAGGTTCTGAAACCGGGCGATGATGTCCGGGATGTCGTTTTCCTTCACCTCGGTGCGCTTGTCGTCCAGCGAGAAGCCGTCGGCTTTCATATCGTAGAACCACACCTTGTCGGTGCCGCCCGCGCCGGTCTTGGTAAACACCAGCACCGCCGTGGACACGCCTGCGTAGGGCTTGAACACGCCGGAGGGCATGGAAATGACCGCCCGCAGCTGGTGGTTTTCGATCAGTTCTTTTCGGATGCTCTGGTGCGCCTTGCTGGAACCGAACAGCACGCCGTCCGGCACGATGCAGGCGCAGCGTCCGCCGGTTTTGAGCATCCGCAGGAAGAGCGCAAGGAAAAGCAATTCTGTCTTTTTGGTGTTGGTGACGGCTTTCAGGTCGTCGTTGATGCTCTCGGCATCCACAGTGCCCTTGAACGGCGGGTTCGCAAGGCAAACGGTGTACTTGCTGCAAATGGAGTTTTGCTTCGACACGCTGTCCTTGTAGTCGATCTCCGGGTTCGTGATGGAGTGGAGCATCAGGTTCATGGCCGAAATGCGCAGCATGGTGCGGTCCATGTCAAAGCCCGTGAACATCGGGCCGGCAAAATGCTGCCACTGCTCCGAGGTCATGCTGTCCTCGTAGTGGGCGCGGAGGTACTGCGCGCTGGACACCAGAAAGCCCGCCGTGCCGCAGGCCGGGTCACAGATGAAATCGTCCGGCGTGGGCTGCACCAGCTCCACCATCATATCAATGATATGCAGAGGCGTGCGGAACTGGCCGTTCTGCCCTGCGGTTGCCAGCTTGCCCAGCATATACTCGTACAGGTCGCCCTGCATATCAAGGTCGGCAATGTCGTGGGTGTAAAGATCCTCCAGCCCGGTGATGATCTTTTGCAGCACCTGCGGCGTGGGGATCAGGAACATGGCATCGTCCATGTACCGCGCAAAGGCGGTGTTGCCCTCATCCGGGCGGGTGGGGTCGTCCTCGATCTCCACCAGCTCGCCGTTTGCGTCAAAGTCCGGCAGACGGCCATATTTCATCTTTTTGATGGCAGGGAACACCCGCTGCTGCATGGTCAGGAAAATCTCGCGGGAATCTTTATCCTTGAAGCGGCTCCACCGCATAGACTGTCCTGCCGCGCTGGCCGGGAAGATGTGCTCCATCTTTTCGCCCGCCATGTTCTCAAAATCTTCGGTGGCAAGCTCTTTCTCGTCCAGTGACCGGATGAACATGAGATAGGTCAGCTGTTCAATGACGGTCAGCGGATTGGTGATGCCGCCTGCCCAGATGTCCGTCCAGATCTTGTCTACCTTATTTTTAATGGCTCCTGTTACCATGCGTTCCTCCTGAATGTTTGCCAATCGCAAACGCTTTGCATCTTGATTTTTTGGTGATAATATCACAATTTTATTATAGCAGTGTACGATTATATTTTCAATGTAGAGCGTTTAGCGGAAGTGCCTTCTTGATCGCAAGGCAAGAAATTAGTGGAACGTTAAAACAGCAATTTGCGATATGCAATTCAACGCTGTTGCTGTTGCATGAAGAAGTTGAATTGCTATAAAACGGTAAAGTGAATTTTATCTGCTTTGCCGTTTTTTCACATCTGGACTCCAACATGCTTTTGTGCTATTCAGCGATTCCATCGCGCAGCCTGCGCTCTGCTTACCAACTGATGATCTCCGGCGGTGATGTGAAAGCCGTACAGGGAACAACACCTGTACAGGCTGCCCCGGTTGAAGCAGAACCGACCATCTCCGTGTCGGCACTGTTGGAG